>ERZ835051.1948-NODE-1948-length-19764-cov-4.166320_pt1 | contig 19764 bp, 34 predicted proteins | sample MGYA00519575_ERZ835051 | MGnify/ENA primary metagenome ERZ835051 (study PRJEB31850, sample SAMEA3708769) | human gut metagenome | biome: human gut; feature: human-associated habitat; material: faeces | place: China | collected 2014 ... | reverse complement strand
ACCATAATTTAACGCTTTTGGTAATAATACTTGAACTGTTTGTAAATCAGCAGCATAATCTAATATTTTTTCTAAAGATGCACCCACTTCAGTATCATAGAATGCTACAGTTTGATATACTTTGGCATTTATAGCATCACGAACACCACCAATTGTATGATAGCCTTTAGAGGATGCTAACATTTCTATACCGCTTACTACTTCTTTTAAAGAAGAAAGTTCTTGTTTAAAGGTAATACCTTCAAATTCACTTGCTTTTACACTCTTATCAATCTTTATCGCTTTTAAAGTTTCATTTATTCCAAGAGCAGCAAATTGAGCATATTTCTTATTCAAGATATACATATCTTGCATAACATCTAACATTTCTGGATATATTTCAAAATGTAATACTAAATCATTGAAATCTTTGCCAAAAGCAAGACCAACTAGTTCCGCTTGTATAGCAGGAACGATGCATCGTGCTAATACTTTTAAATCAGCGGCAAGTTCTTCTTTACTAAATTCATCCTTTAAGAAACCAAGATCAACTTGAGTAACTTTATCTACACCATAATTTAACGCTTTTGGTAATAATACTTGAACTGTTTGTAAATCAGCAGCAGCAGTAACAACCTTTTCTAAAATGGTTCCTGTTGCAACATCATAAAAGGCCTCTTTGTTATACTCTTTATCGTTAAAGAATGTTTTCACATCATTTAAAGTAATGATGTCTTTTTCATCAAGTAATTCTTTGGTTGCTCTAACTACCTCTTTTAACGCAGAAATTTCAGTAGCTAAAGCAATATTTGCGAAATCTTCTTTAGTAACAGTGATAGCTATGTTTGCCTTATCTAATCCGTATCTAACTCCTTGATAGAGCAATTCATCAAGATACATATTCGCAATATGAAGTGATGGAACGAAATCTAACATATTGCATAACGCTTCAGATTCAATCGTGTATAAAGTACGATCAAATACATAATCGATAATACCAAAATCATAACCAATCTTAGCCATATCTAATATAGTTCTAACATCATCAATAAATAAACTTGCAGTATATTCATCTGTTTGTAAGAATGATAAATCTAAATTCTTTGTTTCACCAAAGACTTTCGCATGATTTATAAGTTGAGGTGTAATTAATTCTAATAATTGTAAATCGGTTGCACAATTTACAACATCAATGATGGCGTGATATACATTTTTCGCATAAAATTCTTTGGTCTTATATGTCTTATTATTGATAAAGTTCATTACATCGCCTAATGAATGTATACTACCTGTATCAATTACTGCTTGAAGTGATCTTACAACATTAGCTAATGCAACAAATTCTTGTTCACCATCAATTTGATCAATTTGGGTTTGTGTTAGTATAAATGTACCATTTGTTTGATCTTCTAAATATTTTAATCCATAATTATAAATATTTCCTAATAATTCTAAGTCATGATCTTTTACAATATTTAACGTATACAAATCTTCAACCATTTGCGCAACAAGTTCTAAATTAAGACCACGAATATCATTATCTGCAAAATATTCCATTAGACCAAATTCTACAGCTTTATCTAAAATGTTTGCAACATGACCAAGATCTTCCATTAATTTATCTTTTGGCATACCACTTAGATAATCAATTGGGATTGGAAGATTCACTTTTCCACTATTTGCCAAGAAATCAATACCATAATTATATAATTTCTCAATAACATTTTCTACAAGTTGAGAATTTTGTAGTACTCTGATTGCATCAGATAAAACATAACCCGTTTCATCTCTTAAAATTGCTGGTGAAGCATACAATTTTTCTTTAATCAATTGTTGAACAGATGCCATATTTTGAATGTTATTTACTTCTAAGAAATCATAACCAATTGAAATAAATTCTCTAATAATTTCTTTTTCACTTGTCCAATCAATTGTATCAAAAGCAAAATCATCCGCACTAACAATTAATTTTTGATCATCTTTTAACACTCTTTTAACAATTTCATCATAAATTAAAGTTGCAAGTTTTCCATCAGCATGTATTACTATATTCAGTTCAAATACATCATCCACTAATAATCTAACAACCTCTTCATTTGGTAGTGGTAAATCACCATCAAATTGATGAATATAATACGTAACGATATCTAAATCATCAACTAATTTATGAGCAATTTCAATCAATTTATGGAAATCATGATTTAACTCCTCGCTTGTAAAATCATTGATATAATCCGCAGCAATTCCACTCTTATTATCTAAAACAGTAATACCATATTTTACAGCAAGTGGTACGATTGCATCAATTACCTCAACATCTACAAGTCGATCTAAGATATCTAATACATCATTTACATTTTGATCTGTTATGAATTTTGATGTATTGTACTCTTTATTCCTAATAAATTCAAGAAGTTCGTTGTATGTTAAGGTTTCGTCTGCTCCAATATGCAAATATTTAGAAGTGTGTAGTGAAATCATATCAGCAAAAATTTCTTTATACACTTCATTTTGTTCTAACCAATTTACATCATTAAATTCATCAGTTACTTCATCCACATTAATTTCTAATTTATTAGCAAGATAATTTACACCCCATGCAAGCGTTTGAGATTCGTGACCTTTAATCAATTCGATATCATGTAAAGCATCAAGAATACGATGAATAGCATTTACTGCCTCAGGAGTACTGATAAACATATCGCCATTGTTTAATAACGTATGTGCATCCATTTCAATGAGTTGCTCTGCTACAAAAATTAAACGGCGAATATCTCTTACTAGCAACTCTCCACTTGCATTTGTAACATCTAATTCGGCAATGATATCTTTAAATTCCTCAGGAATTAAATCCTTACCTTCAATAAATGTATCATAAATACTTGGTAATAAGGCTTCAATTAATTTAGAACCTACTTCTTCATTATCAGGATAACTACCAAATAAAATCTTAATTCCCTCTAAAAGGGTATTCGCATTTTGATCTTCTGCCCAGAATACCAAATCTAAATTGAATTTACCTTCTTCATTTGTAAGTTTAAAATTAGGGTCTTTTAAAACTGGCTCTATCGCATCAATAAATTGAATCAAAACATCCTTTTCTCCACTATAATCAATGGAAACAAGTTGCTCATATACAGCTGAATCTTTTGGTATATCTAAAAGATTTGTCGCCTTTAAAATAATTCTAATAATTCTACCTTCGTAACCTTGAATAAGTGTAGAATCAAAAATACCACTGACAATCGTTTTTAAAGCATCTGTATTGGCAAAATCAATTGCGTCAATATTATTTGCGGAATCTAACAAATGAATCTCAACAGCGGCTTTTACAACATCAATCAATTTGATAATTTCATTAACTAGTTCTTCAGATGGCACTTTCGATAAAATGTCACTAAATAATGTTTCATCGTCAACACTTTCAATTTCATCAAGTCTTGGTAATACATATTTATCTAATAAGCCTGGTAATAATTCTAGTACAATACTTGAATCAACAGCGGATTCTAAAGCACTAATAACATAGTCTAAGAATTCTTCATTTTCAAGTAAATCAACCCATTTTGTATTATTTATATCAAAAATATCAAAGCCATCTAAATCATTAATATTTTTATAGATATCAACAAGTTGTAATAAAACACTTTCCTCATTGTCCCAAACAATTGAATCCATTGCAAAATTTTCCGGTAAAATCGCCCAATTAAATTGACGAATAGAAGCAACTAATAATTTTGTTTTCAATTCATCATTACCAAGAAGATGAAGATCAAAAATATTTTGAATCAATACTTTAATTTTTTCCACACCCTCATCTGAGGCAATATCTAACTTTGTATAATCAAATGGATTTAAATTATCTAATACATGCAATTCATTGATTAATTTTGCAGATTCTAATATATTTTGAAGGTCAGCTTTCCACTGTTCGACACTTATTCCATCTAAACCAATAATATCACTAAATTCTTGATAGTTTTCATCAATAAGCTTATCTAAGAAATATTGCATAGAAGGAACTCCTGCACGATTGTACAATTGTGCATCTACTAATTTTAATAAAATAGAAAGAGTTGCATTGTATTTTCCTTCATCTTCTAAAAGAGTTTGTAATAAATCAATTTTGTCTCCAGCAAAATCATCTACAGATTCAAATTCCAATTTTAAAAATTCTCGGTAGATATTTACTATAAGGATACATTCACTTTCCCAGTCTATACCATCAAAACGAACATCTGTTAAAGCATCTTCCATTACTTGTTTAATTGCATCTACTGAAAGAGCAATTGGAACACCAACTGATAAAACTTGGTTCGTTTTACTAGTTGAAAATAATTTTAAAATAACTTCATCTAAAAGGTTAGGATTAAAATGGAAATAATCAATACCAATGGATGGGAAATTTGTTACATCAACTAATTCTAAAGCAACCTTCACAGCATCAACATATATTGATAAATCATCAACTGTTAACGTGTCTGCTAGTGCCATAAAATTGTCAGTTTCACCAGAATCCTCAAGTAAAGACGCAAATTGCTCATTTGTTTTTGCATATCCAAAGACTGCAGGAATTGCAAGTTTATCGACAAGTTGTAAATCTAAAACTTTCTGTACAATATCAAATAACACATTCGTTTGGTTTTCATCATTCAATACTGTCTTCAAAAATTCATTTCCATCAAAGCCTTCAAAACTTTCAATGCCATAATCTTTAAATTTGTCATAAATAGAAACAATCATATCCAACTCTTGTTCCATATTGACATCTTGTAAATCAGGAACATCAATTTTACCAATTTGTTTTTGGACTGCTTCTAAACTAAATACGATTTCAAGACCAATTGGTAACGCATCAGATAACAATTCTGTTCGGCTCAATAAGGTTGTAACATCATTCAATTCTTTAGAATTCATTGTTAAATAATTGAACTCTTCAAATGGGAATAAATTTAGATCATATGCTTCTTTTACCGCATCTAATACTAATTTCATATCCCGTTTCCAATTGTTATATCTTAAATCTAAGAAAGCATCTGTTTCACCAGATTCTACTAATAACTGATTGAATTCTTCAATTTCATAGACATATTCAATACCAACCGGCATCAACTCAGCCATAAGTTTTGAACTCTTTAGTGCTTCTAAAGCGGTTCTAAATTCCGTTCTATTTACTTGATTAAAATTAACCTTTCCATCTAAAGCGTTTATAGCCTCAATAAAAGTGATTAACTCATCACTTAAATAAATCGTCTGATTTTTAGTTTCCATTTTAAACAAACCATCAAACATTTGTTCACTAAAAGATTTACCAAAGAAGAATCTTGAACCATTTGCAAATTTACCAAGCGCACTATTTTCATATTCTTTAGCAAATTCAAAAACCATTTCGATTGGATCATCAGATGATTCAGCTACTTGAACTTTAGCATCACCATTTATGACATCTTTTAATAATTTTTGTGTTTCAGGACTAGCACTATTTATCACTGAAGATAAACCAGAAAGTGGAGCACAAACCATAATCACAACAAAGACACCCTTCAATGCCCCCGCAAGTGCACCCCATAGACGTCTTTTGCCAGCAGGTTTTTTTTCAATAAAGTTTTCATCTTTAGTTAAAACTGCTTCTTCGCCTTCTTCTGTGCTTGGAATTACAACTACTGCTTTTTGTTCTTCTTTCTCTTCAGTTGTTATCGCAGTAGAATTTTTCTTAGCTTTACTCTTTTTAACTGCTCTCATAATCAATCCAACAATATGAGTTATCAAACGAATAATTGGACAAATCACTAGAACTGCTATGGTACCAACTAGCAAACCAATCGCATGGCATACTGTTGAAGCAATGCTATAGAAAAGAGCGTATGTTTCCTTTCCTTCTACTAGTAAAACCTCACCATTGGGAATCTGTGCTCTTGCATATACTAAAACAGCATCCCAAACAGTAGATATCGATCCATCTTGAATACCCAGAAATTCTGCCACTTGTTGACCTGCCTTCGCATTCAAAAGTGTTGCGGAATCCCCAAATACAAGCCAAGATAAGACTAGTAAAACTATGAAAACAGCGATGCATGATAGTTCTCTCTTTAATCCACCTAGAAAGCCCCATAATGCATATAATATTACCACCACCAGCAATCCCAATCCGGCAAGTAGTAAGATTAGATTAAAATCCATCATTTTTTCACCTCTTTATTTCATGACTTTACCTACTTATTTTATCAAATTTTTGATTTTTTTGCAAGCGTTTTTGTCTAATTCATGTTTTTTTCTTTATAATTTTTAAATTGTTTTTCCATATTTATTTCTCCTTATATTTAGTTATAATAATCATCATATTTGTTATACATGCTATAAACATATTCTTCAAATTCATCAGTATCATACTTATTACTATCAACAAACAATATGATATTAGATTCAAAATATTTAATAGCTGCTTTCAATTTATCTGAGCAAATCCTTATTCTTATATATTTTCAAGGCGTGTCATCATTGGGCCTTGTTCAAAAAATATACAGTTTTTTGAACAAAACTAAATTTTTCAGCATTATCAATAATTGTTAATAATTTTGTATCTTTAATATATTCTATTTTTATAAATCTGCCATTCATCCCAGTCGCATAATCCTCGTCAATATAAACAATATCATCTAATTTTTCGTTATTATAATAAATATCAAAATCATATAAACTTTTCATAAAATATCCCATCCTTCTCTTTTATATACACTTTTTCTTTTTGCAGTAAATCTATCAAGCATACCAACATTATCAATTAAATCATATACTTTTGCTAATGTTTTGCCTTCACTAGGTCTTTGGCATCTACCAACGCTTTGAATGACAAGTCGTTCATCTTTTACAGGTGTAGCCATTATCAAATATTCTAATTGTGGTATATCAAGACCTTCTGCTACTAACGAATAGCTAGCAAACAACACATTATACTTATTATCTTTAAAATCAGCAATAGATTGCTTCCTAATATCTTTTTTTGTTTTACCATCAATATATACTGAATTTGGAGTTTTTTCACTAAGATAATGCAATTGGTCGACTCTTTCTGAAATAACTATCGTAGGCTTATCTAAGCCATGTAAGATAGATAAGATTTGTTGATTTCTTTCTTCGTCTTGTGATATATCTGTTATTAATTTTGTAAACATTATTCTGCCAGTTTTATCATACACATCTTTATCCATTACTGAATAATTAGTTTTTACAAAAGTTATTCTAGCTGGTACTTGAAACATATTACTTGGTACTTTAACAACTGGTTTACCTTCATAATAACCTATTAATTTATCTTTTGTATCATTCTTTTTTAATTCATAAATAACATTCCCTATTAATTTCGGAATACATTTCCATAAATCATTAGATGTTTTTAGAGTAGCGGTACAACCTAATTTGTATCTAGCACTAAAATATTCCATACACGTTTTAAACTGCATCACAGATTCATCACTTACCATACAATGTTGAACTTCATCTCCAATAACACAACCAAATGTATCTTGTGGTATTTCATCTCTTTCAATAACTTTTACTAGAGTTTGTATAGTTGCAAAAACGAAATCTCCAGAATAATCACATTTACCTTCTGTTATTCTACTTGTCTTACCATTAGTAAAATTTTTAATATAACTTTCAGCTTGTACTAATAAATCTTTTGTAGTACACAACCACAATGTTTTTTGTTTTAATTCACAGGCCGTTTGTAGTAACGTACAAGATTTTCCAGTACCACACGGCATTATTATCAAACCATTACAGTATTTTTTGACAGCTTGTGGTACTGGTTTTTGATAATCTCTTAAAACAATATTACTTTTTATATTTATTTTTTTACAAACAGAATAATCTTTATAATCTTCTTTGTATGGATGGATTTGCCATATATCATCGAACACACCACAAGGAAGATATATGTGATTGTTATATAATTCATATAATTTAATTGTTTTACTTGTTTTACCTAAGTAAAAACCCATACGTCTTTTTTTATCATAAGTAGGATTTTTATAAGTATAATTGATTTTTACGAAATCAAGTATTTCTTTGGTAGGATCTATTATTTCTATTATATTACTTAAACATATTTTCATAGACATATTTATAACCATTTATTTCTATATAATTTTTTAATATTTTATAACATTTACTTGAACAAAAACTTACATCATGTATAAAATCATTAACACAATCATATTTTTTAACAATATTACCACAATTATCAATTTTTAATACTGATTTAGCATTAAAATGGTTTTTTCCTTTCTTGTATATTCTATTATTTGAACCATTTTTATTCCTATTCAGTTTAAGCATATGTTGTGTGTTTTCACTTCTTGTGACCCATTCAAGATTTTCTACTCTATTATCACATAAATTATTAGTAACAGGATTAATATGATTTACCTGAGGTTTATTTTCAGGATTAGGTATAAACGTTTCTGCTACTAGTCTGTGAATTTGTTTATTATATTTTTTATTATTCTTTGTCAATACAACACCTAAATATTTATTATGTTTTAATTGACATCTACATATTTTTTGTTTAATAGTATTATATTCATGATTCAAAATATATGATTTAATTATTTTTTCTAATCGTTTAACTCTACCATAATTGCTTATTTGGTAAAGCCCTTCAAAATCTTTAATATCTTTCCATTCTTCATTGGGTAAATCCTGAAGGTCTAGCCATCGTTCGGAATTAGGTCTTATATAAATCGATTTCATTATTACCACCTTTCATCTATTAGAAATATTTTATTTTCTTATATTTGCACAAAAACAATCAGTTGCTAAATCTAAATATCCTTTTTCTTCAAATATTGGTTTTGCTTTTAACCAAGTTGTCCAATAAATTCCTAAATTATCAGATTTTATCATAATATAAATATTGTTATTATATTTCTTTACAAAATTATCCAATTCATCTCTTTTTTTATTAATCCCATTTGCTTTATAATATAATTTCTTATGTTTAATATGTTTACATTCAATAAACATGCACGAACCATTTCTAGCAATAATTAAATCACAAATAGTACCATTGAATTCGGTAGGAAATTTATATGTGAAAAATCCTCTTTTATGATAATAATCCATTAATTCCTCTTCCCAAGATTTTCCAACCTTATATTGTGTTACCCCCATAATTTCACCTTACCAATGAGCTTAATTCTTTTTGAGTATCTGCATTTTGTTAAAAAATTATTCATTTGATATGGACTATCAAATATTTTTACAAATTCTTTATCATTTTCCAAATTTTTGAAATAACATTTATACATTTTATTCTCCTCGTTCTTTTAAAATAGTTTTATTATAATTTTCCATAACCATATAAGCAATACCTAAATGATTGTGTATTTTAGCCATTGTTTGTTCTCTCAATGGTCGAAATGGCTTTTCTGTATTAAAAAATTCTATAAGCGTACCATAACATAAACCACATTCCTTTGCCAATTCTCTTATAGAACACTCTTTACTACGTTTGATATAAACCATTTGTTTATAAAAATCTGTATCCATAAACAATTCCTCCTTACAAATATAATATAACATATCTTATTTAATTAGTCAATAGTTATTAGCCATTTTGACAAAATAAAATAAATCTGTTACAATGTAACATGTGTTAGATGAGACATATCATCTACACAGCAATTATCTCATTTCAACCCACGTTAAGGTGGGTCTTTTTTTTTTAATCATCATTTAATTTTATAAATAAACAAGTTCCTCTATTTCTTTCAAATATTTTATTAACTTTATATTTAATCACCCTTTCTGGAAATGGTTTTTCTAATATATTTTCATTAAAATTAAATGCTAAACATAATATTTCATCAGAATCTAATCTAGTATTATAATATAAATTTGTTATATACATGAATAATTGATTATCTCTATCACCACATTCAACTGAAATAGGCTTTTTATAAGGCTCTTTTTTTATATCAGATTTTAAATTCGCATGTTCTAATATATATTGTTTAAGTTCAAGTGGTATTGACTTGGGATTACAATTATTTGGAGTAACAAATTCATATTTTTTTCCATTTATAATACTAGGTTCAACTACGATATATCCATCGGTTCTACAATCTATACCTGGATAATCTTTAAATATATTAGAATTATTAGCAACATTTTTAAGATCATCATCAGTTTTAAATATCATATGCTGCCCACCACTTGGTGTTTTTTGAATACATTCCAATGTTTTACAATAAGCATTAATATCACCTAAATTTTTTATCAATTTATTATAGTTATCAACACCATTTTTTTCTTTATCATGTTTATCCAAATCAAGTACAAAAATATTATTAGGCGTACATGGTAAACCCCAATTACAATCAGGGCAATGCGTATACCAATATAGAACTTGCATATAATCAGATGAACAATCATTCATCCAATTTTCTATCATTGGTTTCTTTCCATTTGATTCTATGGGAAATATTTTTAAACCTTTATTTATATAATTATCTTTTATGTATTCCCATGTATTCATAAGTAATCATCTCCTTAATTATTTATCTAATATAAATAGATACCTTTGACATTTTTAATTGGCATTTTGTTTATCTTCCTTAAAATAATCTTCTACAATTTTGTGTATGATATCGTGGCTATTTGCTGATATATCACAAAAATCATCTATACAAAAATCAATATTATTAAACGAAACATATGTAAATAAATAACAGTGCATTAATTCATGATATAATGTTTTCTTTTTTGTTTCTTTTTTTATATCTTTGTATAACCATATTTCTTGAATACTAGGGAATGTAGTTCCATAATAGCAACCATCTCCACTAAAATCATTGTGAGCAGAACATAATTCGTTTTGTTCAACTTCTTTAATAATCCATTCTCTATCATTCATTTTAAATTTCATTTAATCAACTCCTAGTTATCTTTTGGTAACCATTTACCAAATTTATATTTTTTATTCAATTCATCAAATTTATTTTGTATAGTTTGATATTCTTCTCTGAATTTGTCATAAGTTTCTTTGCAATCTTTACATAATTCATAGTTACAATAAGTAATTCCGTCACAAACAAAATATGGTTTATTTATTTCCTTTTTACACCTATCACAAATATAATACTCTTTTATTTTCTTCATTTTTTATCACGTCCTATTATTAATAAAATTATATATATTATTGCTACACCTAATCCTATAAAAGCTCCTATAACTTCTATTTTTGCTCTTAATTCTAACCAAAACATTATTTATCATCTCCTAATCTATAATGTTTGTTTATACTTAAACAACTCACCAACTTTATTCTTTTTATGTGCGATTTTCTAAATCTTACACTATTTTCTCTTATATCATTGCCTACAAAATAATGGTTTTTCATATCTAATAGTTTTGTTTTATTCATATAGTCATTAGTTGAATATAAATAACCTCTAAAGGTATCATTATCAAACAATACAACTTCTACCATTTTATTTAGATATTTTTGTTCAAATTCATTTCTTTTCATCTGATACTCCTATTATTTCTTTATATTTATCACAAACCATTTTAATTGGTATAATTCCTATAAATTTTACACTTTCTAGCCATTTCATAAATTCTTTTTGTTGAGTTATTAATTTAGGTATATCTCCTATTGGTATTCCATAACAATGTGTTAAACAATCTTGCTGTACAATTTTATCTTTTGTTAATTCATGTGATAATATTTTATTTGTTGCATTATCAATAACTTCTTTTTGCTTTTTACTTTCTTCTTTCCAATTAATCATTTCATTAAATAACGCTTTAAATACATCTTTAGGTATTAAATAATGGTCTGAGCCTTGTATATAATATTTGTTATAATCTTCTAAATTCATTTAATCAACCTCATTTTCATAAACATTTCCTATTACTTTTGAAAGCCTAGCATTAATCAATTTAGGTGCAACTCTTGTTGAACTACCGCCATGTAATCCAGCATAGAAACAGCCTTTATCAAATTTAACTTCTTCAATATGTTTACCAGTACTGTCTTTGTATTCAATAATGTCACCTTCATAAATTTCTACACCATTTTTATCCTTTAGCCCTGTGTATTGCATAATAGGTAAATCAGTTTCGTTACATACACCGCCGCCAAAGTCATCATCATATTCATCATAAGCAAAACAATAAACACCTTTTTTTGATATATTAAAATCATAATTATCAAAACTGTTATTATCTTCAAAAGGTCTAAATCCTAAATGCTTGTCAGAATAAATCATTCTATTATGAACATTATCCCATGCTCTAAACTTTATTTCTCTATTCATTATTTATCACCTTTGCTTTCTAAATATTCATTTATACAATATTTTGGTAGATGTTTAATCACTTGTTTATCAAGTTCTTCTAATGTTCCTGCAATCCAACTATTTCCATAATCACAACTTCCTGTTGATAAAGCAACATAATTTAATTGATATGTTTTATAATATTCATCATATTTTTTATTTATAATAATACCCACTGCAATATAACTATCCCCACTCATTCTTTTATCTTCAACCATAATTAAATCTCCAACATTATAATCATGATATTCAAAATCATCATTAAAATAATTCTTTAATCTTCCATTAAATGATAATCCTAATAATTCTCTATGATTTGCTTTCATACTTACTCTCCTTTGCTTTCTAAATTAACAAGTCTTTGTTGTTCTATTTCTCCTAAATGTTGTATTTTAACAATAAACTCATATAATTGTTCTATTTCTGCCTCTAATATTTTTACTTCTTTTTGCATATCATTATCTAATCTTTTAATATTTTCAAGTAAAGTAAATTCTTCTTTATTCATTATTCCTCCACCTTAACAACTAAATCGGCTTTTATTAAGTCATATAATAAAACTAAACTTGTACCATCAATACCATTTATTTGCCTATTCCACAAATCAATAAAAACGCCATCTTTATCTAATGTTTCATAACTCCAACCACCTTCATAATCACTATCACTATCATAATCTAAATTGTATTTATATTCTAATTCTTTCAAATCAACATCTTCTCTTATTTTAAGCATAATATCATTCCTTTCTTAATTTGTAATCATTATCTACAAATTTACTAATTGCTTGTTCAATTTCTTCCCAACTGTTAAATACATAATAGCCACCATAACTATTCTCCAAGCCTGTTTTAACATTTGTAAAATATTGTGGTTTATTCTTTTCATCAAAAATTATTTTTGTAATTTTCATTTTAAATAATTTTATTTGCTCTCCTAACCCTTGAATTTCTTTTCTATCTGCAAAACCATAACTTCTATACGGATATGCTAGTAAATAAACTGTATCTCCAACTTGATATTCTGTCTTTGTTCTAATTTTTGATTTAAATAAAATTTTAAACATTATCTATCATTCCTTTCTTTAATCTTTTGGCATTTCATATACTGCAATTTTTTCCACTCTGCCTATTATTTGATTGACTTCATTTAGGCTCTTATTATTAGCTAATGTTAATATATTATTGCAACCATCTAAAACTTCTTTATCTATGATACATTTATGTATTTCATCTAATACTTCTAATGCTCTATCTTTTGTTTTGTATGTTCCTAAAATTCTGTAAACACCAAGTGTGTCATAAGCCAATATACTATGATTATTATCTTTTCGGTTATATCTTAATTCTGGTGATTTCATTAAAAGTTCTTTAGATTGGCTTCTAATCCATAATTCCATTTTCATTCACTTCCTTCTCTATAATATCCTTGCTATTTCATAACCATACACTTCATCTTCATTGAATTCATATAAATGAGTATTTTCACAATCATTTAAACCAATAATAATTTGTTTACCATCTTTCAAAACATTGATTCTTTTATCTGATGAAATTTTTATAACTTTGTATAATTCTTCTTTATGTTTGTATTTAATCGTCATTTTAAACATCATTGTCATTTATTTCCATTTCTTTTTTCAAAAATTCTTCTTTAGTTAATGTTCCATTTTCTAGTTTAGTTAACATTGCATCTATTTCTTCTATTGTCATATTTTTTCCAAATAAACTTAAAATCATAATAGCTTGTATCCAATTGTTATCTTTAAGAATTTTCTCGTGTTTATCTAACATTTCTTTTAATTCGTCCATTTTTATCAGTCCTTTCTATTTCCAACCTAATTCTTCTACTTGTTTGTTTATTGTTTTCCATAAATCCATTCCGATAGGTGGTATGCAAGAAATACCACTCATACTATGTTGGAAAAATTTAATATTTTGGTTTAATAAATCAAATTCTATATCAAGCCAACTATATTTATAATTTATACTTGAATTGCATTTATAAATAAATTTGTGTTTTACTATTTTTTTCTCTTCAAACACATTTTTCCACGTATTCATTTCTTCTTTAAATTGAAATCCTAGTTCTTCAAATAACTCTCTAGCACTTTTCATATTTTAATCATTTTCCTTTCCTAATTCTTTTAATTTGTTTTCTATTTCCTCTTTTTGTTTTACTAGTTCTTTCTCTAGTTTTTCTTTTTGCTCTTCTAATTCTTTTTGCTTATCTTTTAAAGCAACATATTCTTTGAATTCTGGCAATTTCATATATTCTATTTTTTGTAGTTTTTCTATCATTTCTATCATTAATTTGATTTTTGATAAATTATTAAACACAAGACCTGAATTGCTGACCCAATTACCTAATTTAATAATATTTTTTTCTTTTGTAAAATCTACTGTTATTTCTCCATCGTCTATATTTTCATAATTATATCTTTTATAATCACATTTAAATATAATTCTCAAAATATATCTTTTGTCATACATGTCATCAAATTTTAAATAAAATCTTGTTATATCTAATTTATCTCTATAATTTTCAATTATCTTTAGTACTTCTTCACTTTTTACTTCAAATTCTTCTTTCATATTTTAATCATTCTCCTTTAAATTATTTCCCATTTTATCAATACGTTTTGAATATAATTATCTATTTTTTCTTCTATTGTATCCCCTTTAAACCAGCAATTTTGTTTCCAATTGTAAGCAGACACGCACTCTTGTTCTATCTTTCCACTTGGGTAAATATAAAAGTAAACACTTCTAAACTCACTTTCATAATAAGTTGCTCTTCCGCCTAATGATATACAATAACAATTTTCATTATTCCAATTAATAATGTTTTCTTCAATATTAGAATTAATTGTTATGTCTCGACGATTTTCATAACCACCTTTGCCACTATATTTTAAATATTTAGAACATATATTTTTAACCATTTCTACCTTATCTTTTGGTATTACTTTTTTTAATTCTTCATTATCAGCACTACAACTTATTCCACAATAAACACTAATTTCAAATTGCAAATTGCATTTATCACATTTAACTTTTCTATAGTTTGAATATTGTTTGCATATCTTAAAATTATATTCATTATATTCATCACAATAAGGGCATTTTATTCTAAAATTGCTCATAACTATTTCTCCTCTTCAAAATATTTATCAAAATCTTCTTTTTTTATTAATTCTGCTATAACTTCATTTTCTCCACATATAACCATTTGTAATATAATAGTTGATTTATTAGATTGAAATAAACCATCTGCTATCGAACTTGTTAAATAAAATCTATCAAACCAACTCTCTTTATATGTTTTATATATTCCACCACTGCAAGCATTAATTTTTAATGTATTATTTGTATTATAATTACTATATAATAGACCCATATTAGTCCTCCTGTCCCTCTTTTTTCTCCTTTAAATTGTTAATTTCATCTATTAATTTGTTAATTGTGTCTTTCATAGCTCTATTCTTTTCTTTTTGAGTATTTAAAGTTCCAAAATCTATTTTTTCTATCTTCTTTGGTTCTTCAATTATTTCTACTTCATCGTTTAAAAATTCTATAATTTCTTCATTATTTCTATTTCCAAATTCGATGTAAACATCATATAAAAAATCGTTCTTATCCCAATAACCTGTTGCTTTATTATATCTTACTTTATTTTTTGTCACTCTTTCGTTAGCATATTTTATTAATAAATCTATTACTTTAATTTTCATTCTTAACATCTCCTTTTGCTTTTTGTATTATTTCCTCGATATCTTCAATGTCTCCGTTAAATACAAATTTAGGTATTGTAAGTCCGTATATATGCAATTCACTTTCTCTTTTGTGATTTTCTATATATTTTTCAATTTCATCTAATGCTTGTTCTAATTTTTGATTTTGTTTTAACATTTCTTCAATATCACTATTTAAATCATGTTCAATATCGTTCTCATCTTTAAAATTATATTGTGAACTATAACCGTCCAAATAATCTTTTAATCTTTCTTTACAATTCATTTTATCAAATCCTTTCTTAAACTCTATTTTTAATCTCGTAAAACGACTTTTTAATATATTTTAGTACAATTATACTCTAATCATACTTTTAACAATATCAGCATTTGTTATGTTAACGTGTTTTATCATTTAATCAGATTCCTTTGTTAATTTATCAAAAAAATTTTCTTTATTATCTCTTAGATTATTCCCATAAACTCCATCAATAACATCAACTAAACAATCTTTAATAACTTTTGCTTCCCCATCATCTTTTAATTTTTCGATTAGTTGTATAATACATAACTTCATATAAGCATTTTCTTTAACTAATTTTAAACGTTCGTTCATCTTTACTCACCCACCTTATACGCAATTTGTTCCATTTGTTCTTTTGTTAATACTTTGTCTATTTGATAATCAACCAATGTAATAGTTTCTCCTTGTTTATTTTTAGAATAAGTAAATACATAATCTTTATATATTTTCCAACATTGATACATTTTACCATCTCTTCCTAAAATAATATCTTTTGATTTTATTAAGTCAATTATGTTATAACTGGCTTTAACTATTTTTTCTAAATTGTCTTTTTCTAAAAAGTCAATACTATCACCATAAGTTCTATAAAGGTCTTTATCAAAAAATATTGTGTCATCATCAATGTAATCTACTTTTGCTATAATTCCATCTTTAGTTCGTACATACATATTTTCTTTAAGTTCTAATTTCATTGTTTACCTCCTAAATAATTTCAATTCATCTATTCCAAAACAATATTCTTTTTTAGTTTTAGGGAAATGAACTATTAAAGGTTTTTCAAAATTTTCAAATTCGAAATTACAAACATAGCCAATTTCTCCAATTAATTTAGTATATTGTGGTAACCCATCATTTTTAATTATTTCAACTTGTTCTCCAACTAATTTTTTGTATTTACTATAATGTAGTAATATATTTAAGCAAAGTTTTATTTTTCTAATAAATGTAGCATTTCTATTTATCATTTAATTTCTCCTGTCATTTCTTTGTATTTTTGTAAAATTTCTTTAGCAGTATAATATCTACCATATTCTTCGGAATAATTATCATTTACATAATTTCCATATTCTTTTTTTAATGAATTAATATAATCTTCTAAATATTTTATAAATTCTTTTTGTTGGGTATAATATTTATCGTGAGTGTCATAAGCACCTTTAAAATACTCAATATTTCTTTCTTCGAGTTGCTTCTTCAATTCTTGATTTTCTTTTAATAAATCATTGTAATCAGGAACTTTATTTAATCTATCAACAGCATTCATTAAGTCATCAACATTTATACTATTCATAGTGCTTATTGAATTATATGTTTCAGCCTTTGGAATTTTCATAATCTCTTTTAATAATTCTTCTTTATTCATTACTATCACTTCCTTCTAGTTCTTGCATTTTATTTAATAAGAAATCTATATCAACATCAGTGCAGGTACCACAATAACCATTAACATTAAATTTCTCTTGTCTTACTTCTTTAAGCATTTTCTTTATATAATTCCAGTTATCTTTTAGTTGTTTATTTTCTTCAGTATTTGATTTTAAAAGTATATCATAAGTTTGTATAGCACCATTTAAGTTTTTGTTTTCTTGTTGTAATTTATCTATTTTTAGTTCATCTTCTGCAACCCAATTATAAACATCTATTTTATCCATTTCTCTGCAATGTGATATTATTCCTTGTTTAAATTCAAAAGGATTATTTAAGATATATTTTCCCATAAATTCTTTATCTTCAATATTCATTCTGACACCTCTTTATCTTCTAATATTTTTAATAAATCATCTATATAATTACTAGGATAGCCTCCTGTTATTTCTATGCTATCTTTTATTTCAAAAATAATTTTACTTAATTTATCAATAACTTCTTTTTGCTTTTTACATTGTTTTTCTAAAATTAAATTTTCACCAGATAATTCCATAATTTGTAATGCTAATTCAGTTGTTGGCTTTTTTGATAAATCATTGACTATATCTAATATTTCTTTATCCATATTCTTATTTCTCCTCTTCTAATATTTGTAATAATATATCTCTATCTATTACTTCTAAAAATTCATCACTTAATAAATCTTTTACTTTATCAATAATTTCTTTTTGCTTTTTGACTTGATGTTCTAAATCGTTAATATAGTTCATTATATCTTTTGTTTCATCATTGCATATTGTTGTATCTCCAGAATATGTTAATCCTGTTGGTGTTGATATTTCTAACAAAATTTTTTCAATTATTTCTTTATCCATTATTCTTATTTCTCCTTTTATTAAAAATTATATAATTTCATATTCTTCTTCATTTTTACTATTTTCATATTCAATAGAATCTTTATAACATCGATCACAACATCTGAATTTTTCTCCTTTAAAATTAGTACAAAGAGGCAATTCAATATCGCCATCATTTACAATCACTATATCACCACAATTTTCACATATTCTAACAAAATCAGTAATATATTCTTCAAACGAATATAATTTTTTAAAGCTTTCTCTTTCATCGATATATTTTTGTAATACAATATTCATGTTTCCCTTATTTAAATTTTCAATTGTCATTATCATTTCATCTCCTTACTTATATGACAATATTAATATACCATATTATAAGTTATTAGTCAATAAAAATAAAAAAAAAAGATTATTTTTTTAAAAATCTTTCTTTATAATCATTTTTTATTAATAATTTCCCCTTTTTTGATTTCATATTTGAAAATTCTTTTTCAAAATAACATAATAGTTAAAAATGGAGTATGAAGATGCAAAAAAAAAGAGTTATATTCATTTTATTAATGTTTTTCTTATAATGAAAAATCAAATAACAGGTGAACGACATTATCAAGTTTATGATTATAACAATAGTCAAGAGGTTATTAATATAACTAATGGGGAAAAAATGATTCAAAAATTTGAAAGTAGTTATGATCAAATAGATGCAGTAACTATTCACACAGGAAATACAAATGCAACATTATCTAATTATGTATTAAATTATAAGATATTATCAAAAGATAAGAAAACTTTATTTCAAAATAGTATTGATTTAAAAAATATTGGATCAAATACAGATATCAATATTTATTTCGGCAAAAAACTAACAGGAATGGCAAATAAAGAATTATTCATAGAGTTTTCTACTCAATCAACAGAGATATTGTCATTGAGAATGGATAATAATCAGAATGTAGGATTAGAATTAATTACTACAGGAAATTCAATTCATAAAAAAATAGCATATATTATAGGGATAGTATCGATTATTATTTGCTTAGCAATTTTTGTTCTTATTTATTTTTTACAAATAGAAATTCATAAGTTGTTTATTATCGCAGCCATTTCTTTTGGAATCATAATAACCTTCTTAATTCCTGTTGGAAATGTGCCGGATGAAGCAAATGCACATAT
>ERZ835051.1946-NODE-1946-length-19768-cov-6.660731_pt1 | contig 19768 bp, 16 predicted proteins | sample MGYA00519575_ERZ835051 | MGnify/ENA primary metagenome ERZ835051 (study PRJEB31850, sample SAMEA3708769) | human gut metagenome | biome: human gut; feature: human-associated habitat; material: faeces | place: China | collected 2014 ... | reverse complement strand
CCCGCCTTTATCATCTCTATATGCCCCTCATGTATCGGATCAAAACCGCCGCTGACTATGTAATAAGTAGGAGAATTTTTCAGATTTTCGGATTGTGCACCAGTACTCTCAGAATGACGATACATATCAATTTTCCTTCTCTGTCATAACAAAAAACCACCCTAAAGGGCGGCAGAGTTTTAAACGGATATGTAAAGTCAACAGAACGAAACGAATGAAAATTCGTTTCGTCTCTGCGGATGCAGAAAGTTTTCTGTTGTAACAACAGACTTAAGACAGATATCCCTGCCTTATCCTTTACAAGAGCCGTTCAAAGCTCCGAACTTACTGAGTTCTGTTCCTCGGGTTTGTCCCCAGGCTTGGACTCACAATAAAGGAAGGGATTAGAAAGTTCAAGCACTATTTTGAAATTATGCCATAAAATGGAGAAAAGCATACAGACTCAACGCTTAATTGCTTAAATTTTTTATAATTAACTTATGCTTTCAAGTTTTTCAGAGAGCTCCAGCCACAGAGACTCGCTTTCCTCAAGTTTTTGTGCGATCACAGCAAGCTCTTTTTGTTTCCTGACAATTTCGGACGGCGACATGAGATTTTGAAACTGATTTTCGAGATCTTCCTTTTCTTTGTTTAACTGTTCCAATTCTTTTTCCAGTTTTTTCAGGCGGCTTTGCAGCTGTTTTTTTTCCGCACGGCTGTCCTTCTCGGCGGAGGCCGGCACCGACTTTACCGGAGTTTTGGGAGAGGACGGCCGGTCATGCTCCAGCAACAATTTTTTATAATCCTCCAAATCTCCGTCATAGGGACGGCAGGTTCCGTTTTTAACCAGCCACAAATCATCGGCAATCAGTTCAATCAAGTGCAAATCATGCGTAATCAAAATAACCGAGCCGCCGTATTCGTTGAGCGCCTTAATCAATGCTTCCCGCCCGTCAATATCAAGGTGGTTAGTCGGTTCGTCGAGAATCAAAAGCTGCGGGGCATTATAAGTCATAGCCGCAAAAAGCAGGCGGGCTTTTTCACCGCCGGAGAGTTTGGCAATCATCGTTAAGGCTTTTTCCCGGTTAAGTCCGAAACGAGCCAGATGCGCCCTCACCTGCGCTTCCGTTTTATCAGGCAGCAGCGAAGACATAAATTCGCAGGCGGTCTGTTCCAGCGGCAGTTCTTCCGCCTGATGCTGGGCAAAATAGCCGACTTTCAGCTTGCCGGAGTACCGCATGGTCCCCGCCTGCAAAGGCAACCGTCCGGAAACGACCTTGGCCAAGGTCGATTTGCCGTTACCGTTTGCACCCAGCAAGGCAATGCGGTCATTATCGACAATTTGGATATTCAAACGGCGCAAAACCGTTTTGTCGCCATAGCCGGCGCTGCCGTCTTCAATTGTCAACAGCGGCGGCGGTAAATTCTCTGGTTCGGGAAAATCAAAAACCGTAGCGGCGGGATCATTCATAAGGGTTATCGTTTCCAGCTTTTCAAGCATTTTTATCCGGCTTTGAGCCTGTTTGGCTTTGCTGGCCTTGTAACGGAAACGGTCAACAAAAGACTGCAGATGCCGGCGTTTTTCTTCCTGACGGGCTGCCTGCCGCTGCAAAACCTCTTTCTGTCGGGCGCGGGTCTGCTGAAAAGTGTCATAATTGCCGCTGTAAGTAACCAGCCGACCGCCGTCAAAATGAATGATATAGCGGCACAGCAAATTGAGAATATGGCGGTCGTGGCTGATAATCAACAAAGTGCCGCGATATTTTTCCAGATGATTTTCCAGCCAGAGCGAAGCCTCCAAATCCAAGTGGTTGGTCGGCTCATCCAGCAACAGAATGTCCGAAGGACGAAACAGCGCCGCGGCCAATGCCAGGCGCATTCGCCAGCCGCCGGAAAATTCGCTTACCGGACGCGTCAGATCTTCATGCGAGAACCCCAAACCGTGCAGAATTTCAGCAGCTCTGGCTTCGGCTGCCGCCGCGCCAATGATATTCAAACGCTCATGAATTGCCGCCAGCTCTTCACCGGAAGCCGTTTGCAGACGCTGCAGCAACTCGGCCCGCTCCCGGTCTTTTTGCAGAATAAACGCCAGAATCGGCATTGTTAATTCGTCAGGCAAAAATTCCTGCTCCACAAAAACAACATTGTAATCGCGAGGAAAAAAGACCGTTCCCTGTTCTGTTTCCAATTCGCCTTTCAAGACTCGGAATAAAGTTGACTTGCCGCAGCCGTTAGGGCCGACCAAACCGACTTTCTGCCCATCGGAAATATGGGCGGAGGCATGTTCAAGCAAAACTTTGGGGCCGATGCGGACGGTTATGTCATTAATGTCAATCATCTAATTTTATCTGATAAGAGGCCTGGCCGTATTTAACCAGTATATGTTCGGGATTCTGCCGGCGATCCAAACTCAGGGAAAAACTTTTGGCATTGCTGCGGATATTGTCATACAAATAAAAACGATAGCCGCCGCAAATATATTGTTTCCCTTTCGGCCTGTCCGTCTCCGAGCAAAAAGCGGTAATGCTGCCGATCAGCAGGTCATAACTTCCGGCCAGAGGGACGGCTTCCATACTCAGAATATAGAAAATGTCTTTGCCGTTCCGGTGTCCGATGACTATGTCATGATAGGGAAATTTATAACTGCGGCGAAACATCCACAATTTGGGAAGCATCAGATTGCTCCATTTGCCGTCGCCGCGATTATAAGTATAACTGCTGGTTTCCGGATTCAGTTTGACGTAAGCAACCAGATTCCGATAGGTATCTATCCGATAATTTTCATCTTTCAGGGTTACGGCACAGTTGTTTTTGCCGTAACAGGGTTTAACACTGGTAAAGGGAGAAAATTCCATATTGCTGTTGCGGTAAAACCGTTTCATCCGCGCATTCAGGTAACGAGCGGACAAATCGTCATTCCAGCCTGCCGTCAGGGTATCATATTTCATATACTGGGTGTTTATGCAGTTTAGAACGGCATTTATATCGGAACTTATTTTACAATTGAGCGGTGCACCGTGCGGACGAATCGAAATTCCCAGATATTTTGAGCAGAAAAGCTCCGCACAAAACAAGACAAGCAGCAACAGCAATATAAAAGTCAGTTTTTTCATTCACACCTATTTCAGCTGCGTCCGATACAGCGAACGATAAACGCTGTCCTCCTTCTGCATCAGTTCGTCATGGCTGCCCATTTCCACCAGTTCGCCGTAATTTACGACGACAATTTTGTCGGCGTTGCGAACCGTGGACAGACGGTGGGCAATGATAAAGACCGTACGATCGGTCATCAGGTTGTCAATCGCCTGCTGAACGATTGCCTCCGACTTGTTATCCAGAGCGGAGGTCGCCTCGTCCAAAATAACAATCGGCGCATTTTTGATAAAGGCACGGGCAATGGCAATACGCTGTTTCTGACCGCCGGAGAGCAGAACGCCGCGCTCGCCGATTTCGGTATCCAATCCTTTATCCAGAGAAGCAATAAACTCTTCCAGGCAGGCTGATTTTACCGCACGGTCGATTTCTTCCGGCGTTGCGTCTTCCTTGCCGAGCAGAATATTCTCGCGAATCGTGCCGGCAAACAGGAAGTTATCCTGAAAAACGATGGCGATTTTATCGCGCAGCGAATCCAGCTCCAAATCACGAACGTCAACCCCGTCAATGCAGACACTGCCGGAAGTGACGTCATAAAAGCGGGGCAGCAGGTTAACCATGGTGGTTTTGCCGCCGCCGGAGTTGCCGACAAAAGCTATTGTCTGACCGACTTTAACGTTCAGACTGACGTTTTTCAGTACCGGTTTGCCGGGAACATATTCAAAACAAACATTTTTATATTCAATCGACTTACTGATTTTTTCCAACGGTTTGGCATTCGGTTTGCTGGTAATGGCGGGAACCTGTTCCAACAGCCCGAAAACGCGTTCCATTGCCATCAGCGACAGCTGGACGCTGTTGAAATTGTTGCCGATGCTTTTTATCGGATTATACAGCATAATCAGCGCGGTGATAAACGAAACAAAATTACCGGCGGAAATCTGCTTGGTGACAATCAGATAGCTGCCGAGCCAGATAATCAATGCAATGCCAAGAGAAACGACAAAATGCATCAGCGGTGACATCAGTCCGGTACGCTGAATCATTTTAATCCCCAGCTTGAAAACACTGTTTAAGGTGTTGCGGAAGCGGGCCAACTGGTATTGATAAAGGTTGTAGGACGTAACAATGCGGTTGCCGTTGAAAGTTTCGTTATAGTGGGTCATTACCGCAGAACCGGAAAAGATGGTTTTATCCATCAGCCCCTTGATGCGGCGGCGCACGGTTGTCAGCGGATAGAGGGCTCCGAGCAGAACGATAATCGCCACGATTGCCAGTTCCCACGAGTTGTAAATCAAAACGCCGATAAGAGACAGTGAAGAAAAAACACGGGTCGTAAACAGTTTGAGGTTATTCAGCAGCCCGGCGCAGGCCATATCAACATCGTAATTAAAACGAAACAGAATGTCGCCGGAAGTCGATTTGTCAAAGAAGCCGGCGTCATAATGCATCAGTTTTTCAAACAAAGTGATTTTCAGTCCCTGGGAAATTTTCTGTCCGACCCAGGTATTCAGATAAGTTGCCGTATAGTTCAGCAGACTCTGCAGGCAGCTGAACAAAACAATCAGCAGCGGAATATAGGAAGTCGAAGCCGTATTTTTTTCGACCATGACAATATCCATATAAGGCTGCAGCGACCAGGCAATGACCGCATCCATCGAACCGATGGGAATTGTAATCAGGACACCGAGCAGCCCCCTTACCCAGTAAGGTTTGACATAAGGAAAGATTTTGCAATAATTACTGACGGTGTAAGTTGATTTGAATTTCTTCAGAAGTTTGGCAAACATTCTCATCTCAGTTGTGATATTAAAGTTATTCCCAACATAGAACAGAATGCCGCCTTTTGGCAAGCGGAAATAATCAAATATCTATTATTAATTGGATATCTCCAGCCCGGCAGCCAAAACAGGCGTTATGTCATAAACTTTCACAAAATCGTCCGCCGCAAACCGGCAGGCGTTGACATGGGTATTGGTACAGCGAAGGCTTTTGAACAAGCCGCTGCCTTTCAACCGTTCGACGGCTCCGTCAACAAAAACGCCGTGGGTTGCCAATATGTGGATTTCACGCGCACCGGCGGCATCATAAGCCCGGGCTGCCTGAATAACGGATTCTCCCGAACGGATCATATCGTCATATATAACCACCCGGCGTCCGGATACGTTGGCATTCAAGGCAACAACCTCCGTCTGCTCGCCGGAAAGACGCTGTTTCATAATATAAGCGCTGTCCAGCCCCAGACGGCCGCTCATTTTCTGCACCCATTTCGCCCGCCCCATGTCGGCCGTAGCCAGAACCGGGTTTTCACCGACATCGGCAATCATCTGTCTTATCAAAGGTTCGGCGGTCAGATGAATCGGACGGATGGAACCTTCAAAGTAATATTGGGTGCCGAGTGAATGCAAATCAACCATATACACGAAATTTCCGCGGGCAGAAGTCGGCAAAGAACTCAGCAGACGGGCAATATTTTTGGCTATGACGACTTCGCCGCGCCGGGAAGCCCGCTCCATGGTCGAATAGCCGAAATAAGGAATGACGATATGCAGCGAAGAGCATTGTTCCATAACCAAAGCGCTGCATATATTATACATCTCCATCACCGCGGCATCGCTGACGGTTCCGGCGACATAGACGGCCGGACTGTTGCGTATCTCCCGTGCTTCAAGGAGACGGTAATAGTTTTCCCCGTCAGGAAAGCGGGTGTGCTCGATTTTGCCGAGGCGGAAATCGATTTCCGACGGAGCCGCGGCTATTTTTTCCGCCAAAAAGGCATAAGGCCGGGAACTGAAAATATTGGCTTTGACAGGCATGGTTTTCCTCCGGTTATCTGTTCGGACAGTTAAACATATAATCTTTAATTTTCAGATAATAATAATTCTTTATATTTCGTTTGTTTTCCTTTATAGTGAGCCGGTCAAAGAAATTAAAAACTTTGAATTTTTAAATTTCTTTGGTGAATGTTACAACTTAATTCACTAAGAGGAAAAAATGAAAATACTTGTCGGCATGAGCGGCGGCGTTGATTCTTCCGCGGCGGCTCTGTTATTGAAAAAAGCCGGATATGACGTTATCGGCGCCACAATGTCCATTTGGGACAAAGCACAAAATTTTAAGAATATGACCGGGAAAGAAGGCTGTTTCAGCCCGCATGAGGAAGAGGACATTGCCGCTGCCCGGAAAGTCTGCCAAAAGCTGGATATTCCTTATCATGTTATCGACTGCACGGCGGAATATAAAAAAATCGTGCTTTCCAACTTCAAAGCCGAATATCTGGCCGGACGAACGCCGAATCCCTGCGTTTTATGCAATGCGACAATCAAATTTTCAGCCCTGCCTCTTGCCGCCCGAGCGGCCGGAATAGAATTTGACAAGTTTGCGACCGGGCATTATGCCGGTGTCCGTTTTAATCAGGAAAACGGGCGTTATCAGCTTCTTTGCGGCAAAGATCCGCGTAAAGACCAGGCTTATTTTCTTTATCGTCTGTCTCAGGAACAACTGGCCGGCATTATGCTGCCGCTCGGCAGTTATACCAAAGCGGAAATCAGAGAACTGGCCAAGGAAGCCGGGCTCGAAGTCTGTGACAAACCGGACAGCCAGGACTTTTATACCGGCGATATCAATGATATTATTCAGGAAGCGCCGAGAAGCGGAAACTTTGTCAACAGCGAAGGAAAAATCCTCGGACAGCATCAGGGTTTCTGGAACTTTACCATCGGGCAGCGCCGCGGTATGGGTATTGCCGCGGAAAAACCGTTGTATGTTATTGCCCTGCATCCGGAAACCAATGAAGTCGTGCTGGGCTTTGCCGACGAGACAATGCAGCAAGGACTGATTGCCGGACGGATGAACTGGATTTCAATTTCAGCACCGGAAACGGCTTTACACTGCGAAGCCAAAATCCGCTCATCGCAGAAACCGGTCCGGGTTACGGTGACCCCGGAAGAGAACAATTGTTTCAAAGTTGAATTTGAAGATTTGCAAAAAGCTTTAACGCCCGGTCAATCCGTTGTTTTTTATCGAGACGGAACGGTTTTGGGCGGCGGTTTCATCCAATCGGTCTTTTAAACTTCTCATACCGTAACCTGTCTTGCAGCAGGTTACGGTATGAAACATTTAATCCCAAGAACTCATCATAATTTTGCGATAGCAGTCGATAACGACACGAATTTTCGGAATATCTTTGGTCAGACGGTGCGCCACCAGATAAAAAGTTACTTCCGGCGTCTCCTTAATCTCCGTCAACAGGCGGAGGTCTCCGTCATTGGCATATTGCAGCGGCAGAACCCCTATGCCTCCGCCGGCACGCAAAATTTTAATAACCGAAAAATTAGAGTTGGAGGAAAAGCAAACGCGGGGAAAACGCGCCATAATATCTTTCCACACTTTCAAATAATGGTAATGCCCGAATTTGCCGCAGACACGGTGGTTGGCAATCAAGTCCTCAATGCTCTTCGGTTCGCCATGTTTTTTCAGATATTCGGGTGTGGCCATAAAACCGTACTTTACATTCCGGCTGGCAACGATAACCAGGTCGGAACCGGTCGGCGGCTCAAAGGTAAAGCCCAAATCGACGTCGAGCACATTGAAATTCGGCGGCTCGTAGTTAGAAATCGCATCAATGCGGATATTCGGGTATTCTTCCCAGAAAGTGCTGATGCTGTCGCTCGGCAACGCGGCTGAAACAGCCAACGGAATACCGACACGGACGGTTCCCGACAGGGCATCCTTATGAGAAGCAAGGGTATCTACGCTGCGAACAACCTTTTTGATGTCAAACCCCAGATTGATAATGTTCTGAGCCTCATAAGTAAGGACACTGCCGCGGCCGTTGCTGGTTACCAGCTTGGTTCCAAGCTCCTTTTCCAAATCGCTGATATATTTATTGAGGGTATCAACGGAGAGGTTCAGGGCTTCGGCAACTTTTTTCTTGCTGTTATTTTCCGAAACAGCAACCAGCATTAGCAAGCCTTCCAGCTTTGCGATGTCTTTTTTGGTTATCATCGTCCCTCACTACAGCCGGCTAACGCCGACTCAGCAGTCTTTCTTGCATTCGGCAATATCAGGCCGCGGTATGATTAATAATCAGACTTCCCAGCTGCGGGAAAATTCTTCGTCCTTGAACAGAGAGGCCAGACCGGTAATCTGCTTTAAGCGCAGCACCTCATCGGCAGACATGCCGATGTTGCGGCAAATCCAGGCATCGCTTTTGCCCATTTCCAGCAGCTCGGCCACGATGTTGCTCATCAGGTCAACGTTATGGCTACCGCGGGCACGGTTGTGACGAATGGTTGAAGCCATCCGGTCGCCCAAAGGTTTGTCAATTACGACAACCGGCATTTTGCCGCCTTCACGCTCATAAATGCGCGGGCTGGTCAACATGGTGGTAAAACGGTGGAAACCGTCCACAACGATGTACTCATCCTTATCTTTGTCATAGTAGCAGACAATCGGCTGGGTGAAACCGTCTTCCCAGATAGAAATTTCCAGCAATTTCATTTCCGGAGGAGCAACACGGTTAGGGTTGTAGTCGTTGGCTTTGATTTTTTCGACCGGAATCGCCTGAACATTGTAAACAGGGCTTTTATATTCACTCATAATACTTTCCTCACAAGTTTCTGTATTTCGCCATTAATTCGCGCTCACGCTCCGCCTGTTTTTTGGTTTGGGTAAAGCCCATATATTTGCAGAGGTGATCGTTTTTCAAAATGCATACGGCCATTCGTTTCCAAGACGGAATATCGATGGTTGATTTTATATCATCGGTGTTATCCGGCGTGCCGAGAAAACGAATCTTGTCGCGGCTTTTGTTGTAACCGCTGGGACCGTTACGGCGAATCGGATAATTGCATTCTTCCAGCTCTTTCAGCGCGTCTTCGTTGACCACGCCGCCTTTTTTCCACCAAAAACGAATGGATGTTTTAAATTTATTGATATAATTCTGGCGGATGCTCTCCGGCAGGGTTGCCAGCAAAAACTTTACATAGGAACGCCAGGTGTGCCCCGGAGGCAACGTGAACTTGCGGGCGCCCAATGCCTTGGTGCTGCCGTAGATGGCTCCGAAGTTGGCCCCCTGAACCCGGCCGACAACCCGTATCCAGGTATCGGGCTCAAGCACGCGGTAAAGGTTCAGGCTGTCTTTGGCGCTCTCATGATACGGACTGGCAACACGCATCTGGTTAATGGAAAGGCCTGCCTTATAAAAGAGGTCGTAAATATGGTTGTAATCAAAATCAAACTTGCCGTTGGCAACCCATACATCTTTGGTTGTCCAGTCATACAACGGATAAGCGTGATAAAAATTCTCACCCATTTTGGTGTTCCATTTGCCCTCGCCGACGCTGGTTTTTTTATAGTTGGCGTAAGCCCGGTAACGGTTGAGGGATTCATCGGCGCGAATCCCCAGCAGGCAGATGGATTTTCCCTTATGCTGGCGGGCATACCATTTTCCGAATTCCGCATAGAAGTCTTCCTGCGGCATTTTGTATTTGTAAAAATCGAAGTTATGATTTTCCAGCTTAATGATATAATCCTGTTTAGGCATCGGGCGCACCCAGGCAGCCTTTTTGTCGGGATCCCAGGTGTACCAGTACATCTGGTAGTTGCTGACGGCGCAGCGGGAAGCCTGCGGAATGCAAACCCAATAAGGCTCGATATCGTTTATATTGTTTTCAAACATACGGGTGACAAAATCCGTCGTTGTCTGATACTGAGCCTCAAAATCCTGATGAAAGACGCCGATTTTTTTTTGAATATTATGACGGCGTTTATAGTCCAGGACAAGATTCAACAGCAGGCCGCTGTCCTTACCGCCGGAAAAAGAGACATAGATATTCTCAAAATGCTCGAAGATATATTTTAAACGAGCCTGAGTTGCCTCATAAACATTAATATCCAAATATTTCTTCACAGTCGTAATGCCTCCTCTTTCGTTATCATATGGCATACATTTGACAGAACATTTTTTTTACGTTCCAAATTATCATTAATCAATTGTTCCAAATTGGTTTTTACCCAAAAGTCATAAATATTTATTTTGCGTGCGATTCCTTTGCTCACGACACTGTCCAGCCCCTGTACTTTACATTTATAATCGAAAGTTTGGGAAAAATATATAATATTATTGCATAACTGCATATCCAGCCCGAACTTATCAACGCCGTAAGTACAAAACATAATATCCGCTTTTCGCTCAAATTCTTTTATCGCTTTACGTTTATTAGATTTTCCGGTCAGTTCGACAAATTTAACATCGCCAAAAAACCGGCTTTCCTTAAAAAAGGTAATTTCATCCAAAAACTTAATATAAATAATAACCTTTTCGCCGCGCTCCAAAATCTGGTGTACCAGTTTCCGCAAGGCTTCAAGCTTGTTCTCCGAGAGGGTGTACATCCGCTGGAAGTTCTGGACAACATCCATAAAAGCAACTTGCTCCCGGTCCCGCAAAAAGAGACTCTTTTCGTCATTATAACTTTTTTCTTCCTGCGGTGTCAGTTCAAAATAATGGTTCCTGTGGGTAATTTCGTATTTGTCCCCGAAATCAAACCCCAAAACATAAGGTTTGACAAGCTCAAACAGGCGGGCTTCGTCTTCAGGACGCGACCAATGTTTCATAACCAGATAGTTGCTGTAGCAGAACGGCATGAAGATGTGGCCGAATTGATTCTCGTTCATCCGCAGGATTTTAGTGTCTAAAAACTCTATCTGCGAATATAAATCAATTAATCCTTGTGTCAACGGAATACTGCTCAATATTAAGCGGTAACTGAATTTTGAGCTCAGAGACAGCAGGCGCTGCGTCCGTCCCGCCTCGGTATTTTTTATGGTGATGCTTTCATCGACCACGCAGAAAATCTTAAAGTTGTGGATTAAATTATACAACTCCAGATATTTTTCATCCGAAATCGATACGCTTTCTATCGAATAATAGTACATCCGGTGACGGAACGTCCGGTTGTTCTTTTTGATTTCGTTCATATAGGAACGCGTGGACAGAAATCCCGAAGGCGCAATCCATATCACGAAGTCAACCTCGTTCAGCTTTTCTTCCACCAGAGACAACGCCAGCTGTATTTTTTTGGCAACCTGATTTATAAACAAGACACCGGCTTTGAGTTCGCTCAGCTTTTGGTGAGCCTTTTGCAGAACGTCTTCCTGCAGCACGTCTTCATAATCCATATCGTCTTCCCGCATTTAATATTATCATCCCCTAATATATAATAATCGATTTAAGAGTTCCACCTCTCTTGCTAAGGTTGCGAATAAAAAATCTCATTATTTTTGGCACGAATATTGCATATAAAACAAATAAGTTTATGGAAAAATTTTGAGGTTTTGTGATTATGAACACCGTTTTGTTTAAGAAATCAGCCGTTTTCAGCATTATCGGAGCTGTTTTTCTGCTCGCGGGCGGACAGGCTGCGGCCAGTTCCCGCATAAAAGATATTGCCGATTTTGAAGGCGTCAGAGAGAACCAGCTGGTCGGTTACGGCCTGGTTGTGGGCTTAAACGGCACCGGTGACAACATAAAATCCATCAATTTTGCCAAAGAGAGCCTGATCAGCATGCTTGACCAGCTTGGCATCAACGCCCGCGACGGTCAGCTTAAATCCAAAAACATTGCTGCCGTCATGGTCACGGCCAGCCTGCCGCCCTTTGCCCGCCAAGGTAGCCGGATTGACGTTATGGTCAGCGCCATGGGCGATGCCAAATCCCTGCAGGGAGGCACTTTGATTGCCACGCCGCTAAGCGGCGCCAACGGCGAAGTTTATGCCGTGGCCCAGGGACAGATTGCCACCGGAAGCGTTTCGGCACAGGGCAATAATGCCTCGGTCACCCGCGGGGTTCCCACTTCGGGGCGAATCGCCAACGGCGCGATTATTGAAAATGAAATCGACTTTGCTCTGGACAGCCTGAAGAATATCCGCATTGCCCTGCGCAATCCCGATTTTACCACCGCGCGCCGGATTTCCGACGCCATTAACGCAATGCTCGGACAGCCGGCTTCCAAAGCTTTGGATCCGGCCACCGTCGATTTGCAAATTCCGCAGGAATATGAGGACAAGATGGTCGATTTGATGACCAAAGTCGAACAGCTGCAGGTTCAGCCCGATCAGCTGGCCAAGGTGGTGATTGACGAAAGTTCGGGCATTATTGTCATCGGCAAGGATGTCAAAATCAACAGGCTGGCCATTGCCCAAGGCAACCTGACCATCAAAATCTCGGAAATTCCGATGGTTTCCCAGCCCCTGCCTTTCAGTAACGGAACGACCATTACGCAAAACGTTACCGCAATTGACGTTAACGAAGAAGTCAACAGCAGGCTGAGCGTTCTGGACACCGGCGTTAATCTGCAGGAACTGGTTGACGGCTTAAATGCCCTCGGCGTTACCCCGCGCGATTTAATCAGTATTCTGCAGGCCGTAAAAGCCAGCGGCGCCCTGCAGGCGGATATTGAGGTGATTTAGAATGGAACTGAGCAATGCGAACATAACCGGTTTTGACGCCGCGGCTATTGCCCTGAACAGGAAGCCCGACACTTCCCTGAACGGAACAAAAGCCATGAGTAAAGAAGAAGCCCGAGCTGCCGCTCAGGACTTTGAAGCCTTTTTCCTGAGCAAAATGGCCGAAACCATGTTTGAAGGCATTTCCACCGACGGTATGTTCGGCGGCGGTCATGCCGAAAAAGTTTACCGCTCCCTGCTGGTTAACGAATACGGCAAGGCAATGGCAAAAAACGGCTCGGTCGGCGTGGCCGATGAGGTTATGCGCTCGATTTTGGAAATGCAGGAAATGGAAAGCCAGGGCTTTATCAACGGACAAAGCGCAAAATAAGAGGTGTGAAATGGAACAGGCAGAACAACAGACGGAGATGCAGAAGAAAATCAGCGATTATCAGGAAATCCTTCTGACTTTCGCCGAATTGCTGCAGGAAGAAAACCAGGCTCTGCGCGATTATAACGTTGTCAGAGTCAGCGAGATGTATGAGCAGAAAGCCCAGATTGTTTCAGTTTACAGAAATCTGGTGGCTTATTTTATCAAAAACCAGCATGCCCTGGCCTCCATGGACGACGAGGCCAAAGCTACGCTGAAGCAAAATTCCCTCAAGCTGGACGAACTGCTGCGGGAAAACGACTTATTATTAAAAACCAGAATGGAAACCAGCAAATCGGTTATCGGTTCGATTGTTAACGTCGCCAAGATGACGAGCAAGTCCAACTCGACGTCTTACGGAGCCCAAGGGCAGTTTAACCAGCCGGACAATCAACATAGCGCGATAGCTGTCAACAGAACATTATAGGAGTTGGAATCATGGTTATGTTATCAGGCTTACAGACCTCTTTGAGCGGCATGAAGGTTGCCCAGAACCAGATGGATATCGTCGGGCGCAACCTGGCCAATATCGACACGGTCGGCTACACCCGCAAAACCGCGGCTCAGAAAAATCTCGTTCTGGGCGGATACAGCGCCGGCGTTCAGCTGGGAGATATTACCCGCACCGTTAACGAAGGTCTGCTAAAAAGTTATCTGGCCTCCAACAGCCAGACCGGGAATCTTAATGCCAAGAACCAGTTTCTGGGCAAAACGGAAACATTGCTGGGAACTCCGTCCGGCAACAATTCCATTGCCGCCAATGTCGGCGATCTGCAATCGGCTTTTGAAACTTTCGCTTCTGACGTTACCTCATCTTCGGGGCGCTATAATCTGTTGAACAATGCCAATACGGTCGCTTCCCGCCTTAATTCCCTGACGACGGAAATTCAAAAACTGCGCGGCGATGCCGATTTGAGCATCAGCGAAGCCTGCGACCAGATTAACGACCTGCTGGACGACCTGCAGAACCTCAATGACCAGATTGTCAAATACAAGGTTTTGGGATATGACGGCGTGGCAGATTTGGAAGACCAGCGCGACCAGGCTCTGCGTGATTTGAGCGGACTGATAGACATTTCCTATTTCAAGCGGGAAAGCGGCGAAATCGTTATTCAGACAACCGGCGGCGTTACGCTGCTGGACCGCTATCCGCACAAGCTGTCGCACAGTGCCGTTGCACAGGCCAGTCCGACCACCTCTTATGCCGGCGGCGGCATCGGCGGCATTTATGTTGACGGCGAAGACATCACCAATAATATTAAAGACGGCGAACTCAAGGGGCTGATTGACATTCGCGACAACCAGCTGACCTCGCTGCAGACCCAGCTGAACGAACTGGCGGCCACAATGAAAGACGCCATCAACCAGGTTCACAACCGCGGAACGTCTTATCCGAACGCGCCGTCGGAACTCACCGGCAGCCGGACCTTTATTGACCCGGCCAATCAGAATATTCAGATTTCCAACGGCGATGTCAGACTGACAATTTTTGACTCCGAGGGCAAGCAGGTTGCGACAACGACTTTGCTGGCCGGATTGGGTTTTCCCGACGGCGGGGGCAGCGTTTCCGATATGGTGGGACTGGTCAATGACTGGCTGACCTCTCCGGACGGGGCAAACCTGCCGCAGGCTTATGCCGAAATCAATGATGACGGAAAGCTGGTTATCAACACCGGAGACAGCAACTATTCATTCTCAATTATGGACGAAGCCTCTTCCACCGCCGGCAGCGACCAGCAGGACGTTACGATTAAATTCGACGTTAACGGCGACGGCGCTTATGACCGGACGATGGAAGGTTTTTCCTACTTCTTCGGAATGAATGACTTTTTCCAGACCACCAAAAACGAACACATTTATGATTCAAAAGTGTTGAATAAGAACGCCAATCTCGGGGTTCAGGAAAAAATTACCATCAATTTCGCCACCGGCAACAATCCGTCTTTGGGTTCAATCAACATTTACCCGAACGAGAGCCTGCAGGATATCGTCAACAAAATCAACAATGACCCGAAGCTGAACAGTCAGATTAAGGCTTCGCTGGTTCCCAACGGCAACGGTTATGTTCTGCAGATTAACAACACTTCGGGCGAACAGCTGGAAATCAGCGAAGCAATCAACCAGACCACGGGGCGGACAACCGGTTTTCTGGAAAGAATCGGCATGCACCCGTCCAATTCGGATGCCGCAGGGTCACTGAGCGTGCGTGAAGACCTGCTGACCAATCCGTCGGGCATTTCTTCCGGCACGCCGGAATTCAACTCCAATTCCGGCGAATATCAGTTGAATCCGGCCGCCAACGACATTGCCAACGCGATGGCCAAGGTCTTTACCGATGCGCAAGACTTCGGCCAGGCCGGAAGTCTGGCGCAGACCAGCACGACACTGGCCAATTATGCGGCAACTTTTGTCGGCGCCGTGGCAACGGAAACCAACAGCGCAACCTCGGCATTGAATTATCAGCAGGAGCTGACTAACTCCATTTCCCTGAAGGAAGCGACGCTCAGCGGCGTTGACCGTGACGAAGAGCTGGCTCAGCTGATTATCTTCCAGCAGAGTTATGCCGCCTGCGCCCAAACATTTACCGCGTCTAAAGAAATGTTAGACATGCTTTTGAATATGGTTAACTAGGAGGACTGAAAAATGCGCGTACCTACTTATGCAACTTATCTGAATATGACCAATGCAACGATTGCCAACAAAAATCTGGTCGATCTTTACAGCTTTCAGTCCATTACCGGTCTTAAGGCTCAGAACTATTCCGGCTACGGCATGAGCGCCTCCAGCATCGTTTCTCTGGAAGCGACGCTCGGCGTTACCAGCACGTTTATGGAAAACAATAAAATTACCGAAGTCGAAATCAAAACGATGAACACGTCGATGGAAGCGATTCAGGATGCGATTAACGACTTCAAAAGCGCCCTGACCAGTTTCAGCGGCATTACCGGCAACGGCGGCGAAGGCACCACCATTACCGACAACACCGGCGGCAAGCTGACCTTTACCAGCAACGATCCCGACGATTATATCGGCAAAAGCATCATTATCGACGGTACCGAATATAAGTTTGCCAACAACAGCAACGGCAATAATATTGACATCAGCGGCGCCACAACGGCCGAAGAGATTATGACGGCTCTGAAAGACAAATTGCCCGCCAACGCCGATTATGACTTTGACGGCACAACGTTTACTTATCCGCTGGGTACGGTTGACAACAATTCCACAATTATCAAGGCCAACGGCGTAACGACCGGTTCGCCGGTGACCACCACTACCGGCGGCAGCAGTCTTACTCCCGATTATACCGGCGGCGAACTGACTTTTACCAATGACAATGTGGCCGATTATCTGGGACAGACGATTACCATTAACGGTGTTCAATATACCTTTGCCAATGACGGCAACGGCAATAATATTGACATCAGCGGCGCTGCAAATGCCGAAGACGTGATGAATGCTCTGAAGGATAAGCTGCCCGCCAATGCCGATTTTAAATTTGAAGGCAACAAATTCACTTTCCCACTTTATACGATTAACGGCACTTCAAGCGTCTTGAACGTAGACGGCGTGGAAACCGGCGAGCCTTATACCATGAGCTCGGATCAGGCCCGGGAATTGAGACAGCTGCAAAACAGCGCCTTTTCGGCTTTGAAAATGCTGGTTGACAGTCTGAATACTTTCGCCAACGGCAAATATCTGTTCGGCGGCGGTGTTTCCAGCCAGGCTCCGGTCGATTTTCCGTTTTCGACTTTGGACGAATTTCAAGCCTATTATGACGGTTTGAATATTCAATACCCGAGCAACAGCAGCGCTGACCTCTCTAACTTTTCGGTCAACGCGAGCAACACGGGAGATATTTCGCTTAAACTGAACGGAAACAACACCAATCAGGGCACCATTACGGCAGAAAAAGCCGGCGGTTTTCTGAAACCGGCAATTACTGCCAATGACAAGACAACCGGCACACTGACGTTCAACAGCGACAAAAACACAATGAACGCCACCGAATACGGCGCCTTTAACACGCTCAGCGCGGGAGACACTGTTGTCATCGGCGGCGATGCTGCCGGCGGCAATGCCAAGGCCTATATTGTCAAATCGGTTTCCGCCGACGGCAAAACCGTTACTTTTGAAGAATCGACTCCGGTAGTTACCGACGATGTGATTACGCCGGACAATGACGTCACTTTCAGCAAATCGTTCCCGGTCGGTTCGGTGATTAATATGGACGGCTTTAAGAACAACAACATTGCCGGACAGGTTCAGGTTACCGGTATCAGTGACGACGGAACCGAATTATATGTTACGGTTGACCCGTCGCGCTTTCCGACCACAACGATTGCCGCTTCCAGCTCATGGAGCCTTTCGAGCGAATCTTATTATAAAGGCGGCGATCTGACTTCGGAAAAACGCATTTCCGAAAACCAGTCCATCAGTTTTGACGTTAATGCCAATGACCCGGCCTTTGAAAAATTATTCAGAGCATTGGGAATGATTGCACAGGGCAATCTTGTAGATACCCGCAATCCGGCTGACGACATTACCGGAACCATTTCTTCGGAAAATCCGATTGATCGCGTCAACGAAGCATTGGATCTGATTTCCGACGCATTGTTTAATGCCAGTGAAAATGCCAATGTTAAAAATGCCGACATTTATACAATCTCGGCCAAAATAAACTCAAATTACGTTGTTTTGAACCAGACCATGGAAAACCAGACAACAATCAAGGCCAATCTGGAGAACAACATCTCTTCCCTGAAAGATGTTGACAAAACCGAGGCGGCAACCAAACTGCTGCTGGCTTCGCAGAATCTGGAAGCATCTTATGCCGTTTTGCAACAGGCCATGAGTTTGAGTTTGCTTGATTATATCAAATAAGCCGACGGTTTGCTCAAAAAAGCCCCTCGCAGAGAGAGGCTTTTTATTATTTCCTCTTTTGTGCCTAATATTTCACTACCGGACGAACGTACAGGTTAGTGATGTAGTACTTAATGCTGCTGTACCTGCTACAGTCACTCATACGCAATTTCCACGCATCGTAGTTGTCGTACTCAGTAGAGGACCAGTAATAACTTTCCGTCAAGGTTGTGGCTCCCGAGCTGGCTGTCAAACTCAGCGAGGCATTTACATAACTCTTCGCGTTATACAACGTGATCAAATCCCTCATACTCGGCAAAAACCACTTCGTTTTCTTACAGAAATCCTTGCTGCACCCGCTCGGTTCATAACTGTTGGTTGCTGTCGCAGCCGGCGTTGTACCGCAACTGCTGCCGCAGTTCAGTATCGCTGTCGTATTGGCTCGGCCATCTACCCCGCAAGTCGTTAAATCCGTACTGCTGGTACAGTTACCTAACGCAGGAATATCATAATAGTTAGCAGACCAAATCATCGTTGAGCTGCCCGCGGAACCGCTGCTGTTAATATCCGTCAACGCCACGGCCAACTTGTTGGTGGTATCGAAGACAATACCGACCGGCTTGACATTGTCAGGGAGTTTATCCTTATAACAGAGTTGATCTCCACCTAAGATGGCCCCAACGACACAGGTGGCCGGTTGTACTCCGGCTTTACAAAAGACTTTGGTCGGATCGGTGGGACAGGCAACTTTGACACCGTCGGCACAGTCGGCGGCAGTCATTGTATATCCGAGTGACGCGCAGTCCGGCGAGGCGGTGCAGTTTAATGCGGCAATAGCTGAAGTGGAGAAAAAAGTACCTAAAACCCCACTTAAAATTAATGCTGATTTTCTATTCATCGCTTTTCTCCTCTTCTGTGCCTAATATTTTACCACCGGACGAACAACAGCATTACTCGCACCGTTACGATAGTTTGGACTCTCCTCACCGGTATCCATCCTAACTCCCCACATATAACCGGTTTCAGATTGTGTAGAAGACCAATGTCCACCTCCGTTCTCATACAAAGTTTTTGCTCCGAAATCAGCCATCCTAGTCAGTGAAGTATTGACGTAAAATTTTACTCTATATAATTTTCTCAAATCTCTCATACTCGGCAAAAACCACTTCGTTTTCTTACAAAAGTCCTTGCTACAACCGCTTGGCTCATAACTATTAGCAGCAGTTGCTGCCGGCGTTGTGCCACAAATGTTGCCGCAGTTCAATATCGCTGTCGTGTTGGCTCGGCCATCTGCCCCGCAAGTCGTTAAATCCGTACTGCTGGTACAGTTACCTAACGTAGGAATATTATATTCAGATGTAGAAGAGTATGCAGTACTCATCAGCATAAGTGACCATGTATCACAGGCTGAGCCGTCCTTATTTACATTTGTCAACGCTACGGCCAGTTTGTTGATTGTATCGAAGACAATACCAACGGGTTTGACACCGTCAGGGAGTTTATCCTCGTAACAAAGCTGGTCATTACCCAGGATTGAGCCAACGGCGCAAGGAACTGGTTTAATATCTTCTTTTATATCTTCGCTTTCATCTCCGGCTTTACAAGCAGCTTTCGTCAAGTCCCAAGGGCATTTCAGGGCGTCGCCGCTGCAATCTGCCGCGTTTTGAGTAAAGCCCAGGTCAGCACAGTCTGGAGCCGGTTTGCAATCCTCTGCCATAACGCCCGATGCAAACCCGAAGACACTGCAAAGAGCCATAATCTGTATTGATAATTTCTTCATCACTTTTCTCCTCTTCTGTGCCTAATATTTTACCACCGGACGAACGTATCCGTTATTGGTGTTGCTCTTAGTGCTGTTGAACCTGTAACCGTCACTCAAACGCAACTTCCACGCAGTGTAGTTATTATACTCGGTAGAGGACCAGTAATAACTTTCCGTCAAGGTTTTAGCCCCTGA
>ERZ835051.1943-NODE-1943-length-19794-cov-4.363544_pt1 | contig 19794 bp, 15 predicted proteins | sample MGYA00519575_ERZ835051 | MGnify/ENA primary metagenome ERZ835051 (study PRJEB31850, sample SAMEA3708769) | human gut metagenome | biome: human gut; feature: human-associated habitat; material: faeces | place: China | collected 2014 ... | reverse complement strand
GTTGACGGTTTGGATGCAGGTGCAAACGATTATATGGAGAAGCCTTTTCATCTCCAGGAGCTGGAAGCCAGGATTCGAAGCCTGACGAGACGAAAGTTTATACAAAAGGATGTATGTCTTAGTTATGGAGATATCAGATTCGACACGAAGAAGAGGGAAGCCTGTGCCAATGGTGAACCTGTGTCTCTGACGCGTAAAGAAAATGGGATTCTGGAATATATGCTGCTGAATCAGGGGCGTCCCGTAAGTCAGGAAGAACTTATTGAACATGTATGGGACGCATCTGTAGACAGTTTCAGCGGTTCCATTCGGGTACATGTGTCTTCTCTGAGAAGAAAACTGAAGGCAGTACTTAGTTATGATCCCATTGTGAACAAGATCGGAGAGGGATATCGGCTGGAGAGGAAGGAAAAATGAAAAAATTGTCATTACAGTGGAGACTTACCCTGATCACAACTCTTTTTATTGCGATCATCTGCGGATGCCTTACCATGTTTGTCTACGGAAGTGGAGTATATTACATGGATTCTCTCCAGGAAACTGTAGATGCCCAGAATACAGATGGTCTGTTCCTCTTGATGCAGATGTTTGTATCGGACGCAACTGCACAACCTCGACAATCTCACAGATTTTGCATGGAAGGTTGATCACTAACGTGCAACATGTGAATACCGCCTTCTGCAGCATCTCTCCTAATGCTGGCAAACTTATTTTACCATTTTGAAATGGCGTTCCGATTTAACCGGGTAGATATCGTTGATGGTAATCAAAATACCCGTCTCTTCTACGCCTCCGAAATCGGGATTGGTCACCGTGCCGAATACACGCATCGAAGGAGAAATATTCATGTAGGAGTTGATCAGCGGTGGAATATTTTCCTTGCATTTCCGGATTTCGCGAGTGAGGATTTTGTAATCTTCAGCATAATTTCCGCCACAGAACATCTGTTCCATCTTTTCCGTGTCGAATTGCAGTTCGATGGGGTAGATGCCTTCAATCAAATTGTCGTGATCGGGGAAATATTTTTTCAGGAAATAGAGCAAAATATCCCGAGCTTCCCGGTTGTAATCTCCGTACATGGTTACCTTCCCGAAAAAATATTTCATATCGGGGTTGGTAACAACCAGTGCGCCCAATCCGTCCCAAAGATTGTCAAGAGAATACAACCCTTTGGGGTTTTGGCGAATGCCCTGATAGTGGGGTTGCACAAATGATCGCCCCAATTCAATTGTATAGGGTAGGAATTCGTTGCGGAAACGGTCGCTGAAACGGAAATAGTGTTCCGTTGACATGTGCTTGGGATGGGTGGTACGGGATACAATGAAACGGTATCCGCCGACAATCTCCTGAGCTTTGGGGTCCCATACAAAAAGCTGTTGGTATCCCTCCTCAGCCAAATCCTCATCGTCTATATCAACAGCCGCACCAGTTCCGCCGCCTGCATCGCGAAAAGAGAGTTCGCGCAGACGTCCCAATTCTTGCATGATGTTCGGACTGTTTTGGGCTGTGACAACGTAGATTTCGTTATTACCGTTGTTGGTCTTGCGGAGCAGCTTCTCCTCAGTTAATTCTGCCAGGATCAGACTGCGATCCACTGGTGGAATAATAGGTTCCATGAATGGGTGTTTATCTATGCCACAAATTTACACAAATCCATGAAAAATCCATGCGTTAAGTGTGTTAAGTTTGTGTTTCTACGGATGAGACACAGTTTATTTTTGTGTAGTATGCAGAGCATAAACCATCTCCCGAATTTGTTGTGCGGTTCGGGAAACGGAGGTTGAGGCTGCCAGTTCCTGCCAGGGGATGGGTTTGCCAAAATGGATGTCGAAATGTCGTCCCTTTTGGCTGAACATCTCATCCGGCAGATAAATCATTTCGATATTGGCTTTGATACCGATTTTTTTTCGGAACGACGACAGATTGTAAAAGAAGTTGGAAAGGCGCCCTTCAAAAAATACCGGTACAATATCCCGTTGACTTTCGATGGCGTTTTTGACAAAACTGTGTTTCCACTTGGTGTCGCAGATCTTTCCTGCGATGCGACGGGAACAGAGCCCTGCCGGGAAGGTCGCGATCTGGTCGTCGCTGGCCAATGCATCCCGGAAAAAGCGTAGGTATTCACTGTTTTGGCGGCCGTGTTTGTTGATTGGAATAAACAGTGGGGCCAGAGGTTTGAGGTTCATCAAAATGTCATTGACGATGATACGCCCTGAACCGAATCGTTTGTCCAGCTCGTCACACAACATCATTCCGTCCATTCCTCCGAAAGGGTGATTCGAGACGAAAAGATAACGACCCTGCGTGGGCAGTTGTTCCAGTCCGACCGCCCGATAGGAGATCTCCATGTAAGAGAGTGTCGAACGGATAAATTCGACAGGTGTCTGGTGCGAAAAGGAGCGCAGGACATGGTTGATTTCGTCCTGATGGATAATCCGTTTCAGATAGCTCTTCAGAAAACGGGGAAGCAGACGGGCCAGTCGCGGATTTTTGTCAGCGATAACCTTATCGAGATCTACTTGTAATATGTCGTTTGTTTGCACACTGGTAAATGTTGTTCCTACAAAGGTAGAATATTGAGAGATCAATCGACAAAAAATCAGGTAATTTTTATACCTTTACGACGTCTTTTTCAAGAATTTCGTATGAGTGTCTATCACGTACCTGTACTGTTTGAAGAGAGCCTTGATGGACTTGATATTCGGCCGGATGGAGTATATGTCGATCTGACCTTTGGGGGCGGTGGACACTCGCGTGGCATTCTCCAGCGGTTGGGTCCTCAGGGCCGTCTGTACGCATTCGATCAGGATAGAGATGCACGGGCCAATCTGCCCGAAGATTCCCGGTTGACTTTTGTCGAAAGTAATTTCCGTTTCATGCATACCTGGTTGCGTTATCTCGGTGTGGAACGGGTCGATGGTATTTTGGCCGATCTGGGAGTGTCGTCGCACCATTTCGATACGCAGCAGCGGGGCTTTTCGTTCCGATACGATGCTCCGCTCGATATGCGGATGAATCAACGTGCACAACTGACTGCCGCCGATGTGGTGAATAACTATGACCATGTGCGGTTGACTGCCATTTTGCGTGATTACGGTGAGTTGGATTCCCCGCACCGCATTACGCAGTGTATCGAACGCAGTCGAAGTGTTAATCCGATCGGAACAATCAACGAATTGATCGAAGCCGTTGCTCCTGTTACACCTCGTGGAGGTGAGAGCAAGTTTTTGGCAAAACTGTTTCAGGCGATTCGTATCGAGGTGAATGGCGAGATGGAGGCCTTGAAGATGATGCTTGAGCAGACGGTACGGACGTTGGCTCCAGGTGGACGTTTGGTGGTGATCACCTACCATTCGTTGGAGGATCGTTTGGTGAAAAATTTTATGCGAAGTGGTAACTTCGAGGGGAAGGCAGAGCAAGATTTCTATGGACGGGTGTTGACGCCATTTCGGGTGCTGACCCGCAAGGCGGTTGTACCCGATGCTGATGAGATCGAACGGAACCCGCGCTCCCGCAGTGCTAAATTGAGAATTGCGGAACTGGAACGTTCGTAGCATTGTTTGATTTAGATTAAACCGTATAGGAAAGAAGTAAGACTGAATGGTCAGCTTTATGTAACGTGACTTGGTTGAGAGAACGGCAGCAATTGATTGAGAATGTTGTAAAATGTACCGCAGATTGAAGCACCGTTTGGTGATAGATGTCTGGCTGCCGATCTGAGTGAAACAGAATAAGAGTTAAGCGTTAAATATTTGACGATATGAAAAAGAGATGGTTGATACCGACGGCTCTGTTTGCGGCGAGCGTATGTGCGAGCCCTGCAAGCGCTATCGAGCGAGGGTCGCAGTACCACTATGACAAAGGTGTTGAGCTTTATGAGCGTCAGCAGTACGGTTCGGCATTGATCGAATTTCAAAAGGCTCTGAAGGTGATGCCTATCGATGATGCCGGGTATCGGATGCGGACGCGTTATTATATCGCATTGTGTGCGGCAGAACGTCAGCAGAACGGAGCACGTGATCTGCTCGAAAGTTTTGTGGAGGATTATCCCAATTCGATCTATCTGAATGACATTCATTTCGCTTTGGGAACCGTTCTTGAAAAGGATGGTGAGTATGCCGAGGCTTATGAACATCTGCTGACCGTGAATCCGAACGAATTGCCCTATTCTCGGCAGGATGAATACTATTTTCGCACGGGTTATGCCGCATTCCAAAACGGGAATACCGATGAAGCGTATGATTATTTCCGGCAGTGCACAGGAGATCCGGCTTATGCACCTCATGCCACCTATTATAAGTCGTATATCGATTATTCGCGGGGCGATCTGAATGCCGCCAAAGAGGGCTTTAAATCGATTGCCGATGTGCCTGCTTACGAGCCGATCATTCCGTTTTATTTGTTGCAGATCGAGTTCCGTCAGGGGAATTATGACTATGTGATTGAGCACGGGGTGCCCTTGATGACCAAAGCTACCGGAACTCGAGAGATTGAAATTGCCCGAATCCTCAGTGAATCCTATTTCCGCAAGCAGATGTATGCGGAAGCACTCGATCAGATTGAGAATTACGAGCGTCTTGGAGGTGAGATGGGCGTTGAGGAGCTCTATTTGGCCGGTTACAGCAATTACAACCGGCTGTACTATACCAAGGCGAGCGGACAACTGTCGGCCGTGGCTGAACAGGGTGGTGAGCTGGGACAGAATGCGGCCTTCCATCTGGGAGACTGCTATTTGAAACTCGGTGACAAACAAAAAGCACTGCGTGCCTTTACGCAGGCCTATGCTGCAGATTTCAATCCCGAAATTCGTCGCGAGGCCATGCTCAATGCTGGTAAATTGCAGTACGAGTTGGGAGGTGGAGCCTTCAACGAGGCGATCACCACGTTGTCCAATTACGTGGCACAATATCCCAATTCACCGCAGATCGATCAGGCTCGCGAATTGCTGTTGGCAGCCTACTTCAATTCACGCAACTACGAGGCGGCTTATGAAGCGATCAACCAGATTCGTAATCCGGACAACAATGTGAAATCGGCCAAACAGAAGATCGCCTATTTCCGGGCTTTGGAGTGTTTCCAAAATGAGGATTACAATCAGGCGCTTGTGTTGTTCAACGTAGCGGATGCCAACCGGTTCAATGCCAAATATACGGCGTTGACCAAATTCTGGCGTGCAGAAACTTACGCGCGTCAAGGGAATTATGCTAAGGCGATACCTTTGTATAAGGATTATATCACCCTTTCACCGGGTACCGAATATGAGAACAAAGTAGCTCATTACAATTTGGGCTATTGCTATTTCAATACCCAACGGTGGGCCGATGCAGCTAATAGTTTCCATAAGTTCCTTGCGGTCTATTCGACGCGGGATAATCTGCGTGCTGATGCCTACAATCGGCTTGGTGATGCCGCTTTTGCTCAACGGGATTACCGTGAGGCTGTCAACAATTACGATCAGGCGATTCGTCTGAATGCTCCGGCGACTGATTATGCCCAGTTCCAGCGGGCCGTGATGCTCGGATTGCTCGATCAGCGTGATCGCAAGATCGAATCGTTGCGCGATATCGTTTCGAGCGGCAAGGGCGATTATGTGGATGATGCCATGTATGAATTGGGACGTACCTATGTACAGACTGAGAAGTTTAATGACGGAGCCTCTGTGCTCAAACGGCTGATTGCCAAATATCCTGATTCTCCTTATTATCTGCCGGCTTTGTCTCAGTTGGGCTTGACTTATCAGAACCTCGGAAACAGTAAAGAGGCGCTTCACTATTACAAACAGATCGTTGCCGAATTCCCATCTTCACGCCAGTCCAAGGATGCGATGTTGAGCATACGCAATATTTATGTTGACAACAACGATGTGGATAGCTATGTTTCGTATGCGAAATCGAGCGGTGTGGAGATGAATGTGACGCTTGTTGAGCGGGATTCACTCTCGTTTGCTGCGGCCAATCGGATCTACCAGAACGGGGATTATGCCAAGGCGTTGAATCTGATGGACAACTACCTGCGGCAAAATCCGAAAGGTTCGTTCCGAATCGAGGCTCTCTATGCTTTGGGCGACTGTTCGCTGCGAGAAGGTAACCGCCAGGGGGCGATAGCCGCATTCGAGGAGGTAGGGTCGATGCCTACCAGCGAATATAAGGTTCCGGCCTTACAGCAAGCGGCCAAAATGCAACTCGAAGACAAAAATTACTCACAGGCGGCAACCCTATATAAGAACCTCTCCAAAGTAGCGGTCAAATCGACCGATATTGCAGCGGCACTTGACGGATATATGACTGCGGTGATCGCCGGAGGGGATATGGCTGTTATGGGTGCGGCGGCTGATGAGGTGTTGGTTTCGCCTTATGTCACTGCTGAGGTGACCCACAAGGCTGACTTTGCCAAAGCTCGTCTGTTGCAGTCTCAGGGAGACAACAACGAAGCTCTGAAATATTATCGTAAGGTGATCGATGCCCGGACCCGTGAGGCAGCTGAGAGTCGTTACCGGATTGTCTCGATTCTGTATGGTCAGGGGAAACTGAAAGAGGCCGAGAGCGAAGTATTTGCTATGGCTGAACAGAACCTGCCGTATCAATATTGGACCGGTAAGGCCTTCCTGATCCTTGGTGATATTTATGTCCAGCAGAACGATACCTTCCAGGCCAAAGCCACCTATCAGAGTATTGTCGATGGATATGCAGACAAGAATGATGGTGTGGTTGAGGAGGCTCTGCGCAAGATCAACGAACTGAAATAGCGATAAATCGGATAACGAACATTATACGACGATGATAAATAAAACAATAATAGGGACGCTGTTGCTGTTGGCTTGCAACCTGTCGGTTACCGCTCAGCAGCGTGAAAAAACGTCCGAGTCGGGCGAGGCCAAATCCAGTGATCTGAATCGCGAAATGGAGGTGACCCGTGCCTATGAGCCGACCGTCAGCGAGGCTAACAAACTGAATGTAAAACCCAATTTGATTGATACGGTCAAATTACGTCCTGAGGTTGAATACCGTATTACCCCTTCGCCGATCGCTTATGGGTTTGAGGTTTCACCGATCCGTCCGGCATCGGTCAACATCGACCTCTATCGCCAGCCCAAACCGCTTTATGTGAAGGCGGCTTTGGGATATCCGTTCCAGAGTGTGGCTGATGTCTATTTTAATACGACCCGCAAATCGAAAGGGCTGTTCGGAGCCTATCTGAACCACTACGGCAGTTGGAGCAAAATCAAAAACGGCAACGATCTGAAAACCCCGGCCAGTGAGACCTTTAATAAGATCGGTGTGGTAGGACAGCGCTACGGTTCACGGTATGTGTTGGATGGCGAAGTTGGATTCGATTACGATATGGTCACCCGTTACGGTTATGGCTATGATCCGACCCGCATCACCCTGCCTCTGTCCTTTGATACGACCGCTTCGGGATTGCGTCAGCACTTCACGACAGTTCGAGGACGTGTCTCTTTTGGCGATACCTTTGCTGATATGTCCCACTTCAATTTCAAGATCGGAGCCGAGGTTGCCTATTTTAGCGACAAGTTCGATATGGCTGAAACAGGTGTCAAAGCTGGACTTAAGCTGGGCAAACGTTTCGGCGGTTTGCATGAGGTGACGCTGCAAGGCGGTTACGAAGGATATTTAGGTAGTGACGAGCGCAGTGACCTGCAAAATCACATGATCCATGTTGCGCCGTTGTACCACTATAAAGGGAACCAATTTGACTTTGCGTTGGGTGTAGATATTACCTACAACAGCATGACCGGATATGATCCCGGCAACGATTTCTCGAAATGCTATTTTTATCCGCGCTTTTCGCTGCGTTATGACGGCACCAATGGCTATTTTGTTCCGTACATCGAAGTTGACGGAGGGTTGAAGAGCAACGATTACCGCTCATTGGTCTCGATGAATCCCTATGTTATGGCTCTGCCGGTAGCCAATACCTCGGAATATAACGGTCGGATCGGTATCATGGGAAGTTTCTCATCAGCCTTCTCCTATAAAGTGTACGGAGGATTGACCTATGCACAAGGCCTGGCAACTTTTTCAAATTATTATGAATCGTATGTCTCTTATGGAAACCTGTTTAACATAATGTGTGATACGGTTACCATGTGGACGGTCGGTGCCGATTTTGAAGGACGGGTATCGGGCGCCTTCGGTCTCGAGGCTTCGTTGCAGTATAAAGGCTTCTCGAAAAAGAGCTACGAACATGTGTCGGGTGTGCCCAACTTTACGGGACGGTTGGATTTACGGTACAGCATCCGGGATAAGGTGATTCTTACGGCGGGTGCGACACTGCTGTCGAGTCGTTGGTTCGCACTGGAGGGTGAACCACTGCTGATCGGCGCTACCAGCCCTGTATGGGAGAAGATCAATACAACGGTTGACGTCCATTTCGGAGTCGAGTATCGGGCCTCCAAAGCGGTCAGCATCTTCGTGCAAGGAAACAACCTGGCGTGCCAAAAACTCTATCCCTACTACATGTATCGGGGATTGGGCGGCAATGTACTGGCCGGTGTCAAGCTGACCTTCTAATGCAGGATTAATGTGGCCCCCTTTTCAGGTGGCGGGCTGTACGGTGGTAACCGCACATTGGAGACGTAGTCCTCGTTTTAGAGTTGCTGTTTGTTGTTCAGTGTTCTGTTGAGTACCGTATCTTGAGATGAAAAACGAATCTGAAATCTGATAAATCGAAAAGAATAGGGGAGAGCTGATCCTGATTGGGATCGGCTCTCTTTGTTTATGGCGTTGAGGAAACTTGTCAAAGACTCCGTGGAAGAGATTGTATGGTGCCGGGCCAAAAATGCTGAACATTGGGTAAGTTATCGGGTCGGACAATTACCCGGCAGAGAAAGTTTTGAGCAGGGTTAAGTATTAGCCGGGTATTTCAAGCTGCGGACAACTTGGTCGAGCGTGTGGAATAGAGATGCAGTTGGAAGTCATCTGCGCTGTTGAAAGGGGACCGGAGTATTTTTCGGATTGCGGTAGGAGGCGGCGAAAAGAGCAATATGCATGAATGGGGTGTAAAAAATATGCATAAAAATAAGGGAAGGTAAACACCTTCCCTTACTGTATTGGAGGATTCGTTTGTGCGAATGAGAACCGCTGCGCAAATGTTTAGTTTATCGTTCCTCTCGCCCCCAAACGGTCCAAGTCGACAATGCTATTTTTTGTAGAACGGCAGTTTGACAACAACGGCATTGATCGGTTTCTCGCGGATAACAACATGAATTTCGGTACCGGGAGCCGCATAAGCTGCATCGACATATCCCATGCCGATTCCCTTTTTCAGACAAGGTGACATTGTTCCGGAGGTTACCTCACCAATCAGATTGCTGTTGTGGTCGGTCAGCTTGTAACCGTGACGAGGAATACCCCGTTCAACCAACTCAAAGCCTACCAAACGGCGTTTGGGTCCCTCTGCTTTCTGTTTGGCGTTGTATTCACGGTCGATGAAATCTTTGCCATCGACAAATTTGGTGATCCAACCCAGTCCGGCCTCAATGGGGGAGGTGGTATCGTCGATGTCGTTGCCGTAGAGGCAGAAGCCCATCTCCAAACGCAATGTGTCGCGCGCACCCAGACCGATATTCTTCAGTCCCATGTCGGTACCTGCTTCCCAGAGAGCTGCCCACAACGTGTCAGCATCTTCGTTGGCTACATAAATTTCGCAGCCACCTGCACCGGTATAACCGGTCGCCGAAACAATGGCATCCTTAATGCCGGCTACTTCGGTTTTGATAAAGGTGTAATATTCGAGATGTTCCACATCTGCTTTCGGGCACAGTTTCTGAATGATCTGCATTGCCAAAGGTCCTTGAACAGCCAATTGGGCAATCTCATCCGAAGCATTGTAAAGCTCTTTGCCCGGGGTAAGACCGAAGGCTTCACCCTCTTTGCAAAGGTGTTTCCAATCCTTGTCCGTGTTGGCAGCATTGACTACCAGCAAAAAGGTTTCAGCGTTGATACGGTAAACCAGAATGTCATCAACAATACCGCCACGACCATTTGGAAGGCAGGAGTATTGGATTTTGCCGTCATAAAGAGCTGCTACATTGTTCGAAGTGACATGCTGCAGAAAGTCGATTGCGCGTGGGCCTTTGACCCAAATCTCGCCCATGTGACTGACATCGAATACACCGGCCTTTTCGCGAACCGTGTGATGTTCATCATTGATGCCGCTGAATTCGATCGGCATGTTGTATCCCGCAAATTCTGCCATGCGGGCACCGTTTTCGATATGATACTTGGTAAACGGAGTGGTTTTCATATGTTTGATTGTTATTTGTGAATGCGTTTTTCAACTCGTATGCGAAGTTACGTTATTTTCTGCTATTTTTGGTTGAAAATCTTAGGAAAACCGTTGGCCTCATGATTAAAATCCTGCTGATAGCGCTTGTTATTTATCTGTTGGTGGTGCTCCGTGGAAAAATACGTCTGCCGCATCCTGGATTGCAGGCAACGGTAGATGCGCTTACGGCGGCCGACTTGAGCGACGAAGAGGTACAACGGATGGCTGCACAGTACATCCGTTACAGTGATGCCCGATCGTGTGTGGCGGCAGAAGATGATCCCTATGCGGTTCGATTGACCGCTTTGACCGATCGTTTTATCGCTGTCAATGGTATTCCGCTTAATTTCAAAGTGTATAAAACGGATGCCATCAACGCCTTTGCTACGGCAGACGGCAGTATCCGAGTCTTTTCAGGACTGATGGATCGGTTGGACGATCAGGAGTTGCTGGCTATTGTCGGGCATGAAATGGGCCATGTGCGCAATCACGATACGATAGGTGCAATGCGCAAGGCCTATCTCACTTCGGCTGCACGCAATGCGTTGGGAGCTGTTGGCGGTGCGATCGGTACATTGAGTGGATCGCAGTTGGGCGCACTGGCCGAACGATATACCGGCGCTCGCTTTTCGCAGCAGCAGGAGTATGCAGCCGACGATTTCAGTCTCGGTTTCCTGCACCGTAACGGATATGACCCCATGGCCATGGCCACTGCTTTGGAGAAGCTGGCGCAACTTGCAGAAAAGAGTGATGGGGCTATGAGTTCCGTGGTGCAACTCTTTTCGACCCATCCCGATTGCGCAGAACGGGCCAGACGTATGCGCCAACAAGCTGCAAAAATGGTAGAAAGTAGGTGATTGAACCTGTGTTGCATGAATTCTAAAGCATGTAAAAGAGGGTTCTAGCTGTTTATTTGCGTTTTTAAAGGGAAATATCTATTTTTGCTCGTTACGGTTGGAAGGTGTTTTTCCGACAGATACAACGTGAATTCGAAAATAATATGGCCCGTCCGAAATTTAGCGAGTACAAGGGGCTGAATCTGCCCCAGATCACACAGGAAGTTTTGAAAAAGTGGGACGCCGACGATACGTTCCGGAAAAGTATATCTACACGCGAGGGACATCCGACCTTCGTGTTTTATGAGGGACCTCCCTCGGCCAATGGCCGTCCGGGTATTCACCATGTGATGGCCCGTACCATTAAGGATATAATCTGTCGTTACAAAACGCAGCGTGGTTTCCTCGTTCATCGCAAGGCCGGATGGGATACGCACGGGCTGCCCGTCGAATTGGGTGTCGAGAAGAAACTCGGTATCACCAAAGAGGATATCGGTACGAAAATCTCGATCGAGGAGTACAACGATACTTGTCGTCATGAAGTGATGACCTATACCGATTTGTGGGGACAACTGACCCGTGAAATGGGCTATTGGGTCAATACGGACGATCCGTATATCACGTATGATAACAAATATATTGAGACACTGTGGTATCTGTTGAGCGAGCTCTATAAAAAGGGGTTGCTCTATAAAGGTTACACCATTCAGCCCTATTCTCCGGCTGCTGGTACGGGGCTCAGCAATCACGAGTTGAACCAGCCGGGCTGTTATCGGGATGTGAAGGATACCACCTGTACGGCTCAATTCAAGATGATTCGCAACGCCAAAAGCGAAAAGGTGTTTGAAGGGGTAGAGGGTGATCTCTATTTTATGGCGTGGACCACTACACCGTGGACCCTGCCGTCGAATACAGCTCTGGCTGTCGGGCCTCAGATCCACTATCTCCGTATTCGGACCTACAACCCCTATACGGCAGAGCCGATTACGGTGGTGATGGCCAAAGATCTCTTCAATAACTACTTCCCGAAAAAGAATGCAGAACTGCCGCTTGAAGGGTACAACGGTGATGGAAAAAATATCCCATATCAGGTGACCGGTGAATTTATTGGTGCCGATTTGGCCGGTATTGAATATGAACCGCTGATTCCGTGGATCAAGCCGATGGGCGATGCGTTCCGGGTAATTTTGGGTGACTATGTGACTACGGAGGATGGTACCGGTATCGTACACATTGCGCCGACCTTTGGTGCCGACGATGACCGCGTAGCCAAACAGCAGAATATCGCTCCGCTGGTGGTTGTAGATAAAGCGGGCAAACGGCAGCCGATGGTCGATCGTACCGGTAAGTTCTTCTTGCTGGAGGATCTTGATCCCGATTTCGTGGCATCGAATGTGGATGCCGAGGCCTATCGGGAGTATGCAGGCCGTTTTGTGAAGAATGCGTATGATCCGCAGCTGACCGACGCCGATGAGACGCTCGATATTTCGATCTGCATGATGCTTAAACAGCAGGGCAAGGTATTCAAGATCGAAAAACATGTCCACAATTATCCCCACTGCTGGCGTACTGACAAACCGGTGCTCTACTATCCGCTCGATTCGTGGTTCATTAAGACCACTGCGGTGAAGGATCGGTTGATCGCCCTCAATGAGACGATCAATTGGAAACCGGCTTCGACCGGTAGCGGCCGTTTCGGTAAGTGGCTTGAAAATTTGGTGGACTGGAACCTCTCACGCTCGCGTTATTGGGGTACTCCGCTGCCGATCTGGGCAACTGAAGACCACAGTGAATTGAAATGTATTGGTTCGGTTGCTGAGTTGAAAGCAGAGATCGAAAAATCAATCGCTGCCGGCTTCATGACCGAAAACCCGTTTGCTTCTTATGTTGAGGGTGACTTCTCGAAAGAGAATTACAATAAATTTGATCTGCACCGTCCTTATGTCGATAATATTGTTTTGGTATCGTCGAAAGGGGAGCGAATGGTACGCGAAAGCGATCTGATCGATGTTTGGTTCGACTCGGGTGCTATGCCTTATGCACAGGTCCACTATCCATTCGAGCTGAGCGGTGAGGATTTCCGCAAAGTTTATCCCGCCGACTTCATTGCAGAAGGTGTCGATCAGACCCGCGGATGGTTCTTTACGTTGCATGCACTGGCTACCATGCTGTTCGACAGCGTGGCATTCAAAAATATCATCTCGAACGGTCTGGTACTCGACAAGAACGGCAACAAGATGAGTAAACGTCTGGGGAATGCCGTCGATCCGTTCGAAGTGTTGGAGAAGTACGGTACCGATGCAGTGCGTTGGTACATGATCTCGAACTCGCAGCCGTGGGATAACCTGAAGTTTGATGTCGATGGTGTGGATGAGGTACGCCGGAAATTCTTCGGAACCTTGTACAATACCTACAGCTTCTTTGCGTTATATGCTAACGTCGATGGTTTCACCGGTCAGGAACCCGAAATTCCGGTTGCAGAACGTCCCGAAATCGACCGTTGGATCATCTCGTTGCTGAATACGTTGGTGAAGAGTGTTACCGATTCACTCGAGAATTATGATCCGACCCCGGCAGCGCGTGCTATCCAGGATTTTGTCAACGAAAATCTGTCGAACTGGTACGTGCGTCTGAACCGGAAACGTTTCTGGGGCGGTGGTATGACTTCCGATAAGCTGGCAGCTTATCAAACACTGTACACCTGCATAGAGACAGTATCCATGCTGGCTGCACCTTTCGCTCCGTTTATTACGGACCGGATCTTTACCGATCTGAATGCGGTGAGTGGTAAACATAGCGATATTTCGGTGCATTTGGCCGACTTCCCGGTATATCATGAAGAGCTGGTAGACGCCAAGTTAGAAGAGATGATGGCATTGGCACAGAAGGTCTCTTCAATGGTGTTGGCATTGCGTCGTAAAGTCAATATCAAGGTTCGTCAACCGCTCTCGAAGATTGTGATTCCAGTGCTCGATCCGGCTATCAAAATGGCTATTGAGGCAGTAAGCGGATTGATTCTGGGTGAGGTTAATGTTAAGGAACTGGAGTTCATCGAAGATACTACAGGTGTTATTACCAAACGAATCAAACCCAACTTCAAGACGTTGGGTCCGCGTTATGGTAAGCAGATGAAACAGATTTCAGCATTGGTTGCTCAACTTTCACAAAGTGATATTGCTCAGATCGAGCGTACCGATTCTTGGACCGCAGAGATCGACGGCGTGAAAATTGAGGCTACAGCAGCTGATTTCGATATCGTATCGGAGGATATGCCAGGCTGGTTGGTCGCTACCGAAGGTAAACTGACCGTTGCGTTGGATATTATGGTGAGTGACGAGTTGCGTCGTGAAGGCTTGGCTCGCGAATTGGTCAATCGTATCCAGAATATCCGTAAAGATAGCGGTTTCGAAGTGACGGACCGTATTCGTATCGAGATCGAACGCAATGATGAAATTGCTGGGGCAGTGGAGTCGTTTGGCGATTACATTGCATCGCAGACATTGGCTGTGAGTGTCGATGTGGTGGATAAGCTGGACGATACGGCTACATTGGCCGAACTGGATGAATTTACGGTACGAATGAAGGTGACTCGTGTCTAATGATCGAGAAGTTTTCACTCTGCCGGGCGTAAAAAGTTTGGTATATTCAGAAATTAATTTATATCTTTATAAAAAGATCATTATTGATGGTCTTTGGAAAATAAATTTTTGAGCCATGTCAGAGCATGAAAAAACTCGGTACTCGGATGAAGAGTTACTCGAATTTAAGAAGATAATTTTGGATAAGTTGGAGAAGGCAAAGACCGATTACGATCTGTTGCGCTCCACGATTACTCATACGTCGAGCAACGATATTGAAGATACCTCGCCGACCTTCAAAGTGTTGGAAGAGGGTGCTTCGACGCTCTCCAAAGAGGAGTCGGGCCGTTTGGCTCAGCGCCAGCTGAAATTTATTCAGCATTTGGAGGCGGCTTTGGTGCGCATCGAGAATAAAACTTATGGAATCTGTCGTGAAACCGGCAAACTGATTCCTAAGGAGCGTTTGCGGATCGTGCCGCATGCTACACTTTGCATTGAAGCCAAAGATCGTCATCGTTGATGACTTGCGATGAGTGCCTGACAAGTTCTCTCGTATGTGTGAGGTGTGTTTAATTATAGAGAAAAGAGGGTGTTGTGCCCTCTTTTTTCGTCGAATATGTTGATCTAACAATGGCTGTAATAACCATGTACACCGATGGCTCGGCTCTCGGAAATCCCGGTCCGGGTGGTTATGGTGTAGTTTTGATGAGTGGGCCCTATCGTAAAGAGTTGAGTTGCGGTTATGCCCATACCACCAATAACCGAATGGAACTGATGGCTGTGATCGTCGGATTGGAGGCTCTTAAAAACGACGGCTGTGAGGTGACCATTTACTCCGATTCCAAATATGTGGTCGATGCTGTCTCGAAGGGTTGGGTCTTCGGCTGGGAGAAGAAGGGTTTTAAGGATAAGAAAAATCCCGATTTGTGGCGACGATTCCTGGCTGTGTACCGTCGGCATCATGTCCGTTTCGTGTGGGTCAAGGGGCATGCCGAAATCCCCGAAAACGAACGTTGTGACCGTTTGGCGGTAGCCGCATCCTCCTCTGGTAATCTGATTGAGGATGTAGGTTATCGTGCTGATGCTCCGAATACCTTGCTCTGAATTTCTTACTCGTAATTTGGTCCCCCGCAAGATTATGCAGGAAAGTGTATGGATTGGAGGAAATTACTGATAAATAGTAATTTCGGCCCTCATTCTTACGGGAATAAAATCTCAAGTGATTTTGTAGTAATACGATCGATCTAATTTAAGAGAGCGTTGCTTATTGGTAAATATAAAAGCGAGTGGAAACTATCAGTTTCCACTCGCTTTCTTTTATGTGCCATTGTGCCAATAAACACTTTGTCAGTATTCGCACTCACAGTTTGTCGCGAAAATAGGTACGTCTGTTCCTTGTATCCTGTTTAGAATGGGTGATAAGAGGTTCGTTATTTGGCAAAGTGTGTTTATTGCATCTGAGGTTTCCTTGGCTCTTTTGAGTGGTGTGCAAGAAAGACCGCGGTGATTCTGTGGATTGTTATATAAGGGTAGGGGCGATATGTTCTGCTGATTATGCTCTTTTTACTGGAGATCTTGCCCTGCCATATTATTGCAACTCTCCGGGCTCATTGGGGTGAAGTACCGCAATATGGGCAATGTGTTGAGCGATTGTGGCCTCTTGTGGCGTAACTCCCTCCGGGCGGTATGAATTGCCGTTTACGGGGCCAAGAAAGGTCTCAAACCAGGTGCAGGCAGCAAGGTAACGGCCCAGTCCCCATCCCAAATGGAAACCATCCCGGTTCATCCGGTCCCCCATCAGGTTGCGACCTGTCTGAATGGCGGTGCCTGATGGGATGATGATGCGGATCTTCTCTTTGCGAGCTACCTTATCCACCGTTTCGACAATGTCCCGATACATCTTCAATTGATTGTTGTCGTAATTGGCAAATCCCGAATGGGTCGAGTTCCAGGCATAAGACCATACCTGATGAATGGCAAACTCAACCTCCGGATTTCGGGCATGTGCCTTTAGGTAGGTCAACAGAGAATCGATATAGGGGTAATAGGTGTCGTAAAGCCCCGAATTTTGGCTAACCTGCTGTACGGTGATATAATCCCACTCTTCATCTTGTAAGGCTTGTTGAAGGGTCGTTTTGGGTGTGTTGGTTTGGTGCCCTTCGACATTTTTCCGATAATCATAAGACGGAAGCTCATTGCGTACATTATTCCAGTGGCGTTCCAGCGAGCACCCCCCAATGTAGAGGTTGCCTATGATCAGTTTGATTCCGGCAGCCCGGGCCAATTCATCGAGGTATTCGACTCCATCGTCAGAAAAGCTGTTCCCAACAGCCAGGATTTTAATCGTTTCGGCAGAACGTTGTGCTGACAGGGAGGAAATGGTCAATACCAAGCTGCCGATCAGGCAGAACATGTGTGTAAACAGAAGGTGAAAACGGTTCATGTTAGATTATGTTTGGGCTTAAGTAATATGTTTTGAACGGTTCGTTAAAACTTTATAAAATTATATATAAAAAAAATGGGGTGCAAATCTGCGTTTGAACGCATTCTAAACGGTCATTTGAAAAGAAAGTGTAATAAATATTGGGAAACTGAACGATTTTTTTTGGGATAAATAAAAAACTGTTTATCTTTGCACCACGAAAACGGAGATTCGTTAGCTCAGCTGGTAGAGCACAACACTTTTAATGTTGGGGTCCTGGGTTCGAGCCCCAGACGGATCACGGATAAAGCTCTGATAATCAATATGATTGTCAGAGCTTTTTGTTTTTGATAAGTTTCCCGACGCTCGGAGACGCATTCGTCTTTGAAAAGCCTTGATCTGTTTCTCTCCTGGGTTGCCGCTTCTTTTTTCTCGGTTTTTCGCATAGCCCTTTTTTGTGTTCCAGTTCAGCGTGCTGTCTCGTAAACGAACAACTGCTCGGTTGAGAGGCCAACTTTCTTGAAAATAGGCCAATTGGACTGTCATGTAGTTGTGATTCTGCCCTGTTTTTTGTACCTTATACAGGTCGAACCTCGTTAAAACGGTTGCTATGAAAAAGATCGTGATGTTATTGGTTGTCATGCTCGTGGCAAATTATGCCCTCGCGAGACATTGGCAAGATGAGTACGGCGTTCCCTACGTCGTACTGACCGTGACAGATCCCTGGCTGATGGTGATTGGCTCGGATGTTCCCACAATCGCCATTTATGAACGGGGAGATGTAATTTATAAAAATCTGGACGGCTATTTTACCGTTAAGTTGGATTCGACCCAGCTGGACGCGTTGTGGAATCAATTGCAGATATCGCAAGAGCTGCTTGACCTACCGGATTATATCGCTGCTTCGCAAGCGACCGATATGCCGACCAACTATCTGATGTTGGTCTCGGATACCGTACGGATGAAGACGGTGTATGGCGATCTCCAGCAGGATGAAACGAGTAGAGCTCGTACGCCAGAAGCCTTCTTGTCGGTTTACGACCAACTGGTGAACTACCGGAACGAGCAGGCCGAAAAATGGCTGCCGGATACGGTGGAGGTGATGCTGACACGTTTCGACCATTCGGCTGAAAAGCCTGTGGATTGGCCGGCGGGGTGGCCGAACCTGAACGATAAGACGACCGTATCCATAAACCCGAATCTTTACAGTGTATTTATTCCAAAGTCTGAATTCGACAACTTGTTAAAATTGCTCTCGTCGTTGTCGTATCGAAGAGCTGTCGAGATCAATGGCAGAAAGTTTTCCGTCACCTATCGGTTGCCCTTCCCGAATTTGCGGTAGAAGTTTTTCGGTTGTCACCTTACCCTTACGCTGTCTCGTTACACTACGAGGCAGCGTTTTTATTGGGAGGTGGTCAGGTGGATCGGTCGGATAGATGTGCCAACTGATGTGAAATGGAAAAAATGGTTAGCCGATCAGGTATTTGCTTTTCGGCAGGAGGGAGATCAGTTGTGCTATGCCGGCACAGAACAGAAAGGTCAGGAGAGCCGATACGAAAATGGTAGCCGGAGTTCCGATCCCCCACGAAGTGACCCAGGCAAATGTCGGTACCAGAATAAAGATGTGCATCAGGTACATGCCGTAACTGAGTTTTGAGACCGGCAGAATAAAACGGCGGTAGAACCACCCTGTCGCCGTAATTTTGCGGATCACGAGGAAGTAGGCGACTGTTGTCAGCATGACGCCGGTGCTGCAAAAGCCCCAGGTGGTCTCCATGCGAACTGCCAGGTCAATTTTGCCGGAAACGGGAAACGTTTTGGGCATCGCTTGCCAAAACCCGCCCGCCGTAATGGCGTATCCGATGATCCACAAGATTATCGCCCAGGAGAGAGTCTTTCCCCAGCTCAAGGTACCCACGTATTTGCGGAAATAGTGTCCCAGCACCATATATCCCATAAAACCGCTGACATAATAGAAGGTTCCGAACTCGTTCCAGCTGGCTTCACCCCACACTTCGGGAAGATCGAACAGTGATTGAGCCAGCAGTCGGAAAAACGGAATAGTTGTAGTGAATCCCCAAAGAATCAGAAAGACCTGTTCTTCTTTTTTAGAAATTTTGTCGATCCATGGGGAGAGCATTGGCATCAGCAGATAGAGTCCCAACAGCATGTATATAAACCAAAGATGACCGGCCGAACCGACAAAATTGAGCAAAACACGCTGTACGTTGAGCGTCGGTTGAAAACCATCTGTACCATATAGTGGAATGAGGGTATAGAGCAGCGAAAAGATCACAAAGGGAACGCCAACGCGTACCAGTCTCTTTTTGAAGAAGGTTAAGGTATCGTATTTCACGGGGAATTGCAGGTAGCTGGAGGCCATCACGAACAGGGGAACGGCTGCCCGCAGTGCAGAATCAATGACGGTACACCAGAATCCGTCGTTCCAGTTTTGGATCAGCGTGCCTTTGCCTCCCAAATAAAAAGGTTCGACACAGTGTACGATAATCACCATCAGGCAGGCGATCACGCGCAGATAATCCAAAAAGACAATACGACTATTTCCCATGATGTTTTGTGCGCAGAAAATATTTTATGATTACTAAATATATTACCAATGTACCATACATTGGTACATATGAGGATTATCTTTGTTCCCGTTAAAAGGGAC
>ERZ835051.1942-NODE-1942-length-19806-cov-3.503772_pt1 | contig 19806 bp, 16 predicted proteins | sample MGYA00519575_ERZ835051 | MGnify/ENA primary metagenome ERZ835051 (study PRJEB31850, sample SAMEA3708769) | human gut metagenome | biome: human gut; feature: human-associated habitat; material: faeces | place: China | collected 2014 ... | reverse complement strand
TGCTCATTTGTTTCAATCGGTTTTCCAATAAAACACTTTTTGCCCGGAAAAGTTACAGACCACGCACAGGTGAGCGTGCATCTTATGATTGGGGACACACAGTCTGTGCGTCCCCTCAATTGCTCAGATGCAGCAGAGCCTATAATAGCGGAACGAGGTACTTGGCCATCACCCAGCCTCCGCCGATGAGCCAGAGGTCAAGGCAGAAAGCAAGGATGAAGGGCTTGGCGCCCGCCTTCTTGAACTTGTCGAAACTGGTCTCGGCGCCGAGGGCCGCCATGGCCATGGTCAGCATGAAGGTGTCAGCGTAGTTGATGCCGTCAATCATGGGTTCAGGCAGGTGAACGAATGAATTGAAAACGATTACCAACAGGAAGAGGACGGCGAACCAGGGTATGGAAATCTTGCCCTTCTTGGCCGACCCGCCTGCGCCCACGGCCTTGCGCGAGCGCATTCCCACCCAGACGCTGAGGACGAGGAGCACTACCACGAGCATCATCACGCGGATCATCTTGACGATGATGGCGCCGTTGGCCACGTCGGCACCCATGGCGTTGCCTGCGCCGACGGCGTGGGCCACCTCATGGAGAGTGGAGCCGGAGTAGATGCCCATCTCCTGCGGTGTCAGGCCGAGCGTGCCTGTGTTGTACAGGGCCGGATAGAGGAACATGCTGACGGTGCCGAAGATGACTACTGTGGCCACGGCCACGGCCGTCTTGTATGGCTGGGAACGTATAGTCGCTTCGGCACCTAAGACGGCGGCGGCGCCGCAAATGCCGCTGCCCACGCTGGTGAGCAGGGCCGTGTCGCGGTCCATCTTCATCATACGCCCTATCAGCACACCGCCGAGGATGGTGACGGTGACGACGATGGCGTCGACGATGACGCCCGGCACGCCAACCACGGCAATGTCCTGGAGCGTCAGGCGGAAGCCGTAGAAGATGATGCCCAGGCGCAGCAGGCGCTTGGAACAGAACTGGATGCCTGGCACCCAGGTGTCCGGCAGGTGATTGCGAAGGGAATTGGCATAAATCATGCCCAGGATGATGCCGATGATCATCGAGCTGATGCTCAACTCCTTGAGAAACCGGGCCTCGCCGATATAGAACGATGCGCAGGCGAAGAGGGCTATCAGAAGCACTCCGTGTATCATGCTCGCGCGTTTGGGTGATATACTTGCCATTGTATGTGTTTTTTCGGATGCAAAATTAAGCATAAGCTGCAAAATGTGCAAACTTTCCCTGTATCTTACGGGATAATTTGTGTAACTTTGCGGCATGAACGGAAATGCAGAACGAGAAGCAATGCTCGAGGCTCACGGAGTGCACCCCACAGCGGTGCGACTGCTGGTGCTCGGAGCGCTGGAAGGGATGGACACCGCCTTCTCGCTGGGCGACGCTTGCGAGGCTCTCCCCACGGTGGACCGCTCGACGCTCTTCCGCACGCTGCAGATGTTCGCCGACGCCCACCTGCTGCACACCATTGACGATGGCTCCAGGCAACGCAAGTACTGCCTGTGCCACAACACGCACCGCTGCCGCCCCGACGAACTCCACTGCCACTTCCATTGCCTGCGCTGCGACCATACATTCTGCCTGCCCACAGTCAATATACCGGCAGTGGACATTCCCGAAGGATTTACGGTAAACGAGTCCGAGTATGTGCTTCATGGTTTCTGCCCGCGCTGCCGCCGGGCCCTGTCAGGAAAATAGTTCCTGGAGAAACTGACGGCGAGAGAGCACGGAGACAACGTCGCGCTTGCGTGTAATCAGCTCCCGGGCCTGCAAAGCCGCCAACGCCCGACGCACCCCTTCCACGCTCATGTTGCAGTATCGGCTCAAGGTCGAGATGGAGGCGTGTATCTCTATATTGTCGGCTTCGGATGGGGTCGTCTCATTAATCCAGACGGACAAAAGGGTACGCAGGGAAGCGTCCTTGACGTGCGCAAGCGCCGACATTCCTTTCTGCGCCCGCAGCGAAAGGTAGTTGACGAAGTTGAGCAGGTAGATTGGCTGCTTGTCGAGAAAGGCCATGAACTGAGTCTTCTCGATGCGCAGCAACGAGACGTCCGTGCGGGCGCGTAAGGTATACGGCATGGCCCGTGCCATGCCGTACAGGTGAGAGGCGTCGACAAGCGCTCTCCCAGGGTGAAGAGAATTTTGATGTCGCCCGGCTGGTTCTTCCATTCGAGCTCGAGGACGCCGCCGATGACATAGAGCAAGGCATCCTCGGTGTCACCGGCATGCATGAGCACCGTACCCGCCTCGAAATTGATGAACTCCACATAGGTTTTCTCCAGGAACTGCGACACGTGCTCGCGGCTGATGCCCTGGAACAGCGGCAGGTCCATTATCACGTCGTACATTGTAGAACTCATGCTATCGGATTTGTTTGTATATGTCCGCAAAATTACACATTTTTCCGCTGACCGGCAAGAAGAAGTGCGAATGCAGGACGAGACGCCGCACGAGCGGCTCAAAATGAGCTGCAACAAAACCTGGTCTTTATTTCTTAACTTAAGGAGAAGGGAAACGGCAAGGTGGGGCAATATCGGGTAATCAGATGTCTGTGTGGAATCGGCGCTCGTCGTTGGGGCAAGAGATGGTAACGGCTGTGTCGGAAACCTGCACCGACACGGGCTCCGGCTCCGTGATGGTACTGAATGATTCGTGACGCAGCCAGAACAATGCCTTGACCTGGCGCAGGAGAACGAAAATAATCTTGCGGGACATTTTTGCGTGTTGTTCTCAGTTTGCCAATATAACGCCGCAGGGCCGCAAAGTGTTCAGGTGCTGATGATGAGTATGTGCAAACGAAAATAAGGGCGCGACCTTTCGACCGCGCCCTTGGTATGGGTAGGATAGGATTAGTTTCCGAGGCGGAATACTACGGGGAGTGTGAAGTAGGAGCGCACGGCTACGCCGTTGTTCTTGCCGGGCTGCCACTTGGGCATGGACTTGACGGCACGGACTGCCTCCTTGTCGAGGTCGCGATCAACGCCTTTGAGCACGGTGACGTCTGTGACGGAGCCGTCCTTGTTGACGATGAAGCGGACTGTCACTCGGCCCTGGATACCGGCGTCGGCAGCTGCCGGCGGGTAGTTGATGTGGGTGGCGAGCCACTTGTTGACGTTACCCTTGAAGGTTGCGGGCTGTTCTACGGCCTCGAACACTTTCTCGGGCTCGTCCCTGGGCTGGGGCTTCTCCTCGATGACGGGCTTGGGTGTCTCGATTTTCACTTCCTGTGTGAGGAGCTTGGCTCGGTCGATGTCGCCGGTGCCTTCCTGGTTGATGACGCCTACGGTGGTGGTGTTCTCCTGCTGCTCGACAACGTCCTTCACCTCGTTCTTGACCTTGTCCGGGGGCACGATGGCGATGGCGGTCTGCTGCACGGAGGCCACTACTTCCTCCTTGGGCATCTCAGGCTTCTTTTCCTCTTCGTATTTTTGCTCTTCCTGCTCCTCTTCTTCCTGGTCTTCGGCCTCGAACTGAGCTGCCTGCATCTTTTCAGCTGCGAGGGCTTCCTCAGCTTCTATACGGGCGCGGTAGGCGGAGTAGCCTGTCCAGGCCCATACGGCGAGTGCGATGACTACCAGGCCGATGAGGGTCCACAGTACGGCAAGGTTGTGACGCTTGTCGCTGTTCTTGCGGAGCTGGTATGCGCCGAAATCTTTGTTCTTACCTTCAAAGATTAGGTCGCGCCATTCTTTTGATGTCAGATCTGCCATTTTGTCTGTTTTCTTTTTTTAGGGGTCCAACATCCTTACTGTTTATGCGTACGCCAGTAGTCCTGCAGCAACAGCGTGTCCTGATGCGTCATGTTGTCGATCTGGTACTTCGCGATGTTGTTGATCTGCATTTCGTCGAGAACGCTCACGAGGGCTCCGTAGGAGGCCTGCGGGGTGGACTTGATGATGATGACGGGCCGGGTAAGCTTGTCGTCGCGGCGGATGGCCGTAGCCTCCTGCTCGAACTTTGCCTTGTCGGCTTCGCGCATCTTGCCGCCGCCCTGCTGGATGTATTTCTCGCGCAGGGCGTCAATCTTCTCGATCACCTGTTTGTTGCGTTCGCGAATGATCTTGCGTATGCCGCGGTAGGTCTTGGCACCGGAGGCGGATGTCTCGGTTGCCAGGAGTTCTGTCATCTGCAGGTTGTTGTTCTGCGACAGGATCGTACCGCCAGGGCCTTCTATGCCAGCCTCGCCGCCGGCCTGTCCGAAGTAGTAGTAGATTTCGTTGACTACGTGGTGGTCTACGGAATCGACTTCCTGTGTGCCGGGTTTGCGCTTGGCGTCGATGATGATGGTGACGGCATCATCCTCGGAGGCTTGGTTCATCTGCTCCGGATTGTCCACTTTCTCGTTGCTGGGGAGGTTGATGTTCAGAGTCTGTGACTTGATCATCGTGGTACACAGCATGAAGAAGGTGATCAGAAGCATGTTCATGTCGACCATAGGAGTGAAGTCGACGCGGATAGTCATCTTTTTCTGGGCGCCTTTTTTCTTCTTGCCGCCAGAATCGTTCTGTTGTACTTCTGCCATCGGTTATTCTCCTTCCTTGAGAGCGGTCAATAAAGTGAACTTGTTGAGGTTGATGGTCTGGAGGTTGTCCATGACCATGTGCACCACCTCGAACGAGGTGTTTGCGTCGGCCTTGATTGCAACGCCGGTGCCTTCCTTGATCTGTTCGGCAAGGGGCGAGCCGGAGTCGTTGGATACCATGCGGGCTGCCTTCATCCAGATCTGGAACTCGTCAAGGTGCTCCTTGTCGGCGCTGGCGTCGATGGGTATGCCGGTGGGCATCATCTGGCCGGTCTTGGGGTCCTGATACTTGCCTTCGAGCCACTTGTCCATCTTGGTCTGGCCGGAGGGGCCTTCCTTGCCGAGGTCGAGGAACTGGCCCAGGACCTTCATGGGCACGCCAAACGTGTTCTGCTTGGCAAAGATGGCGCGCTGCTCGTCGGTGAAGCTTACCTTGTTGGAATGCTGTTCGTTGTAGAGCGCGGCTGCCTGATCGAGGAGCTTGGCTCTCATCGCGTCGTTGGAGTACGTCTGCGATGTGTCGTTGTGCATCGTTATCCACACTTTCCCCTGGGGGTTGACCAGTACCTGGAGGTAGTTGGTCTCCTGTACCTTGAGCTCGGAGACGGACGGCGGGGTGACCACCGTGGCCGGCTCTTTGTTGAGGAAGGTGGACGTCAACATGAAGAAGGTAAGCAGCAGGACGGTAACATCACTCATCGCGGTCATGTCGATGAATGTGCTCTTCTTTGCTATTTTTACTCTTCCCATTTTGAGCTATTGATTAGTCGGTTTTGTGTTTGCTTGTCTCTGCCGCGATTATTTGTGTGTGGCGGCGAAGGTGGCTACGATGGAAAAACCGATCTCGTCTATAGCGTAGGTGAGGTTGTCGATTTTGTTGGTGAAGAAGTTGTAGGAGATTACGGCGAAGGCGCCGGTGGCGATACCGAAGGCGGTGTTGACGAGGGCCTCGGAGATACCGGTGGAGAGTTCGGTGGAGTCGGGCGAGCCGGAGGCGGCCAGGGCCTGGAAGGACTTGATCATACCCATAACGGTACCGAGAAGGCCGACGAGGGTGCCGAGGGTGGTGAGGGTGGCGACGATGGGAAGGTTCTGGCTGAGGGAGGGCATCTCCAGTGCGGTGGACTCCTCGACGGCGTCACGCAGGGTGGTGAGCTTCTGCTCCTTGCTCAGGACGGTGTTCTGGTCCATCTCCTGGTACTTGACGAGGGTGTTGTAGACTACGGAGGCTACGGAACCGCGCTGCTGACGGCAGCGCTGCATGGCGCCCTTGATGTCGTTCTTGGCAAGCAGGAGCTTGATGTCGGCGACGAACTTGGTGGTGTGGCCCTTGCCGGAAGCGGAGCTGATGGCGATGGCACGCTCGATGGAGATTACGATCACGGTGAGGAGCAGAGTCATCAGGATGGGCACGATGAAGCCGCCCTTGTAGACGGTGCCGAGCAGGTTCTTGGGGTGTCCTTCCTCGAAGTTGGAGTCAGCGCCCATGACGAACAGGAAGATGCAGACGGCTACGGCTGCGCATGCCAGAATGACGAGGAATGCGTTGCGGATGCCACGGATGTTGCTGATCTTCTCGGCCTGCTGTATGGCGGCCTTGGGGTCTTTGGGAGCCGTGCCGGCCTTCATGGTCGGACGGGCAGCGGGTGCTGCCGGACGAGCAGCGGGTGCTGCCGGCTTCGGTGCGTTAGCCTGGGGCTGAGCTTTTGGATTCTGAGCTTCCATAATTTGAAAAACTGATTGTTTTTGTGTTATTTTAGTTCTTTTCTATGCGTGTTTGGTTTACATGGCCGACCCGCCTGAAGTCTGCCGCGCCGTGTGCCCGTTGCCGGGACGTGGTTGTTTTGCTGTAGAACTTGCGCCGGGACGGTGTAGGTTACACTCTGCAAAGTTAGCTAATTTCCGTGGATTCACAATAGGTATTTCCGAAAAAAGTTTTAACGGCCCATGAAAATATGTTATACAACATGTTTTCGGGCCATGCCTGCGGTGTTTTTGGCGCAAATTGGAGGAGAAAAGGAAAGCCGCAGCCTCGCGTTTAACGAGGTCTGCGGCTTTTTCTCCGGATGCGCGGCGCTGGAAGCGCGCCAATCGCCAGGAGGAATGCTCCGCCCAGAAAGGGGGGATTCCTGCTTACTTGTCGCCTTCGACGGCTGCCACGCCGGGTAGTGTCTTGCCCTCGATGGCCTCGAGAAGGGCGCCGCCGCCGGTGGAGACGTAAGAGACGGAGTCGGCCAGGCCGAACTTGTTGACGCAGGCCACGGAGTCGCCGCCGCCCACCAGGGAGAAGGCACCGTTGCCGGTGGCTTCGGCGATGGCCTCGGCGATGGCACGCGAGCCGCGGGTGAAGTTATCGAACTCGAAGACGCCGGCAGGGCCGTTCCACAGTATCGTCTTGGCGGGCAGGATGACGCTGCGGAAGGCTAAGATGGAGTCGGGGCCGGCGTCGAGGCCCATCCAGCCGTCGGGAATCTCGCCCACGGGGCATACCTGAGTCCTGGCGTCATTGGAGAAGGCGTCAGCGGCCACGCAGTCGGTGCCGAGTACCAGGTTGACGCCTTTTTCCTTGGCCTTGGCGATAATGTCCAGGGCCAGCTGCAGCTTGTCGTCCTCGCACAGGGAATTGCCGATGTGGCCTCCCTGGGCCTTGGCGAAAGTATAGGTCATGCCGCCGCAGAGGATGAGATTGTCGACCTTGTCCATGAGGTTCTCGATGATGCCTATCTTGGTGCTGACCTTGCTGCCGCCCATGATGGCGGTGAAGGGGCGCTGTATGTTCTTGAGAATCTTGTCGACGGCTGCGACCTCTTTATCCATAAGGAAGCCGAGCATCTTGTCCTGGGGCTTGAAGTAGTCGGCGATGACGGCCGTAGAGGCGTGCTTGCGGTGTGCGGTTCCGAAGGCGTCGTTGACATACACGTTGGCGTAGGAGGCGAGGATGCGGGCAAACTCCTTCTGGCGCATTTTCATCTCCTCGGCGGCCGCCTTGTAGCCGGGGTCGGCCTTGTCGATGCCCACGGGCTTGCCCTCCTCCTCGGGATAGAAGCGGAGGTTCTCGAGCAGGAGCACCTGGCCGGGCTTGAGGCTGTCGGCGGCCTCGCGGGCCTTCATGCAGTCGGGGGCAAACTGCACGTCGGTACCGAGAGCCTTGGCCACGGCGTCGCGAATCTGCAGAAGCGAAAGCCTGGGATTGACCTTGCCCTTGGGCTTGCCCATGTGCGACATCAGGATGAGGCTGCCGCCGTCGTTGAGGATCTTCTTCAGGGTGGGGATGGCGCCGCGGATGCGGGTGTCGTCGGTGATGTGTCCGCTCTCGTCGAGGGGCACGTTGAAGTCCACGCGCACGATGGCACGCTTGCCGGCGAAATTATAGTCTTCTATCTTTGCCATGATTGTCTGTGTGTTTTCTTTACCTTCTGTATCAACAAGGATAATGGCCTTGTGGACGAATCTTGGCCGCAAAATTAACGAAAAATAATAAAAGGAGGGGCGATTGGAGGGAAAATTCGTAATTTTGCAGTATGAAAGAGGAGCACAGAGAGCTGGCCCGGCTCTACCGTGGATGCTTCGGCACGGAGCCGGCGCTGGAAGCACTGCCCGCGTCGGGCGGCAGCCGAAGGTATTTCCGCATGAGCGCCGAAGGAAAGCCAACCGTAATCGGCACCGTCGGCACGGACCGGGCCGAGAACGAGGACTTCCTGGCACTGCAGGGGGCCATGCATGCCGACGGAGTGATGGTGCCAAAGGTATTTGCCGTGAGCAAGGACCGGATGTGCTACCTGCAGGAGGACCTGGGCGGCGTGTCGCTCTTCTCGCTGATTGGCACGCCTGGGTTCGAGGAGGTGATGACGATTACCGTGCGCGACCTGGCAAGGCTCCAGACCGGCCTGCGCACATTCGGCACTGCCGAGCTGATTCGGCCCCCCTTCAACCGCCGGCTGGTGATGTGGGACCTCAACTACTTCAAGTACTGCTTCCTGCGGCCGATGGAGGCTATCTTCGACGAGGCGCGGCTGGAAGACGATTTCGAGCGGATGGCCACCGACATGACCGGCTGCGACCAGCGCCTGTGGGGCTTCATGTACCGAGACTGCCAGAGCCGCAACGTGATGGTGCGCCGGGGTCTCCCCTACTGGATCGACTTCCAGGGCGGACGCAAAGGTCCGGTCTACTACGACGTTGCCTCCTTCTTGTGGCAGGCCAAAGCAAACTATCCCGACAGCCTGCGCCAAGAGTTGCTGAAGGAATACATCGACGCCCTGCGCAAGTACCAGCCCGTGGACGAGGCTTATTTCTATGCCCAGCTTCGCCACTTCGTATTGTTCCGCACCATGCAGGTGCTGGGTGCCTATGGTTTCCGCGGTTACTTCGAGAAGAAGCCCCACTTCATACAAAGTGTCCCCTTCGCCATCGAGAACCTGCGCCAGCTGCTCCAAGAGCCTTATCCCGAATATCCCTACCTCTGCCGGATTCTGCGCGAACTTACCGAGCTGAAACAGTTTACAGACGACCTGCAAAAGCGTCGCCTCGTGGTGAAAGTCACCAGCTTTGCCTACAAAAAAGGTATCCCCGAAGATTCCACGGGCAACGGAGGAGGTTTCGTCTTTGACTGCCGCGCTGTGAACAACCCCGGCAAGTACGAGCGTTACAAACCCTTCACGGGACTGGACGAACCCGTTATCCGCTTCCTGGAAGACGACGGCGAGATAGCCGTATTCCTGGAGCATGCCTACGCCCTTGTCGACGCTTCCGTGAAGCGCTACATGGAACGCGGCTTCACCAATCTGTCTGTCTGCTTCGGCTGCACCGGCGGACAGCACCGCTCCGTGTACTCGGCACAACACTTGGCGGAACATCTGCACAAGAAGTTCGGCGTACAAGTGAACCTGATACATAGAGAACAGAATATTGAACAGACGTTTAAGGCCAAAGTTTAATGTGCTAATGTGAGAATATGCCAATATGAAAGCCATGATTTTCGCCGCCGGCCTGGGCACCCGGTTGCGCCCCTTGACGGACAACATGCCCAAGGCCCTCGTTCCCGTAGCAGGAAAGCCCATGCTGGAACGGGTGATACTGCGGTTGAAGGAAGCAGGATTCAACGAGATAACGGTCAATATCCACCACTTCGGGGAGCAGATTATCGACTTCCTCCGTGCCCACGACAACTTCGGCACGGAGATTCACATCAGCGACGAACGCGGCATGCTGCTCGACACCGGAGGAGGCATCAAAAAGGCACGCCCCTTTCTGGACGGGCAAGAACCTTTCCTGGTGCACAACGCGGATATTCTGACGGACATTGACCTTGCAGGTCTCTACCGCCACCATCTGGAGAGCGATGCGGAGTCTACCCTGCTTGTGAGCGAGCGCAAGACTTCCCGCTATCTCCTTTTTGACGACGACTACCACCTGCACGGCTGGATAAACAAGTCCACCGGAGAGGTGAAACCGGCAGGCTTCGACTACCGGGAAACGAAGTACCGGGAACTCGCCTTCGGAGGTATCCACATCATCTCCCCCTCCCTCTTCCACCTGATGGACGATGGGCAGTGGGACGGCAAGTTCTCCATCATTCCTTTCTACTTGTCCGCCTGCACAAAGGTGCACATACAAGGCTATCCGCTGCAAGGATTCCGCTGGTTCGACATCGGCAAACCGGAGACACTGGCACAAGCGGAGGAATACTACAAACAAAAATAACAAGTAATGTAAAGCAGCCTAACATTACTTGTTAGCTCCCTTTACATTACTTGTTATCAAATCAACCTATGTACCATAGATTATCTATGGTGAAACTACGCCAACGCCAGTATCAGCAACTGAGCCGTCAGCACCCGCAGGAACATAGCCAGCGGATAGACTGTGGCGTATCCCACCGCAGGGGCATCGCAGGATGTCAAGTCCGAGGAATAGGCCAATGCAGGCGGATTGGTGTTAGCTCCGGACAGCACACCTATCAGCGTATAGTAGTTCAGCTTCCAGAAATAGCGCCCCATGAATCCTGTCACCAGCAACGGAACGACCGTGATGATGGCACCGTATCCAATCCACACGTAGCCGCCTTCGTAGATAATGGTATCGATGAATCCCTTTCCTGCACCCAACCCCACGCAGGCCAGGAACAAGGCGATACCGATTTCGCGTATCATCAGATTGGCACTCATCGTCGTGTAGGTTATCAGCTTATATTGAGGCCCGAAACGGCTGATGAGGATGGAAACCACCAACGGTCCACCGGCCAGTCCCAGTTTCACGGGTTGGGGAATGCCGGGGAACATGAACGGCAGACTGCCCAAGATACATCCCAGGGCAATACCCAGGAAGATAGGAATCAAGTTGGGATGGTTGAGACGCTTCAGCGAGTTACCCAGCACCTTCTCCGCATGACTCACGGCAAGCTCACTGCCTACAATCGTCACACGGTCTCCCATCTGCAACTGCAAGTGGGGAGTTGCCACCAGATCCACGCCCGAACGGTTGATACGGGTGATGCAGGCACCGAAGTTGTTACGTATCTTGAGCTGAGACAGAGACTTGCCGTTCAGTTCCGGCTTGGTGATGAGGATGCGGCGTGAAATCAAGTTCTTGTCCTCCCGTTCCCACTCCACCGAAATTTTTCTTCCGAAGAAGGCAACAATGGCCTCCACATCTTTCGGGTTGGCAATGAACAGAATTTCATCCTGCATGTGTAGCACCGTATCGGCATTCGCCAGTTCTGTTTCCTGACTGCCGGTGTGCCGGATGCGGGAGATGACAAACGCACGGTTCAACAATGGTTTCACATCTCTGATCCGCTTGCCGTCTATTGCCTCATTGCGTATCTCTACCGATATGGGACGCACGGTCAGCTCCTGCAGATGACCCAGCCCGTGCTCGGCATCCTCCTCTTCTTTTTGGGTGTTAATCCGCATGAAAATCTTCAAGGCTAGCAGCGCCAGGATGCAGCCCACCACACCCAGCGGATAGGCAACGGCATATCCGAGTGCGATTTCCGGAGCATCCACCCCGTTGAGGTCACTGTTTGCCTGCTGGGCAGCACCCAGACCGGGGGTATTGGTCACGGCTCCGGACAAGATACCCACCATCGTAGTAATGGGAATTCCGGTGGCAAAGTGCAATACAATGGTGATAACCACGCTGAGGAAGACGGAAAGCATTGCTACCATGTTCAGCGTAAGTCCACCCTTCTTGAAAGCGGAGAAGAATCCCGGTCCTACTTGCAGACCGATGGAATAGACAAACAGTATCAAGCCGAACTCCTTCAGGAAGTGCAGCAGATGTTCGTCGAGGTTCATGTCGAAATGTCCGAAGACAATGCCCACAAACAAAATCCAGGTGACACCCAGCGAGATACCCGCCACTTTCAACTTGCCCAGCATGATACCGAAGGTGATGACCAGGGACAGAATTAGGACAGAGTGTGCCACTCCTCCGCCCCAAAGGTTGGGATAACCCTCAAAGAGGTTTCTTAATAGTTCCATAGTTTCTATCTTTAGTTTTTACTTTTCAGCCTTATTGTTTAATTCTTAATTCTCTATTTAAAAAGTGTATCCCCACAGAAATCACTTCTCCGGGGATACGCATTTCACACATAAAAAATAACTACTATTATAAAGGCATGTTGCCGTGCTTTTTCGGTGGATTGCTCTGATTCTTGTTGTGCGCCATCTCCAATGCCTGCACTAGCTTGTAGCGGGTATCGCGCGGCATGATGACCTCGTCTATGAGGCCACGCTCGGCGGCGCGGTAAGGGTTGGAGAACTTGTCTTCATACTCCTTGATAATCTCCTGCTTCTCTTCGGCAGAGGACTTACGGTAGAGGATGTTCACCGCACCCTCGGCACCCATCACGGCGATTTCCGCCTGCGGATAAGCCAGGTTCACGTCGGCACCCGTCGGTTTGCTGGACATCACGATGTAGGCGCCGCCGTATGCCTTGCGGGTAATCAGCGTTATCTTGGGCACGGTGGCCTCGGCATAGGCATAGACAATCTTGGCGCCGTGGCGGATGATGCCGTTGTGCTCCTGCATCGTTCCGGGCAAGAAGCCGGGAACATCTTCGAAGGTTATCAGCGGGATGTTGAAGCAGTCGCAGAAACGAATGAAACGTGCCGCCTTGTCGCTGGCATCAATATCGAGCACACCCGCCAAATAGGCAGGTTGGTTTGCCACGATACCTACCGAACGCCCGTTCAGACGACCGAAACCGATAACGACGTTCTTGGCAAAGTGAGGCATCACTTCGAAGAAGTACTGGTTGTCCAGCACCGGTTCTATAATATCCTTGATGTCATAGGGCATGTTCGGGTCCTCAGGAATGACGGTCTGAAGCGCCTCTACCCGGCGATGGATATCGTCGGAGCAGGGAGTGAAGGGAGCATCCTCCATATTGTTGGACGGCAGGAAGCTCAGCAGCTCGCGGATGCTCATCAGTGTCTCCTCCTCCGTATTGCACATGAAGTGGGTAACGCCGCTCTTGCTGCTATGCGTATAGGCACCGCCCAGTTCCTCCTTGTCCACCTCCTCGTGGGTCACGGTCTTTACCACGTCCGGACCGGTGATAAACATGTGGCTCTGCTCCTTTACCATGAAGATAAAGTCGGTGAGCGCCGGAGAGTAGCATGCCCCACCGGCACACGGACCCAGAATGGCGGATATCTGCGGAATGACACCCGACGCAATGGTGTTCTGATAGAAGATGGAGGCATAGCCTGCCAAGCTGTTCACACCTTCCTGGATGCGTGCGCCGCCCGAATCGTTGAGGGCAATGACGGGAGCACCGTTCTTCAGGGCAAGCTGCTGCACCTTTACAATCTTTGCGGCATTCGTCTCGCTGAGCGAACCGCCATGCGCCGTGAAGTCGTAGGCATAGACAAATACAAGGCGGCCGTCTATCTTTCCGTAACCGGACACCATGCCGTCTCCGGCAATCTGTTTCTTCTCCATGCCGAAGTTGGTGCAACGGTGGTTCACGAACTTGTCCAGCTCATTGAACGAGCCTTTGTCCAGCAGCATGTCAATACGTTCGCGGGCAGTCATGCGGCCGGAGGCGTGTTGTTTCTCTATCTTGTCTACGCCCCCACCCAGCGAGGCACGTTTATCCAGTTCCTCAAACTGGCGGTATATTTCTTCTCTGTTCATATTTGCATTTACAATTTAGTGATTTATAATATACGGACTGAATGCGACTCGGGATTATTCCTCCTTTATCAACTCCAATTCAATCAATACTTGGTTGGCATTTACCGGTTCGCCCTCGCCCACGAGGATGTTGCGGACGATGCAGTCGGCATTTACCTTATAGTTACTCTGCATCTTCATGGCTTCCAGCACCACGGCAATGTCTCCGGCAGCCAGTCGGTCGCCCACCTTGACGGGGATGCTCACTACCTTGCCCGGCATCGGCGCCAGAATCTTGTCGCCCTGCTTCTCGTCGGCTCCTTTCTTCATGTGCAGATACTTGGCTTGCGTGTCCACGATGTCCACATGAAAGGAACGCTGGAGCATGCTGATGTCATAACTCTTGCCGCCCTCGCCGCGCACAAGGCCTGCGTTGAACGAGTTTCCGTTGTGCAGGATGGAGCAACTTCCGTTCTCTGCCATCACAATGTCCACTTCGTAGGGCTTTCCGTCAATGGTAAGTTGTACCTTATTCCCTTCCTTACCCACCAGGGTAATGTCTGCGATACGGTCTCCTATATGTATTTCCATTATTAATTATTAATTATCCATTATCAATTATCCATTATCAATTATCCATTCCTTAAATCCTGAGCACTCCCTTCTGCAAGCCAAATTCCCTCCAACGGCTGATGGGGCGGGCATCGGGTAGCTGTGCCGAAACATTCTCCTCCAGATTAACCAGATAGTCCATATAGGCAGCTATCATGGCTATGTTCTCCAACTCTTCGTTGGCAGTGTTGGTGCGTACCAGCATGCGGGCGTTCTTCTCGATAAAGAGGGTGTTGTACTCTCCCTTCACAAAGTCGGGCACGTGCATGATGCGCTTCAGATAGGCAAGGTTGGTCTTTACGCCCGTAATCTTGTACTCGTAGAGCACACGGCGCATACGCTCGATGGCATACTGGCGGGTGGTTGCCCATACGATGAGCTTACCTATCATAGGGTCGTAGTAGATGGGAATCTCATAGCCGTCGTACACATAGCTGTCTATACGCACACCGATTCCGTTCGGCTCCGTCAGTTGCTTGATGACACCGGGAGACGGCATGAAGTTGTTTTCCGTATCTTCGGCACAGATGCGGCACTCTATAGCATGGCCGCGCTGGAACAGTTCCTCCTGCTTGAGGTGCAGCACCTCGTCGTTAGCAATGCGGATTTGCTCTTTCACCAGGTCCACGCCTACCACTTCTTCCGTGATGGGGTGCTCTACTTGCAAGCGCGTATTCATTTCGAGGAAGTAGAACCGACGGTTCTTGTCTACCAGAAACTCGATGGTACCTGCACCGGAGTAGTTCACTGCCTTGGCTGCGGCAACCGCCTTCTCTCCCATCTCCCGGCGCAATTCCGGCGTAAGGAAGGGTGACGGGCTTTCTTCTACCACCTTCTGATTGCGACGCTGCACGGAGCATTCGCGGTCGAAGAGGTGGATGACGTTGCCGTGGTTGTCGCCCAATATCTGGAACTCGATGTGGTGGGGTTCTTCCACGAACTTTTCCAGATAGACCGTGTCGTCTCCAAAGGAGGACATGGACTCGGAGCGTGCCGTGTTGTAGGCTTCCACCACTTCGCTCTCGTTATGGATAAGGCGCATACCTTTACCACCGCCACCCATAGACGCCTTCAGCATCACGGGATAACCTATCTCGTTGCAGATGCGCACGGCTTCTTCGGCACTCTGCAAAGGTTGTTCCGTTCCGGGAACCACGGGTACGCCTGCCGCAATCATTCGCTTGCGGGCAGCTATCTTGTCGCCCATCGCCTCCATCGTCTCGGCGGCGGGACCGATAAAGATAATCCCTTCCTCCTTGCAACGGCGTGCAAACTCCGAGTTCTCCGACAAAAAGCCGTAACCCGGATGGATGGCATCGGCACCGCATCGCTTTGCCGTGGCAATCACTTTTTCAATATTCAGATAACTCTCTTTTGCCACGGCCGGTCCTATCGGATAAGCCTCATCGGCATATGCCACATGATGAGAGGTGCGGTCGGCCTCGGAGAAGACCGCAACCGTAAGCAGTCCCATCTCCCGGCACGAACGCATGACGCGCAAGGCAATCTCACCTCTGTTGGCAATCAATACTTTCTTAATCATTTTACTTTTTCTTTAATATATAAAGGATATATATAGTCACACCACAATGCGGACATACCTTTAACAAAGGCATTCCATTTCTTGTTTAAATGTTCAACTAATATCTTCGTACTGTCTTCCTAACCCACGAGCAAAGGCAGCCTTTAATGAATGGCAGGTCTTCTGACTGACTCCTAATCCTGAAGCCTTCCCGATATTTCAATGCATATCAGTGGCAAGGGTGTTTTTCATGATATAAACGGAGCTTCACAGCAGCGGGACTGTCCGGGATTTACACCCGATTCCCTTTTAATCCAGATGATGGAAACATGCATCCGGAACCAATTCGCGGGCAAAGATAACAAAAATTATCAGGAGTATTCGCAAACCTAATAGTTTTTGTTATCTTTGTCCCAGTTTTGGTTTCACCTCTCCCGGTTCTGTTGGAGATGAGTGATGAAAAAGGGAATCAGGTGCAAATCCTGAACAGACCCGCTGCTGTAAGTCCTTCCAAAATCTTTGAATATTCTACAAGCCACTGTCCGCCCGGCGGATGGGAAGGCATTCAAAGAGGGATAAGTCAGAAGACCTGCCAAGACAACATAGTTTTAGTGCTTTCGGGGAATAAAGCAACAAAACATTGAGTCGAGGCATTCTTTATCCATATAAAGGAATCTTTCTCTTTGTTCATTTTTCCTTGAGGGCAAGTTACGAACGCTTATAAGGAACTGAAATGAGATTCATCACAGGACTGCTATTTACATTTATCTGCCTACTGCCTGCAGGTAGTATGGCACAGAATAAGGTCACCTTATCCGGAAAAGTCATAGACCAGCACGGGACACCGATAGCCCAAGCCACCATCGCTGTGGAAAACACCACCTCCGGCACCTATACGGACGACCGGGGGAAGTATTCACTGCAAGTCGCTCCGGGCAAACACACCTTCGTCGTCTCCTTCCTGGGCTACCAAACCGTGAAACAATCCCTCGACATCCGGCAGGATAAAAAACAGAATTTCACATTGCAGGAAAGCGCCGTGGCATTGAATTCTGTCGAAGTATACGGAAAGACCCAAACGCAGAAAGTGAAGGAAGGGGCCTTTGCTGTCAATGCACTCGACATCAAACCGATAGTAAACTCACTAAATAACCTCAACGACCTGGTGAACCGTACAACGGGCATCAAGGTGAGAGAGGAAGGCGGGGTTGGCTCGGACTTCGACCTCTCCATCAACGGCTTGTCCGGAAATTCAATCCGCTACTTTCTGGACGGAATGCCACTGGACACCAAAGGAAGCGGTGTTTCCCTCGCCAACTTACCCATTAACATCATAGACCGGATTGAGATATACAAAGGAGTAGTCCCTGCCAGCTTGGGAACAGATGCACTGGGCGGTGCCATCAATATCATTACAAAGCAGGAGAAGAAGAATTATCTGGATGTATCTTACGGCATCGGCTCCTTCCATACACACAAGACGGACCTGAACACCCAGTTCGTAGAAAAGGGAACCGGACTAATAGTCCGGCCAACCGTTGGCATCAACTACTCCAAAAACGATTATAGAATGAAGAATGTGCAGATGCGCGACGAAAGCGGAGACAATTTCATATATGGCAATCCCAAGCGTTTTCATGACGGCTACTTCTCGCTACTGGCACAGGTGGAAGCCGGATTTGTCAACAAATCCTGGGCTGATGCCTTCTTTGTTTCCGCCTCCTATTCAAAAACAGACAAGGAACTGCAGACGGGGTCTGTCCAAAACAAAGTATACGGAATGGCAGAAAGGAATTCCGATTCCTGGAACATCTCTGCCCGCTATCAGAAGTACAACTTCATCCTGAAGAACATGCAACTGAATGCCTCCCTCTCCCACACCTGGGACCATTCCTTGACCGTGGACACTGCCTATCGGAAGTACTATTGGGATGGAGGATACATCGTGAGCCAGCGCAACGAGATTATGGGCAAAGAACCATCCATGCGCCACTACAAGCGTCCGCTCACCATTATGCGCACCAACCTGGACTATCAGCTGAATACCCATCACAGCTTTAATCTGAACTACCATTTGAGCCGTACCGGAAACGACCGCTTCGATGACCTTGATACCAGCTTCGAGCCGTCAAAAGATGTGGTTACCAAACATATCCTGGGACTCTCCTACAACCAGTCTCTGTTGGATGGCAAGATGGAAAACGTATTCTTCATAAAAGACTACATCAACCATCCCAATATCCGGCAGACCGACCAATCCAGCGTGACCGGCTCGAAGGATGTGCAAGGTTCCACCACCAAGAACTACTTGGGCTACGGTGCTGGACTTCGATACACCATCGTAGAACCTTTATCCATCAAAGTATCCTACGAACATAGTGTGAGACTACCCATTGCCCGCGAGCTGTTGGGAAACGGTACCACCATCTATGCCAACGTGGCACTGAAACCGGAAAACAGTAACAACTTCAATGCTTCTCTATTCGGCACATGGCACCCGGGCAATGGACATACATTCTATTACGAGATGAGCGGATTTTTCCGCAAGGTAAACAACTACATTCAGACCAGCATTGCCGAGAAAGAAGGCACGATGCAATATACCAACGTCCCTGCCGTCCACGTGAAAGGTGTGGAAGGGGAAATACGCTACGACTGGCAAGGCAGACTGCAGCTCTCCACCAACGTCAGTTACCAAGACACCCGCGACCAGCAGAAGTACAAGGGCGACGGAAAACCCTCCGCCACCTACAACAACCGTGTGCCCAACCGTCCCTGGCTCTTTGGCAGTGTAGAAGCATACTATACCTTCCGCAACATCGCCCTGCCCGAAAGCAGACTGCGCCTGGGTTGTACCTATCAGTGGGTGCACTGGTACTTTTTGACCTGGGAAGCTTACGGCTCGTATGACAACAAGGCACGCATTCCCGCCCAGCACATCTGTAATGCCGACATCACTTACTCATGGAGACGCGGACGCTATAATCTGGCTTTGGAGTGTACCAACTTCCTCGACAAGACAGCCTATGACAACTACAAGCTGCAGAAGCCCGGACGTGCTTTTTTTGCTAAATTCAGACTATTCATTAACTAATCATTTAATAATTCATTCAAAATGAGAAAATTCAAATTTACACTGATTGCCTTTATGGCTGCCATGATGGCACTGTCATTCACAGCGTGTTCCGATGATGACCCGGAACCTAATCCTAATCCGGACCCGGAAGTCAATGAGGATAACTATCACTTCGACCTATTTGTAACCGTAGACAAGCACGGCGGGATGAGTAGCAAGAATACCACTATCGTCCATAGCGTCAACTCATTGGCCGCAGAGCAGGGTGTCATCACTGTGAAAAGAGAAGGTTCGGAACTGGGAGATTACTCCATGGAGACTATCTCTAAAGGAAAATATTACTACCAGATTCCCGCAACCAATGACCGTTTCGTGAAATATCAAATCAAGAACAATGCTGTTCAGGTAATTGCAGAACGTCCCTTCAAGACCAACAGCTATAAGGTGCGTGCCTACACACATGCCTGGATTGACGACAATACACTCATCATCATGTCTACCAATGGCGGGAAAGACCAAGTGATTTATACAAAGCTGAACGCAAAAGACCTGACAATCCTCGATGAAGGTACTCTGAACATACCTGATCCTACCAACTGGACCAAGCTGACAAGCTCCGGTATCCTTACCTACCGCAAATCGGACAATAGATTGTACTACTTCTATTATTGGAAAGAAAAAGCCGGTCTGACAATTGCAAGCGAACAAGAGCCTAATTTCCACACAGCCATCATCAATCCGGTAACTATGGAAGTAGAAAAAGACATCAAATCTCCCGTTGAAGGTGAAATGGCAGGAAGTGCTTATGGAGAATTGATGCAAGACTGCGTAGCGTATGATGAAGCCGGTAATCTTTATCTAGCTTGTTTCCATGAAGAAGAAAGCGGCCTTGAAAGAGGTATGTTGCTGCGCATCAAGGCCGCTTTCTTCTTCA
>ERZ835051.1926-NODE-1926-length-19905-cov-7.910932_pt1 | contig 19905 bp, 14 predicted proteins | sample MGYA00519575_ERZ835051 | MGnify/ENA primary metagenome ERZ835051 (study PRJEB31850, sample SAMEA3708769) | human gut metagenome | biome: human gut; feature: human-associated habitat; material: faeces | place: China | collected 2014 ... | reverse complement strand
AGAATATCGGCAGTGTTATTTGGGAAACCTCCATGCTATCCGCCCTGAATGATCTGATCTCCTATTGGAGTTATGCGGATGATCCGGGAGCATATCTTATCAGCAAGGCGGCCAGCAGCTACGCCGGACAGTATATCCCCACCATCGGAAGCAAGGTTGCGTCCGTATTTGATGATACGGTGCGCAAAAGCTATGTGGAAAAGGGCACGGGGCAGGTAGCCTCTGACGTGAACTATTTCTTGCAGGGGGCGGCGAAGAAGGTCCCCGGCGCACGGAATCAGCTTCAGCCCATGGTGGATATGTGGGGCAACGAGGTCTCCAACGGCTCCGCACCGGAGCGGGTGTTCCAGTCTTTCTTCTCCCCCGGCTTCCTGAAAGCGCAGGACAACAGCCCCGCCACGCAGGAGATCCGGCGGCTGGCAAAGGCCACCGGAGACAGCGCCGTTTATCCTGCGGCGGCGGAGAAGTCCTATACGGTGAAGGGTGAGACCCGGACCCTGACCGGCGAGGAATACACCCGGTACGCCAAGACCATGGGCCAGACTCGAAAGGAGCTGGTGGAGGCGGCAGTGAAGCTGCCCGCATACAAGTCCATGAGCGACAGCGAAAAGTCTGACTACATCCAGAACGTGTATAAATATGCGCGTGAGACGGCCCGTCAGCAGGTGGACCCCAAGTATGAGCCCAGCGACAAGTGGATTGAGAATGCAAAAACGTCCAAGCGGGACATCGGCGTGTCCACCGGGGAATTTCTGGCCCTGTACCAAAAGTACGGCAGCGAGAAAATGAGCGGGAAAGCCTATGAGAAGGTAAAGCAGGCGCATGATGCCGGACTTTCCCCCAAGGAGTATTTCTCCATGAAGGACAGCGCCGACGCGGACGGAAACGGCAGGGTCAGCAAGGCGGAGGCCAGCGCGGCCCTTGCCGGTCAGGAGCACCGGGCGGACCTGTGGGACATTATCTGCACCACCAACGCCAAGAACCCCTATAAGTAAGAAAACACCCTCGCCGTCTGGCGGGGGTGTTTCTTTAGCTTTTACATCATGGACAGGAGTGTTTTCACATGGGCGGTGCGGTCCAGCATCCGCTCATGCTCCCAGTCCCATACGGCCTGCATGGCCTCCGTGGGATGGAGACCGGCGTCCTTCGCCTTTTCGATATGGCGAACGGCCATTTCGTGGAGCCGATTGGCGTGGCCCAGCTCCTGACGGCTGAGGTCGGCGTAGGTGCTGGCGTCCTCCGGGTCCTCGGCGTGCTTGACGGCCTCCCATGCGTACTTCTCGGCATCGTCCAGTTCTTCCTGCGTGGGAGCAAGGCTCTTGGTCTCGGCCACGGCCTGAAGGATCAGGTCCTGCTTTGCCAGATGCTCAAAGTAAGCGTCGGATGCGGCCAGCATGGCATCGGCATCGGTGTAGCCCTGCGTCTGGGCAAAAGCATTCAGATCCATGCCGTAGGCGGTGGCGTACTGGTTGTAGTAGTTCAGGAACATGCGGATGTAATAGCTGGTGATCTCGCTGGGCAGCTCCTTGAAGGTGGAGTTCGACATCAGGTAGTCCACGATGGCGTTCTCATAGTTGGTGGCATACAGTGCATCGTTAAAGTAGCTGCGCAACTGGCCGACGGTGTGCAGATCATCGCTGATGCCAAAGTTGGAGTCCACCCACTCGTCGGTCAGCTCAGGGGTCACGCTTTCGGAAATGGAGTTCAGGGTCACGCTGAACACGGCTTCCTTGCCGCTGAGGGTGATCGTGTTGCCCTCGGCATCGGTGGAATCGCCGTAGCCGTCCGGGAAGGTGACGGTCACATCAAAGGTATCGCCCACATTGTGCCCGATGATCTGGTCCTCAAAGCCATCGATAAAGGAACCGCTGCCAAGGGTCAGGTCGTAGCCGGTGGCAGTGCCGCCGGTAAAGGCCACGCCGTCCACGGTGCCGGTGTAATCGATGTTGGCAACATCTCCGCTCTGGGCGGCACGGCCGGTAACGGGCTGGGAAGAGGTGTACTGGTTCAGCAGGTTGTCCACCTGCTGCTGCAGTTCATCTTCGGTGGGGGTCAGGTCGTTCTCCTTCAGGGCAATGGAGCCGAAGTCCTCCGGCAGGGTCACATAGTCCAGCGCTTTGATGCCGCTCCAATAGCCGTTTTCGTCCAGACCATCGCTGTAATCAAAGGCCTCGTAGTCGAAGTCGGCAACAGAGCCAAACTGCGAGACGGATGCGGCAGCTGAAGAAGCGCTGTCGGTCTGCTTGTGCTTTGTCAGCATGAAACAGGCAAAAATGACGCACACCGCTGCGGCGATGGCCAGCAGGATGCACAGGAGTTTTTTGGTGTTGTTTTTCAAAAGAAATACCTCCATAAAAATCGGCCTGATGCACAGCAAAAGACCGGTACAGGCAGAACAGATACCCATTTATTATATACGTTCTGACGGCAAAAGGAAAGTTCTTTGCAAAATTTCCACAAATCCTGCGGTGGGTTTGTATCACTTTTGCCCGTCTACAGGCGCAAAAGTGACCAAAACCGGTGGAAATGGGCAGGCGGTTCTGTTACAATAAAAATAAGTGAGCCTTCCCGGGAACATAAGGCCCCTCCCTGAGGGGGCTGTCGAGCGTATGCGAGACTGGAGGAGTTCCGCCTTCTGTCATCGCTGTGCAATGGAGAGGGCGAGGACGGTAAGATATTGGAGGAAATTCAAATGGATTACAATAAAGCTGCTCTGGAAATGCACGAGACCCACAAGGGCAAGGTAGGCATCGTAAGCAAGGTGGAGGTCGCCACCCGCGATGACCTGTCCACCGCCTACACTCCCGGTGTGGCCGAACCCTGCCGCAAGATCAAGGAAAACCCCGACGACGTGTATAAGTACACCTTCAAGGGCAACATGGTGGCTGTCGTTTCCAACGGCACCGCCGTGCTGGGCTTGGGCGATATCGGCCCGGAAGCCGGTCTGCCGGTCATGGAGGGAAAGGCGGTGCTGTTCAAGGAGTTCGGCGGCGTGGATGCCTTCCCCATCTGCATCGATGCCCACGACGCTGCCAGCGTGATTGCAGCCTGCAAGGCCATTGCGCCCACCTTTGGCGGCATCAATCTGGAGGATATCAAGAGCCCCGAATGCTTTGAGATCGAAGAAACGCTGGAGCGTGAGCTGGACATCCCCGTGTTCCACGATGACCAGCACGGCACTGCTATCGTTGTTACTGCTGCCCTCATCAACGCCCTGCGTGTGGTGGGCAAGAAGATGGAAGATGTGCACATCGTGCTGAACGGCCCCGGTGCTGCCGGTACTGCCATCATCAAGATGCTCATGACCGCCGGTGCAAAGGACATCATTGCAGTGGACCAGTTCGGCACCCTGTACAAGGGCTGCAACAGCGCCGAAGCCCACAAGAACTGGCTGGGTGAGGTGACCAATCCCCGTCAGGTCAAGGGCGGCCTGAAGGAAGCACTGGAAGGTGCCGACGTGTTCATCGGCGTTTCCAAGCCCGGCATCCTGACCACTGAGCTGTGCAAGACCATGAACAAGGACGCCATCGTCTTTGCCATGGCCAACCCCACCCCGGAGATCATGCCGGACGAGGCCAAGGCCGGCGGCGTGCGGGTGATGGCCACTGGCCGCAGCGACTTCCCCAATCAGGTGAACAACGTGCTGTGCTTCCCCGGCCTGTTCAAGGGCGCACTGAGCGTCCGCGCCCGTGACATCAACAATGAGATGAAGCTGGCTGCAGCCTACGCCATCGCCGACCTCATCACCGATGCCGACCGCAGCGAGGAGAACATCATCCCCGGCGCGTTCGACCCCCGCGTGGCCGAAGCTGTGGCAAATGCCGTGGCAAAGGCTGCCCGCGAGACCGGCGTTGCCCGTCTGTAAGCGGAGGAAGCGTTTATGAGAACCATTTCCGCACAGGAGATCACGGATACCGTTGCACGGCTGTGCATCGAAGCCAACACCCGCCTGCCGCAGGACGTGCAGGCGGCGCTGGACAAGGCCCGGCAGGAAGAGCCGTGGCCGCTGGCAAAGAGCACTCTCGACCTTTTGTGGTCGAACCTTTCCGCCGCAAAAGAAGAAAACCTGCCCATCTGTCAGGATACCGGCATGGCCTGCGTGTTTGTGGAGCTTGGCACCGATGTGCACATTGACGGCAGCTTTGAAGCTGCCATCCATGAGGGCGTGCGCCGGGGTTACACCGACGGCTACCTGCGCAAGAGCATCGTGGCAGACCCTTTGCGCCGGGGCAATACCGGCGACAACACCCCGGCGGCCATCACAGTGCATCTGGTGGACGGCGAGGGCTGCCGCATCACGGTGGCACCCAAGGGCTTTGGCAGCGAGAACATGAGCCAGATCAAAATGCTCAAGCCCGCCGACGGCGTGGAGGGCTTCAAAAAGTTCGTGCTGGACACGGTGAAGCTGGCAGGCTCCAACCCCTGCCCGCCCATCGTGCTGGGCATCGGCGTGGGCGGTAGCTTTGACAAGGTGGCGTATCTGGCAAAGAAGGCCCTGCTGCGTCCGCTGGATGTGCCGAACCCCGACCCCTATTACGCACAGCTGGAGCAGGAGCTGCTTGCCGCCATCAACGAGCTGGGCATCGGCCCGCAGGGCTTTGGCGGCAGGACCACCTGTCTGGGCCTTGCCATTGAGCAGATGCCTACCCATGTGGCGGGTCTGCCCGTGGCTGTGAATGTTTCCTGCCATGTGACCCGCCGTGCAAGCGCGGAACTGTAAGGAGGGGCAAAGATGGAATACAGACTGACGACTCCCTGCACGGCCGAGGACCTTGCCCCGCTCAAGGCGGGCGACACCGTGCTGCTTTCCGGTGTGGTGTACACCGCCCGCGATCAGGCCCACAGGCGGATGACCGAAGCACTGGAAAAAGGCGAACCGCTGCCCTTTGATCTGACCGGCAGCGCCATCTACTACGTTGGCCCCACGCCGGAACGCCCGGGCCAGGTGATCGGCTCGGCGGGACCCACCACCAGCGGCCGTATGGACGCCATGAGCCCCCGTCTGCTGGACCTTGGCAACAAGATCATGATCGGCAAGGGCAAGCGGGACGATGCCGTAAAGGCGGCTGTGGTGCGCAACGGGGCTGTGTATCTGGCCGCTCTGGGCGGGGCCGGTGCGCTGATGGCAAAAAGCGTGCAGACGCTGGAAGTGATCGCGTGGCCGGACCTTGGCTGTGAAGCCGTGCGCCGCCTGATTGTGAAGGATATGCCGCTGACGGTGATCCTGGATGCCCACGGCGGCGATCTGTACCAGTCCGGCCCGGCGGCATATCTGGAAGCAAAATAATTTATCGCCTTTGCACAAAACGCGGCCGACTAAAAAACGGCAAAACAGCAGATTTGCGCAGGATAAATTTGGTTTGTTTTAACAAACTTCCGCGAATTGCTTGCACATCGGCAAAAAGTGTGATATCTTGTACTATATGAAACCGTGGTGCTTTGCATCCCGGCACAGACAGGAGGCAAACATACCATGCAGATCCACCAATCCGCAGAAGATTATCTTGAAACGATCCTGATGCTGAGTCAGCGTATGGGCAAAGTGCGCTCCATTGACGTTGTCAATGAGCTGGGCTTTACCAAAGCCAGCGTCAGCATTGCCATGAAGAAGCTGCGCGAGAACGGCTATATCGCGGTGGACGGCGAGGGCAACCTGACCCTGCTGGAACCGGGCCGCGAGATCGCAGAGCGCATCTATAGCCGTCACCGTCTGCTGACCCACTTCTTTATGCAGCTGGGCGTGGACGAAAAGACCGCCGCCGAAGATGCCTGCAAGGCAGAGCATATCCTCAGTGAGCAGACGCTGGAAAAGATCCGTGAGCGCGCCATTGAGACGGATGCTGAGCTTGGCAAGACTGTCAAGTGATCCCCGCAGCATTCCAAGATCGTAAAATGATCCCGTTCCTGAAAAGGAGCGGGATTTTTTTGTATGGAAATTGGGCGGCAGATCCCTCTTGCATCCGGGGTGCGGGTGCGGTATTCTTATAAGATAAGAAGGTTTTACAGCCAAACCGGGAGGAAACAGCCATGGATGCAGACGAGATCCGCACGCTTTTGGGCGATAACATTTTTGAGCGGGCCAAGAAATACCGCAAGCGCATCCAGCAGAGCACCTGCACCGTGAACGCCGATGGCGTGCGCCATATTTCGGCCATGGTACAGGGCAGCGGCGGCAGCTATTACTATACGCAGGCATGGCTGCGGGAGAACGGCAGCTTTGTCAGTGCGTCCTGCAGCTGCCCGTATAACCAGAACGGCGAGGGCACCTACTGCAAGCATATCGGCGCATTGCTGCTGGACGATGCCGAAAAGAATGCCCCTGCACCGGCGGCAAAGCCGGATGCTATTCCCGGTGTTGTGCGCGGCGCGGCGGGCCTTGCCCCGGAACCGGCCCGGCGGGACAGCTATGCCTCCGGGCTGGAAATGCTGTTTGGCAAAAAGTGGCACGGCGAAACGCCGGTGTCGGATCACGAGGCCCGCAGGCTGCTGGATACCTACAAGGAAGCAGCCCTTGAAAACCTTGGTGTGGACGAGACCGCCCAGCGCACCGGCTTTGCCCATCTGGAACCGGAGCTGACCCTCGTGCCCGGCGCACAGCCATGGCTGCGGCTGCGCATCTCGGACGGCGGGCGGCAGTATGTGGTAAAAAGCATCCCGAACCTGATGGAAGCCGTCGAGATGGGCAAAAGCGTCAGCTACGGCAAGGCACTGGCTTTTGTGCACCGGTGGGATGCCTTTGATGAAGAGTCCCGTGCGCTTTTGCAGCTGCTGCGCCGTCAGGTGAACGCAAGGCAGAGCATGGACAAAGCCGCCGTGCGGGTGTACGGTGGGGCCGAACAAGGCCCGGCGGGCGGTATGATCCTGACCGGCGAGATCTTTGATGACCTTGTGCAGCTGTACGAACATACCGGTTTTTTGGGCGGGTACGAGCTGCGGGAAGGTCTGCCCGTCATTACCATGACCGTGGAGCGCCGCCGCGGCGGTGTGCAGGTGGAAGGCGAACCCGCACTTTCCGCTGTGCAGGGCCTTGACTATGATTACCTGTTCAGCGAGGATACGCTCTGGCGGCTGCAGCGGCCCGGGTGCACCCGCATCCTGCCCGCATTGCAGGCGCTGGGCGGCAAAAGCCTGTTCTTTACCAGCGCAGATGCCACGGCCTTTTGCAGCTATGTGCTGCCGGAGCTGGGCAGCAAGCTGAACATCGTGGACCCGGAACGTCTGCTGCTGAACCAGATCCCGCTGGAACCGGTGGTGCAGTTCTATCTGGACGCACCGGACAGCTTCCGCATCGAAGCACACGCGGAGTTTTTGTACGGGGAGGATAAGGTCACGCCGTTCGTGCCGTCTCCGGCAGGGCTTTTGCGGGATGTGCGCGCCGAGAGCCGGGCAAAGCGGCTGCTGGCCTCTTATCTGCAGCCCGGTGTGGGCGGCAGAGAGGAAGTGTACGGCACCGCTGACGAGGACGAGATCTACCGCATGTTGGAGGAGGGCGTGCCGGCCCTGCTGGCCGAGGGTGAAGTATACCTGACGGATGCCTTCCGCAGCCTGCAGGCCGCGCCGCCCCGCATCACGGTGGGCGTTTCGGTGCACGGCAGTGTGCTGGATCTGGAAGTGGATACCGGCGAGTTCCCGGTGGCAGAGCTGAAAGACCTGCTGCGTTCCCTGCACCAGAAAAAGCGCTACCACCGCCTGCGGGACGGCCGTCTGCTGCGGCTGGACGACAGTCTGGAAGGGCTGGACGAACTGAACGATACACTGGAACTTTCCGGGGCCAAGCTCAAGAGCGGCCACGCCGAGCTGCCGCTCTACCGTGCACCCAGTCTCGACTGGGCGCTCTCGGGCCAGAACGGCCTGCGTTTCAACCGCGACGATGCGTTCCGCCGCATCAGCCGCAGCTTTCACGCCGTGAAGGACAGCGAGTATACTCCGCCGGAAAGCCTGCACAATGTGCTGCGCAAGTACCAGCGGGATGGCTACCGCTGGCTGCGCACGCTGGACGGCTACGGCATGGGCGGCATTCTGGCCGACGATATGGGCCTTGGCAAGACCGTGCAGGTGCTCAGCTACCTGCTGGCCATGAAGGAAAGCGGCCAGCGCCTGCCCAGCCTCATCGTCTGCCCGGCATCGCTGGTGCTCAACTGGCAGGAGGAATGCCAGAAGTTCACGCCGCAGCTTTCCTGCGTGGCTGTGGACGGTGACGCTGCTCACCGGGCAGAGCTGGCAAAGCAGTGGGCGGAAGCCGACCTTGTGGTGACCAGCTATGACCTGATGCGCCGGGACGAGGAGCTTTACAGCGGGCAGCAATTCTACGCCTGCATTCTGGACGAAGCGCAGGCCATCAAGAACCACACGACCCAAAAGTACAAGGCGGTGTGCGGGGTGAACAGCAAAGTGCGGTTTGCCCTTACCGGTACCCCGGTGGAGAACCGCTTGGGCGAATTGTGGAGCATCTTCTCCTTCCTGATGCCGGGGTATCTGCCACCCTACAAGACCTTCTGCGCCCGGTTTGAAAAGCCTATCGTGCAGGAGGACGACAAAGACGCATTGCGCCGTTTGAACCAGCTCACCGGGCCGTTCATCCTGCGGCGCATGAAGTCTGAGGTGCTCAAAGAGCTGCCCCCCAAGACCGAGAATCTCCACCGTATCGAGCTGGACGAGCAGCAACGCAAGCTCTACCTTGCCGCTGTGGTGGACGCGCGGGAAAAGCTGCGCGCTGCAAAGCCGGAGGATAAAATGGCGGTGTTCGCAGTGCTCATGCGCCTGCGGGAGATCTGCTGCGACCCGCGCCTTGTGGCAGACAACTGGGACGGCGGCAGTGCCAAGCTGGATGCCTGCATGGAGCTGGTGACGGCTGCTGTGGAGGGCGGACACCGCATCCTGCTGTTCAGCCAGTTCACCTCCATGCTGGAACTGCTGGCAAAACGGCTGGACGAAGCGGGCGTGAGCCACTTTACCCTGCAGGGCTCCACCCCAAAACCGGTGCGTGCAGAGCTTGTGCGCCGGTTCAACAGCGGCGAAGCGGACGTATTCCTCATCTCGCTGCGGGCGGGCGGCACCGGCCTGAACCTGACGGCGGCAGATATCGTCATCCACTACGACCCGTGGTGGAACGTGGCTGCGCAGAATCAGGCCACCGACCGCGCCTACCGCATCGGCCAGCGCAATCCGGTGCAGGTGTACAAGCTCATTGCGCAGGACACCATTGAAGAAAAGATCGTGGAGCTGCAGCAGGCAAAGCAGGACCTTGCCGAGACGGTCACCGGCTCGGCAGACGGAGCGATCCTGTCCATGAAACCAGAGGAATTGCTGCAGCTGCTGCAAGAGGAATAAAGAGGAGAAAACATCATGAAAGTCTGGGATCTGCACTGCGATACCCTCAGCGAGCTGCGCAAAGCCGAACATGTGGGCCGGCCCAAGAGCTTCGCGCAGAACGATCTGCATATCGACCTTGAAAAATTACAAAAAGGCGACTATCTGCTGCAGTGCTTTGCAGCATTCGTCAATCTGGGTGATAAGATGCCCGGAGCGGACCCGCTGGTGACAGCGCTGGAAGAGATCGACCAGTTCAAGCGCATCATGGCGGCATACCCGGAAAAAATTGCTCCGGTGTACACGGCGGCGGACATCCGCCGGAATGCTGCGGCGGGAAAGATCAGCGGGATGCTCACCATCGAGGAAGGCGCCTGCTGCAAGGGCAGTGTGGGGGTGCTGCGCCGGATGTATGAGCTGGGCGTGCGCATGATGACCCTGACATGGAACCACGAAAACGAGCTGGCAAGCCCGCAGCGGAACCCCGGCGGGGTGCTGGTGCCCCAGACCGAAAAGGGCCTGACCGGGAAGGGCTTTGAATTTCTGGCCGAGATGGAACGGATGCACATGATCGTGGATGTGAGCCACCTTTCGGACAAGGGCTTCTGGGATATCGTGGAGCACGGCACCCGGCCTTTTGCGGCCAGCCACTCCAACTGCCGCGCACTGGCACCCCACACCCGCAACCTGACCGATGAGATGATCCGCGCCCTTTCGGAGCGCGGCGGCATTGCGGGCCTGAACTACTATGCGCCCTTTCTGGACACCGACCCCACCCACCCGGAAAACTGCCGCAGCACGGTGGAGCTGATTGCAAAGCATGCGGCCCACTATAAGCAGGTAGGCGGTGCACAGATGATTGCCCTTGGCAGCGATTTTGATGGCATCGATGGCCCCCACCAGCTGGAAAATGCTGCCTTCCTGCCGCTGCTGGCGGATGCCCTGCGCAAAGAGGGCTTTACCGAGGACGAGGTGGAAGGTATCTACTACCGCAATGCCATGCGCTTTTTTGAAGAAAACCTGTAATAACAACGGAGAATATGCCGATATGGATAAAAACATGACGCTGGAAAAGCGCATTGCTGCGGAGCTGTACTGCTATCAGGGCAAAATGAGCGTGTTCGTGGACGACCTGCAGGGCCATACCGTGGAGGTGGGCGCGGACGAAGAATTTGAGACGGCATCCACCATCAAGGCGTTCATTCTCGCTGCATTGTATTTGCAGGCGCAGCGCGGCAAAGCAGACCTTGCCGAAGAGATCACCTATGAGCAGAGCCAGTTCGTGGACGGCAGCGGTATGCTGCGCGCGCTGGGCGTGGGCGCAAAGCTCAAGGTGAAGGACACCGCCACCATGATGATCATTTGCTCGGACAACATCGCCACCAATATGATCATCGACTATCTGGGACTGGATACCATCAACGCCTGCATCCGGGAGCTGGGCTTTGCGCATACTGTGCTGCACAATCCGCTGCACTTTGACCGCTACCGCCGGCTTGGCACCACCACGCCGCGCGACTACGCGGCGCTGTTCGCCCGCATTGCAAAAGGGGAGCTGGTCAGCCGGGAAGCCAGCGCGGAGATGCTTGCCATCCTGCGCCAACAGCACTACAACACCATGCTGACCCACGATTTTCCCCAGTATTACCTCGACTGTGAGGAGACCGGCGCGCCGGAGCTGATCTGGGTGGCCAGCAAGAGCGGCAGCATGAACGCCTGCCGCAACGACGGCGGCATCGTCCACACCCCCTACGGCGAGTATGTCATCGTGCTGATGAACAAGGACTTTCACGATATCATCGAGTACAATGAACACCCCGCCATGGTGTACGGTGCCCGCGTCTCGCGGATGATCCTGGATCAGGTGCTGGCCTGTGAGGGCCGACTGTCCCTGTCCTGAGACGCACGTTCTCCCAAAGAACAAAATTGGAAAAATAAAAGGAATTATAACAATGGGTATCACGCTCTCGCCATGGATGATGGCGTTTCTCGTTCTGATGACGGGCTTTGCAGGCTTTGTGGATTCGGCAGCCGGAGGCGGCGGTCTTATCAGCCTGCCGGCCTATCTGTTTGCCGGGCTGCCGCCCCACTACACCTATGCTACCAACAAATTCAGCGCCGCCTGCGGCACCACTTTTGCCACAGCCAACTTTTTTAAAAACGGTGCAATGAACCTGAAGGTGGGCATCCTTGCAGCCATTGGCAGCTTTGCGGGCAGTGCACTGGGGGCACATATCGTGCTGCTGCTCAGCGATGAACTGCTGCGCACCATGATGTTCCTCATCCTGCCAGTGGCGGCAGTGGTCATTTTGTGGCAGCGCGACCTGCCGGACCAGAACCGGGACGACGGCACCCTGAACCTGAAAAAGATCCTGCTGGCGCTGGGCATCGGCTTGGGCATCGGCCTGTACGACGGCATCGTGGGCCCGGGCACCGGCACCTTTGCCATCATTGCCTTTACCACCCTGATGGGCTTTGACCTGCGCACCGCCAACGGCAACGGCAAGGTACTGAATCTTGCCAGCAACTACGCCAGCCTGTTCACCTATCTGATGAACGGTCTGGTGGTGTTCCACATCGGCATCCCCTGCGCCGTCAGCAACATTCTGGGCAACCTGCTGGGGTCCCATTTCGCCCTGAAAAAGGGTGCGCGCTTCATCCGTCCCATGATGCTGGTGGTGCTGGTGCTGCTGCTGGGCAAGCTCATCTCGGACGCAGTGCTGTGAGCGCCGAGCGCGCCAAAGGCTCCCTCTCCGAGGGAGCTGGCAAAACCGTCAGGTTTTGACTGAGGGAGTTTGCGCCCGTTTCCCGCTGCAAAAAACAAGCCGGGCAGCCTGCAGGCTGCCCGACTTTGCTCGGATGATCTTTTTTCGGTGGTCGCTTATTCCAGCACCAGCCCTTTGTCAAAGAATGCCAGACCAAATGCACCGGGGCCTGCGTGGGTGCCGATGACGCAGCCGATCTGGCGCACCAGCGGTTCGCCCATGTGCAGATTTTCACGGAAGTAGTTCTCGATGGGCTGCACTTCCCGCAGGCTGGAAGAATAACCGGCAACAGCGGCAAAGTCCGGGCTGATGCCGCCCAGCTCTTCGATCTTCTTGAACAGGGCCACATAGGCACCGGGCAGGCCGCGGGCTTTACCGGCCATGGCTACCTTACCGTCCTTGATGGTGATGAGGGGCTTGATGCCCAGCATCCCGCCCGCGACGGCCACAGCGGCAGGCAGACGGCCGCCCTTGCGCAGATACTTCAGATCGTCGATTGCGGCAACCAGATGCAGGTGCTCCTTGGCGTGCTCCAGATCGGTGGCGATCTGCACCAGCGTCTTGCCTGCGTCACGCAGCTGCACGGCCAGACGCACCAGCAGCGATTCGCCCAGACACACGGTGGCACTGTCCACAAACAGCACGTTGTCTACATTGGCGAGGTCTGCGGCCAGCTTTGCGCACTGCCATGTGCCGGACAGCTCGTGGGACAGGAAGATGCCCAGCACTTCGTCCCCGGCGGCAGCGGCTTCCAGATAGAACTTCTCGAACAGCTCCGGGCTGGGCTGGCTGGTGGTGGGCAGCTTGCGGCAGCTGGCCAGATGGGCATAGTACTCGGTGGGGGTCATGTCGATGCCATCCCGCAGGATGCTGCCATCCTCCAGCGTCACGTTCAGAGGGATCACGGTCACGCCCAGCTGCTCGGCTTCGGCGGGCAGGATGTCGGACGCAGAATCGGTGAGAATACGGATCATAAAATACCTCCGGATTTCCGGTAAAAACAAATTCAAGTCATGTTTCCCGACGCTTTGCAATAAAACGTCGGGAAACATTATACCAGAATCCACAGGGAAAAGTCAATTGCCTGAGCGAAAATTGCTTCGTCCCAGCGCAAAATACTTGCGTAAAAGCCGCTGCTTATGATAAGATAGGCGCTGAGAACCGCACGGCAGGGAGGGCAGGCCATGGAGCAAAAGGCAAAAACAAGGGCGCTGCTGGCTGCGTTCGGCTGCGCACTGACCTACCTGCTGGCAGGCAAAGTGCTGGCATTTCTGCCTGCCCCGGCGTGGGATGTGCGGGCGTTGAGTTTTGTGCACCACTGCATCGCTGCACCTGTCGTGGAGGAACTGGTGTTCCGCGGGGCCATCCAGCAGCTGGCGCAGCCCTTGGGCAGATGGCAGGCCGCGGCGCTGCAGGCGGTACTGTTTGCGGGGCAGCACGGCACCCCGGCGGGCATGGCGTGGGCGCTTGGCGGCGGCCTTGTGCTGGGCGCACTTCGTGAACGCACCGGCAGGGTATGGCCGGGGATGCTTTTGCATACATTGAATAATCTGCTGGTTTTTGCAGCAGGATAAAGGGGAACCTATGACCGATTCTGAACTGATGGGCCTTGCGCTGGAAGAAGCCCGCAAGGCGGCTGCACTGGGCGAGGTGCCGGTGGGGGCCGTGGTGGCCCGCAACGGCGAGGTGGTAGCTGCCGCCCACAACACCCGCGAGACCGAAAAAAACGCCCTGCATCACGCAGAGCTGCTGGCCATTGATGCCGCCTGCAAAAAGCTGGGCGGCTGGCGGCTGTGGGAGTGCGAGCTGTTCGTCACGCTGGAGCCGTGCCCCATGTGCGCCGGGGCCATCATCAACAGCCGCATCCGGCGGGTGGTATACGGCGCGGCAGACACCAAGGCGGGCTGCTGCGGCAGTGTGACTGACCTGTTTGCAATGCCCTTCAACCACCACCCGGTGGTGGAGCAGGGGCTGCGCGCAGAGGAAGCACAGGCGCTTTTGCAGGCGTTTTTCAAGGATCTGCGGGCACGGCTTGCGGCCCGGCCGAAGTGGAAACCGCCTGTATGACCGGCACGGAATATGAAGAAACCGTAAAAAAGTGGAAGCTGCGTGAAAAAGTAGGCGGCTTCCACTTTCTTTTTTCGGCAAATTGTGCTATATTATTTAATGGTGTTTTGTCGAAACCCATCTTATGCAGCTGTCTGCCGCGCCGAGCACCGGACTTTGACCGGATAAGAAATGGACGCTGAACGGACGGCGATGGGCCGCACAGACATCTCCTGCACGGCATACCTTTGCAGTGCAGAGATCACGACAGGAGGACTATACTCTTGTACGAAGATGAATTTGAACTGACGTTCAATCTGTCGGGTGAGGAGCCGCAGCCGGAACAGGCTGCACAGGAGCCGCCCGTGCCGCCAAAGCCAAAGGCGGCATCACCCGTGGTGGACGAACCCACCCGGGTGATGGTGCTGGAAAAGCCCCAGCCTGCGCCGCAGCCGGAAATGCCGGAGTCTGTGCAGGAAGAGCCGGAGAAAACACCTGCACCTACCGTGCAGGCAGCAGCCAATGGCCGCTGTGTGCTGATCTCCGGCGGCGACCGCGGCATTGGTGCCGCTGCGGCCCGGGCGTTCTATGCGGCGGGCTACCGCGTGGCGGTGCTGTACCACAGCAATGCCAAAGCCGCTGCAGAGCTGGAAAAACAGCTGCCCGGCATCACCGCCGTGCAGTGCGATGTGGCGTCCCGCGCCAGCTGCGAGCTTGCGTTCCGCACCGCAGAACAGGCACTGGGCCGTGTGGATGTGCTGGTGAGCAATGCGGGCATCGCCCAGCAGAAGCTGTTCACCGACATCACCCCGGAAGAGTGGCAGCATATGCTGGACGTGAACCTGACCGGTGCGTTCCACCTGTGTCAACTGGCGCTGCCGGGTATGATCCGCCGCAAGGCCGGACGCATCCTGACCGTGAGCAGCATGTGGGGCCAGACCGGCGGCAGCTGCGAGGTGCATTACTCTGCAGCAAAGGCAGGCCTGATCGGCCTGACCAAGGCTTTGGCCAAAGAAGAAGGCCCAAGCGGCATCACAGTGAACTGTGTTGCGCCCGGGGTCATTGATACCGATATGATGGCAGCATTCACCGCCGAGGATAAGGCCGCGCTGGCCGAAGAGACCCCTGTGGGCCGTCTTGGCAGCGCAGACGAAGTGGCGCAGCTGCTGGTGTTCCTTGCCGGCGAGGGTGCGGGCTACATCACCGGTCAGGTGTTCGGCGTGAACGGAGGACTTGTGATCTGATGCGCAGGAACACTTTATTACAGGATTTCCCCCGGCGGGAGCATCCCCGGAGCAAGAAGGAGAGAGCAAAATGGGCATGACTTTAAAGGAACTGTTGACGAAAGGCGAAGGCACCATTTCGGCCAAGGAGGCCAAGGCGCTGGCTGCACAGTGCAGAATGGATGAGGAAACGCTCTACACCCTTCTGGAAGAACGCGGCATCAAGGTTCTGGAAGAGGATGCAGAGCCTACGCTGGATGTGGACAGCATCATGGCCGAGGTCGAGAATGCCGAGAACAACAACGATGATATGGGCATCAGCGAGGACGAGGAAGAGCAGAGCGAGGAGAACCCTGCAGACCTGAAGGCTGCCATGGACGAACTGCTGGACGACCCCGTTAAGAACTACCTCAAGCAGATCGGCCAGATCCCGCTGCTGAGCGCGGAGCAGGAGGTGGAGCTGAGCCGCCGCATCCATGCCGGTGCCGAGGCGGCGCACATCCTGCAGGCCGACCGCCAGAAGTACGGCGGGCCGGAGTACATCAAAAAGAACAGCGCCCGTTTCTCGTTTGAAGAGGATGAGAACAGCCGCAGCTATACCGAAGATCTGGACGAGGAGGGCAACGAGAAGCCCAGCGAGGATGCCGAGGAAAAGGCTGCCGAAGAGGAAGCTATGGAGGCTGTGGAGAACGGCCCCCTGAGCGACGAAAAGCGCGCTGAGCTGCTCAAGACCCGCCGCGATGGCCTGAACGCCCGCCGCAGCCTGAGCGAAGCGAACCTGCGTCTGGTGGTGTCCATTGCCAAAAAGCATGTGGGCCACAATCTGGCATTCCTGGATCTGATCCAGGAGGGCAACATCGGCCTGATCAAGGCTGCCGAGAAGTTCGACTGTGACCGCGGCTTCCGCTTCTCCACCTATGCAACCTGGTGGATCCGTCAGGCCATCACCCGTGCCATTGCGGATCAGGCCCGTACCATCCGCATTCCGGTGCACATGGTGGAGACCATCAACCGGATGCGTCAGGCCACCAACCAGCTGGTGTACCAGAACGGCCACGAGCCGACCCCGGAAGAGTTGGCAAAGGCTATGGATATGAGCGTGGAGCGTGTGCGCGAGATCCAGCGCATGGCACAGGAGCCGGCAAGTCTGGAAAGCCCCGTGGGTGAGGAAGAAGATTCCTCTCTGGGCGATTTCGTCGCAGACGAAAACGCCGAAGCCCCCGGCAAGGCCGCAGACCGCGCTATGGTGGCACAGCAGATCAATCTGGCTCTCAAGAGCCTGACCCCTCGTGAAGAGAAGGTCATCCGCCTGCGCTTTGGTCTGGACGATGGCCGTCCCCGTACGCTGGAAGAGGTTGGCCGTGACTTTGGCGTTACCCGTGAGCGTGTGCGCCAGATCGAGGCAAAGGCGATCCGCAAGCTGCACAGCCGCAAGTGCCTGTCCCTGCTGAACGGCCTGATCGAGTGATAAAGTAAGACTCCTTCAGTCATCGCTGCGCGATGCCAGCTCCCTCAGAGAGGGAGCCCTTGGCAAAACCGGAAAGTTGTCCGTACTGCCAAAGGCCCCATCTCCGAGGGGGCTGTCTGCGTAAGCAGACTGGGGGAGTTTTTTCGTAAAAAACGACTTTTTTGCAAAAATCCAGATTTTTTTGCAAAAACCTCTTGCCAAACGGTGGAAACTGTGGTATTATAACTGAGCTGTGATTGCGCTGCTATAGCTCAGTTGGTAGAGCGCATCCTTGGTAAGGATGAGGTCTCCAGTTCGAATCTGGATAGCAGCTCCAGCTCAGAACACCCTGAAGCCATCAAGGCTTCGGGGTGTTTTTTTGTTTGCTCCGGCCGGTTGGGGCAGAGGGGGCAAACGCACGAGCGTGATATTTTAGCCGGGATACATGGACGATAACGCTGTTGGCCTGCACAAAAGGTGCGGGCCAACGGCGTTTTTTGTCATTTTTGCTAAAAAAAGTGGAGCAAGATTGTCCAACTGTTATATTGCACAGATAGTAGGGGGGGGTATAATAAATTTGGCAGAAAAGCCACAAAATGCAAAACAGGAGGTAAAAATCATGCGAAGAAAAAAATTGCTCCGGCAGATCGCGGCGGCGGCCGTGGCCCTGAGCATGGCGGTATCCCTTTCCGCCCCGGCATTTGCGGCCACCTTTGATCTTTCCAACGGCGGCCTTGTGATCACGGCGAATGATAAAGGCATCACCGTGGAGCAGGACAACGGAACATCGTCTACGTACAGCATCGATGAGGAAATCGAGATCAAGGGTGCCTATAGCTCCGCTAATGGAGCTACGCAGACCGCTGAGGAGAACCGGCAGGAAGAAAACCAGCCTGTGACTCCGGCCAAGGCTCCGGCCAAGGAGGAGACCTCGGAGGAGACCTCGGAGGCAGAGGACACCCCCGCTGCTGAGAAAAAGCAGGAGCAGAAGGATGCCGAAGCTCCGGCTGACCCTGAGCAGAAGACCGAGACCGAAAATAAGGATAACAACAACGACCCTGATAACGAGGAAAAGAAGGAGCAGAATGCCTCTGCAAACGGGGAGCTGAATGCTTCCGCTGGCGAGGGGCAGGAGTCCAAAGCAGAGGACGAGGGCCAGCCCAAGCCAGAGGCCAAGGCTTCTGCTGAGGCTACTGCCAGCGCCTCTGATGATGCCTCCAATGGCCCCCGCAAGGCTTCGGCCCGCAGCGGCGGCGAGGGAGAGCGCAGAGGCATCATCCAGATCTTCGCCAACACGCTGGTCAAGCTGAAGCTGAGCAATGCGCATATCGATCTGCCGACTGCGGCAAATACCTCGGCTCGTGGACAGGCGGCCATTGATGTGCAGGGTACCGGTAATGTAGAGCTCAAGTTTTCGGGCAGTAACACCCTGACAGGCTCGGGCGGGAGCGCCGGTATCCAGAAAAACGATGAAGACTCGTATGGTAAGGCGAATACCGGCACGCTCACCATTACCGCAGACAGCCGGAGCGATACCCTCGATGTAAAGGTCGATGAATGGGCCTTGGGGAATGATAACCAGGGCGCCGCCATCGGTGGAGGAGGAAGAAAAACCGATGAAAAATCCGGCGGCTGTGGCACGAAGAACATTGTGATCGAGGGCAACGGCACCGTCAACACGAATGCCCAGATCGGCAGCGGCTATAGAGGCGGCGCAGCTACTGGCATTGTGATCCGGGGAAACGCTGTGGTCAATGTGGGAAAATTTGGCATCGGCGGATGTGGGTTTTCTTCTTGGGATACAGAAAAACCCGGTGAAACGGACGTTACCATCACCGGAAACGCCAAGGTGACTGTTCAAAACGGAACCATTGGCAGTGGTGTACGCAGAGAACAATTGTGCGGCGACGCTAAGATCAACATCTCCGGCAACGCTGAGGTAAATGTTTTTGGCGGCGACAACGCAGCAACCATTGGCAGCGGTGAAGGCGGCGATGCGAATGTTACGATTACCGGCAACGCCAAGGTGACGGCTGAGCAGGTGAGTGACTGGTACGGCGGCGGCGCAGGCATCGGCGGCGGCGCAAATGGCAAGGGCCATGTGACCATTGGCGGCAAAGCGCAGGTCCAGGCCACCGGCAGTGCCGAGAAGGACGATCACAGCAGAGCCTATGGCGCGGGCGCTGCCATTGGTGATGGCGGAACGGCTGGTGAGAGCGGTAGTACCGTCCAGAACGGCAAGAATCAATTTACCATTGCCAACGACATCGAGGACAATGCGGAAATAAAAATGACCAATAAAGGCAATGACAGCTCGAACACGGTGACCCAAACACGCCGGAACGGCGAATGGGTGACCAGCGGGGAGCAGACCCCGGAAGAGTGCGATCATTCGAATCCTTTCGTCGAGATCACCGTTGCCCCCACCTGCACGGAAAGCGGCTACACGGTAAGCAAGTGCACCCGCTGCGGCAAGGAGACCGGTGAGCATACCAACATTGTTGCCCCTCTGGGCCACGAGTACAAGAACGGCGTCTGCACCCGCTGCGGCGCACCGGAGCCTCAGGAAAACGGCGGCTCGTCCTCTGCGGCCCCCAACTACACCGTGACCGGCGCAGAGACCTACGAGACCTCTGTGGTGGATGGCCGGTACATCATTGCGGTACCCTCTGAGGATGCCGCCCTCAACGCTGTGCTGGGCGACCTGCGGGCCATCAAGGCACAGGGTGCCGATGTGGTGGTGTTCCGCACCCGGAGCCGGGAGTCCAGCCTTGTCATCGACGAGATGCTGGCCATGGGCCCCGATGCTACCCCCTTTGTGCTTGCCCACAACGGCGGCGAGGCCCGGCTCACCATCAACGGCGCAGCTCATAACGAGCTGATCCACTGACTTACCCCGGCGGGGCGTACCGCATCGCCCTGCTTCCTCCATATTGCAAAGCCCCCCGGCACGTCCGCATGGTGCCGGGGGGCCTTTTTGCGCAGCAAAAAGAAAAACCGGGTGGTAAAAATGACCGGAAATACAAAAAACCACCTGAACCGCAAGGATTCAAGTGGTTTTTCTCGATGGAGCTGCTATCCAGATTCGAACTGGAGACCTCATCCTTACCAAGGA
>ERZ835051.1919-NODE-1919-length-19938-cov-10.835437_pt1 | contig 19938 bp, 14 predicted proteins | sample MGYA00519575_ERZ835051 | MGnify/ENA primary metagenome ERZ835051 (study PRJEB31850, sample SAMEA3708769) | human gut metagenome | biome: human gut; feature: human-associated habitat; material: faeces | place: China | collected 2014 ... | reverse complement strand
CGAATCCCATGCCGGAAAGCACCAAGGACAGGCCAAGCCGCTGCTATGAGCATATTTTCCTGCTGTCCAAGTCACGCCGCTATTACTATGATGCCGCCGCCATCGCGGAGCCGGTTGCGGCCTCCACTCCTGCGCGGATGAAGCGCGGATTTGGTGCAGGCAACAAATATTCCGCGGATATTCCCGGTCAGAAGCACCAACACCTCAACGACCATCGCCCAAACGGGTACGCCGATGAGGACATCCCGCAGCTTCGTAACAAGCGCGACGTATGGCAGATCAACACCGTGCCGTACAGGGGCGGGCATTTCGCCGCCTATCCGCCCAAGCTGGCGGAAACCTGCCTGCTGGCAGGCTGCCCGCCCGGAGGCGTCGTGCTGGACCCCTTCCTCGGCTCCGGCACTACGGCGGCGGTGGCAAAGCAGCTCGGACGGCACTACATCGGCATTGAGCTGAACCCGGAATACTGTACGCTGGCAGAGAAACGGATCGGAGGTGTCGCGGTATGAACGCCTACACCCGGCAGGAGCTGAGCGTTATGCAGGCGTGGCCGCTGGAGCGGAAAATTCGCGTGACGCAGGCGAAGATCATTGAATGGTATCATCACTACGGCGGCAAGGTCGCCGTCTCCTTTTCGGGCGGCAAGGACAGCACCGTTCTGCTGGACCTTGCGCGGCGGGCGTTCCCCGACATTCCCGCCGTGTTTGTGGACACGGGGCTGGAATACCCGGAGATACGGGAGTTTGTCAAAACCGTTCCCAATGTAACGTGGCTGCGGCCTGAAATGCCCTTTTCAAAGGTCATATCGGAATACGGCTATCCCGTCGTTTCCAAGGACGTGGCACGGCGCGTTCGCTATGCAAAGCGTGGCAGCCCGTGGGCGCTGTGCCATCTGAACGGATTAAACCGTGACGGTACGCCCTCAAAATACAATGAACGATACATGAAATGGCGTATCCTGCTGGATGCGCCGTTTTTCGTTTCCGACGCCTGCTGCGCCGTGATGAAGGAGCGGCCCCTGCACAGATATAACCGGGAAACCGGTAGAAAGCAGATCATTGCGACCATGGCCTGTGAGAGCGCACGCCGCCAGAGCGTCTATCTCAAAATCGGATGCAACGCCTATCACAAGCGGGACCCCACCTCGCAGCCCATGTCCTTCTGGACCGAGCAGGACGTTTTGGAATATCTCAGAATGACCGGCATCCCGTATGCGTCCGTCTACGGCGAGATCGTGGAAGAAAACGGCAGGCTGACCACCACCGGCGTGAAGCGCACCGGCTGTATGTTCTGTATGTTCGGTGTTCATCTGGAAAAGGAGCCGAACCGCTTTCAGCGCATGGCGCTGACACATCCCAAGCAGTACGATTTCTGCATCCATAAATTGGGCTGCGGTAAGGTGCTGGACTTTCTCGGCGTACCGTATGCCCCGAACGGAGGTGAAACCCCATGAGCAAACGCTCGCCCCGGCTGCTGTTTACCGACGAGGAGCTGGCAGCGCCGGAACTGAAAAAGGCCATCCGAAAAGCGGACAAGCGCATGAAGAAGCTGGAAAAGGCCGAGGCGAAGATACCCAAGAAAACCGTAAAGAAAAAGCAGCGCGTCGTTGACCCGAAAACCGGCACGGTCACAACGCGCCTTTCCTTTGAGGAGGTGGACAAGAAGCGGCCGCCCTCCAAGCTCACCTACGCCCTGCGGGACGCGCCCGGTGCGGCGGCACTGTCCGCCGTCCACAGGGAGATTCGGGAGCATGAGCAGGACAATGTGGGTGTGGAGAGCGCCCACGGCGTGGAGCAGACGGCGGAGCGCGCCGTGCGACTTGCCCAGCACGCCCACCGCTCCCACAAGGAGAAGCCCTACCGCCGCGCGGACCGGGCCGAGGCCAAGGCAGACCGCGCCAACCTCCGTGCGCTGGACAAAACGGCACAGCACCATGACCCGCAGTTTTCCAGCAATCCCTACTCCCGCTGGCAGCAGAAGCAGGCCATCAAGCGGGAGTACGCCGCCGCCAAAGCCGGAAAAAGCGCCGGGAATACGGTCAAAGCCTCCGAAGCCACGGCAAAGGCGGCGCGGAAAGCCGCGGAGAACACAAAGAAAGCCGGCGAGTTCATCGCCCGTCACAAAAAGGGCTTTCTTATCGTGGGCGGCATCGCGGCAATAATCGTCCTTATCCTCTGCACCGTGTCCTCCTGCTCCCTGCTGATTCAGGGCGGGGCAACCGGCGTCAACGTGTCCACCTACCCCAGTGAGGACGCGGATATGCTGGCGGCAGAGGCGCAATATTGCGCCATGGAAGCGGAATTGCAGCAGTATCTCGACACCTACGAAAGCACCCACGACTACGATGAGTACCATTTTGATCTGGACGACATCGAGCATGACCCCTATGTGCTGATTTCCGCCGTTACCGCCCTGAAAGGAAAAGAGTGGACGATAGCCGAGGTCGGCGGCATCTTGGAGATGCTGTTTGAAAAGCAGTACATCCTAACGGAAACCGTCGCTACGGAAACGAGATACCGCACGGATACCCGAACCGGCTACTACACCGACGCGGAGGGCAATTTGCACAGCTATGAATACACCGTGCAGGTGCCGTACACCTATTACATCTGTACAGTCCGTCTGGAAAACTTCAACCTCTCCCATGTGCCGGTCTATATCATGTCGCAGGATCAGCTCTCCCTTTACGCCATGTATATGGCGACGCTGGGCAACCGCCCGGACCTGTTCGGCGGCTCGGAGTACATCGGGAAATACTACACCGCCGACTATGAGAAGTACGAGATACCCCCGGAGGCGCTGGAGGACGAACAGTTCGCCGCCATCATCAAGGAAGCGGAGAAGTATCTCGGCTACCCCTACGTCTGGGGCGGCAGCAGTCCTGCCACCTCCTTTGACTGCTCCGGCTTTGTCAGCTATGTCTACAACAACTGCGGCGTGGGCTGGAGCTTCGGCAGGCTGGGCGCGGAGGGACTGCGCCAGCTCTGTACGCAGGTGTCCGCCGCCAATGTCCGACCGGGCGATCTGGTGTTCTTCCAAGGCACCTACGACACCACCGGCGCGTCCCATGTGGGCATTTACGTCGGCAACAACATGATGCTTCACTGCGGCGACCCCATCCAGTACACAAGCCTCAATTCAAGCTACTGGCAATCCCACTTCCTTGCCTACGGGCGCGTACCTGCGCCCTGATCTCTCAGAAAGGAGCAAAAAATGAACCCTAAGATTATAAAGCTCAAGGCTGAACGGGCGAAAAACGATGAAAAGATCGCTGCCCTCCGCTCCCGCAACCGGGAGCTTGACGAGAGCATCGTCGAGCTGGAGAATACCGACATCATCGGCCTTGCCCGCGCCACCGGCATGAGCATGGAGGAGCTGGCGCAGTTCCTCACACAGTTCAAAAGGGGCGGCGCGCCCTTTATCACACCCAATACAAAGGAGGATACGGACTATGTGCATGAAGAAGAATAACAACCGGCTGCTGCGCGGAGTTGCCGCCGTCCTTTGCCTTGCCCTGATGCTCCTCACCATGTCCGGCATGGCCATGGCGACGGATATGGGGGACGCCCCGGCAGGCGATGCGCCGGAAAGCACGCCGGAGATCGTGGAGGCCGAGCTTCCCGCCACGCCCGAAGAAACGCCGGAGCCCCCTCCGGCAGAGCAAGGGCCGGACACACAGGAACCGGCTCCCGCGCCGCCCGAAACGGCAGAAACACCCGAACCGGAGGCGGAATATGAGCTGGAGGCAGATATTCCGACAGGCTGGCACAACGCGCCGGTGACGGTCACGATCCGTATCAGGGACAAAAACAACGCGGGCTGGCAGAAGGTAGAGGCGGCGCTGCGGGAAACCGCCGAAAGAACAGACCTGACGGAGCAGCTTGCCCACGACGGCCGCGCCCGCTACACGGTGCCGGACAACGGTACCGTGTTTTTCTTTGTCACCGACCCCTACGGCACGGAGCACAAAAAGGAGCTGACCGTATCCTGTATGGACTTTGAAGCGCCCCGGCTGCGGGCGGGCGTCAGCGGTACGCTGCTGCGTGTGGAGGCCGCCGACGCACTCTCCGGCATGGCGGGCGTCTATGTGAACGATGAGCTTTATACCACCCTGCAAAACGGCGAGTTCAGCGTCCGCATTGACAAAAACACGCGGGATTCCCACTTTTACATCATGGGCGTGGACAATGCAGGCAACCGCACGGGCTATGTGGTGATCGCCAACCCCTTCTATGAAAAGGAAACGCCTGCGCCCAGCCCCACACCGGAGCAGCACAGCACCCATTGTCCCGCAGACTGCGATTGCAGGAAGCAGTCCTCCGGCAATACCGGCAGCAGCGGCAATACCGGCAGCAACGGCAGCAATACCGGTGCAGGAAAGCCCTCCAACGCCTCCGTCAGCACGGAAAAGCCCGCTGCGGCACAGACGCCCGCCGCCGCCGAGCTGGCGAAAGCACAGGAGCCCGCCGGTACCGCCGCGCCTGTCGCCATTGAGAAAGGGACGGGCTTTTCCCAAAACGGCAGCGCCGTCACCCGCGACCTGCTCTATGACAAGCACACCAACAAGCAGTTCATCGCGGTGGAAACCCGGAACGGCCATACCCTCTATCTGGTGATTGACTACGATAAGCCGCTGGACGAGGACGGAGATCAGTATGAAACCTACTTTTTGAACCTTGTGGACGAAAGCGACCTGCTTGCACTCATCGACGAGGATTCCGCCCCCGTCTGCTCCTGCAAGGACAAGTGCGAGGCAGGTGCGGTCAACACCGCCTGCGCAGTCTGCAAGAACAACATGACGGAGTGCATGGGCAAGGAAAAGGCCGCGGAAAAGACGCCGGAACCTGACCCTACGCCTGATACGAGCGACAGCCCCGACAAGGGCGGCGGCGAAAAGAAGTCCGGCAGCGGTCTTGTTGTGATTGTGCTGCTGTTCCTGATGGCGGGCGGCGGCGCGCTGTACTGGTTCAAGCTCCGTAAGAAAAAGCCTGACACAAAGGGACCTGTGGACTTGGACGATTACGACTACGGCGATGATGAAGATGAGGAATACGAAAACGAGGACGATGAGGATGAGCCGGAGGAAACGGAGGATGCGGATGCATGACCCTTTTCACCAAAAATCCGCTGGAGCGACTGATGATGCAGCGCCCCTATCCGGGAAAGGAGGAAACGCCGCGCACCCCTGCCCCGGAGGGGCATTTCTGCTGCGGCTGCGCCCGTTACGGCACCGTCTGCCTCCGCCCCTGCTACCGTGACACCGATCTGCGGGAAAAGGCGCGGGCGAAAGCGCCGGAGTTGTCTTTGTAACTTTTCTATGACCTGCGCAAAACCTCTTGTATTTTGCACATAATAATGCTATAATTATGTGCAAGAAAGGAGGATGCGATATGCCGCAGATCAGACCGATTACAGACCTGAGAAACACATCGGAGATTTCCGACGCCTGCCATGCGCGCCGCGAGCCTGTTTTCATCACGAAAAACGGTTACGGCGATCTGGTAGTCATGAGCATTGAAACCTATGAGGAAATGCTGGATTGTATAGCGACGGACAAGGCGATTGCGGACGCGGAGCAGGAGATCGCCGCAGGCGGTCAGCTTCTGGATGCGAAGGAGGCGCTTGGCGCGTTGCGGAGGAAGTATTTTGGATAAGTACAGCGTAAAGCTCTCGCCCCGCGCCCTCCGAGATTTGGACGGTATCTATTCGTATATTGCGCGGACGCTTTTAGAGCCGGAAACGGCGCTGAAGCTCGTCGATACCATTACGGAGGAAATCCTCTCGCTGGATTCCATGCCGCGCCGCTGCCCGGAGCGGAAAACCGGCGCGTATGCCGGAAAGGGCTACCGTCAGCTCCTCATCAAAAACTACACCGCCATCTACCGCATTGACGAGGAACACCGCACCGTCGTCGTTGTCACCGTGCGCTACTCGCCCAGTCAGTTCTGACCGGGGAAAACCACACAACCAAATACCAACCGTGAAAAGCAGTCCTTCGGGGCTGCTTTTTGCTGTGCAGAAAAGGAGAAAAATGAATATGACACACCATAAATTAGTGATCGCGGAAAAGCCCTCCGTCGCCCAGTCCATCGCCGCCGTGCTGGGCGCGAACAAACGCAACGACGGCTATCTTTCGGGAGGCGGCTACCTTGTAAGCTGGTGCTTCGGGCATCTGGCGGAGCTGGCGGGCGCGGATGTGTACGATGAAAAGTACGCCAAGTGGCGCTATGACGATCTGCCCATCCTGCCCGCAAACTGGCGCTTCACGCTGAAAGCGGACAAAGCCAAACAGTTCGAGCTGCTGCGGGACCTCATGCGCCGGGAGGACGTGACCGAGGTCATCAACGCCTGCGACGCAGGGCGCGAGGGCGAGCTTATCTTCCGCACCGTCTACTACATGGCGGGCTGCACGAAAACCATGAAGCGGCTTTGGATCTCCTCCATGGAGAACGAGGCCATCCGAAAGGGCTTTGCAGACCTTCGTCCGGGACGGGAATACGACGGGCTGCACCAGTCCGCCCTCTGCCGCGCCCGCGCGGACTGGCTGGTGGGCATCAACGCCACACGCCTGTTTTCCGTCCTCTACCACCGCACCTTGAATGTTGGGCGCGTCATGACGCCCACGCTGGCGCTCATCGTCCAGCGGGAGGCGGAAATCGGGGCGTTCCGCCCGGAAGCCTTTTACACGGTAAATCTTCGCTGCGGCGATTTTGCCGCCGTGTCCGAAAAGTTCAAAGAAAAAGCGGAGGCGGACGCCCTTGCCGCCGCCTGCGCCGGTCAGCCGGTCACGGTCAAGGCGGTGCAGCGCACAGAGAAAACGGAGAACGCGCCCCGGCTCTACGACCTGACCGCCCTCCAGCGGGAGGCCAACCGCAGCCTCGGCTATACCGCACAGCAGACGTTGGACTATCTGCAAGCCCTCTATGAAAAGAAGCTCTGCACCTATCCCCGCACAGACAGCCGCTTCCTCACAGACGATCTGGAAGCCTCCGTGCCAGAGCTTGTGGCCGTAGCCGCCGCCATCTGCGAAACCACCGCACCGGAGGGCGTGAACGCAAGGCAGGTCTGCGACAGCCGCAAGGTCAGCGACCACCACGCCATTCTCCCCACCGCCAGCGCGGGCAAGGCGGATACCTCCGTCCTGCCGCTGGGGGAGCGCGAGCTTTTGCGACTTGTGGCAGGTCAGCTTCTCCGTGCGGTCAGCGACGCTCACCGCTATGCGGAAACCGCCGTTACGCTGGAGTGCGGCGGCGCTGTATTCACCGTCAAGGGCAGAACCACCCTCACACCCGGCTGGAAGCGGTATCTTGCGCAGGAAAAGCAGGCCGCCGCGCTGCCGGAGCTGTCGGAGGGACAGGTGTTGGAGTGCGCCGAAGCCGCCGTAAAGGAGGGCAAGACCACGCCGCCCAAGCATTATACGGAGGACACGCTGCTCTCCGCCATGGAGACTGCCGGAAAGGAAGATATGCCGGAAGAAGCGGAACGGAAGGGACTGGGAACGCCCGCCACCCGCGCCGCCATTATCGAAAAGCTGGTAGCCACGGGCTTTGTGGAGCGCAAGCGGGCGAAGAAGGCTGTCAGCCTTGTGCCTGCCCATACCGGCGTTTCCCTCATCACCGTGCTGCCGGAGCAGTTACAGTCCCCGCTTCTCACCGCCGAATGGGAATACCGCTTGCAGCAGGTGGAGCGCGGCGAGCTTTCCCCGGACGAGTTCATGACCGGCATTGCGGATATGCTCACGGAGCTGGTGAAAACCTATCAGGTCATCTCCGGCGCGGAGGTGCTGTTTCCCTCCGGCCGGGAGATCGTTGGCAAATGCCCCCGCTGTGGCAGCGACGTGACCGAGAGCAAAAAGGGCTTCTTCTGCGAGAAAAACGACTGCCGCTTCGGGCTGTGGCGGGACAACAAGTTCTTTGCCGCCAAGCGCACCGCTCTGACAAAAAAGGTAGCCGCCGCACTGCTGGCAGAGGGGCGTGTGAAGCTCACGGACCTTTATTCCGAAAAGACCGGCGGCACCTACGACGCCACTGCCGTGCTGGAGGATACCGGCGAGAGCGTCCGCTTCCGTCTGGAATTTGACAAGGGGGCGAGGACATGAAGCTCTCCAAGCTGGAGCAGGAAAGTATCCTCCTGTATAACGAGGAAGAACCTACCGCCAGCATCTACACCCACGACCCGAAGTTGATACGCAAGCTCAAACGGCTTGCGGAGAAGTACCCGGACAAGGTGTACCCGGATAGGGCCGTCCACGCCGGAGCGGTCAGCTACATCGTGCCGAAAAGCTGCGTCAGCGTCCGGGAGCCGTTCAGCGACGAGCGGCGCAGGGCCGCCAGCGAACGCGCCAAAAACGCCGGATATACGCCGCCCGCAAGGAGTATATACTCCGAAAACGAATAAGAACCGCGCGCCCGCACAGGAAAGCCTACCCTTGCGCGGGCGCTGCCATTTTAGGGGTAAACAGCCCATGAAATGAAAGGAAGTGCCTATGACACGAAAATCTCCGTATCCGACAAGAGCGGATTATCCGGCATTGATTGAAAATGCCAAGCCTGCGCTGCGCGAGCTGCTGGGCGCGGCCTCGTATGAACGAAGAATTGCCGTTCTCAACGAATGTTCTCTCGATGTGGTCAACACCCTCTGCACGATCATGGCGCTGGGGCGGCAGAACCTCTATCAGCGCCGCAAAAAGCCATTCGCCGCGCCGGACGCGGCATTCGTCCGGTGGGCGGCGGACCTGTGGACGCTGCGTGAGCAGGACAAGGCAGGCGACATCCGCTATCTCTGCGGAAAGACGGATTTGCAGGAATACCTCACGCGGGGGCTTCAGCTCCTGCGTATCGACCTGATGAAAGGAGGAAACTATGCCAGAGAAACCCGGTAAAAACAGAGAACAGCTCAAGGAGATCACCGACCGCATCGAGGCGGGCATCCGCGACATCTTTGAATCCGGCGATATGGAAAAGTACCGCAATTACCTGCGCACCATGAGCCGGTTTCACAACTATTCCCTCAACAATCAGGCGCTCATCCATTTGCAGCGCCCGGACGCCACACTTGTGGCGGGCTACAACCGCTGGAGGGACAAGTTCTCCCGCCATGTGCTGCGGGGTGAGAAGGGCATTACCATCATCGCGCCCACGCCGTATAAGAAGAAAATCGAGCAGGAAAAGCTCGACCCGGACACAAAGCTGCCCATTCTGGACGCGGACGGCAAAATTGTCACCGAGGAAAAGGAAATTGAAATCCCCATGTTCCGCCCGGTCAAGGTATTCGACTACGCCCAGACGGACGGAAAGCCACTGCCGGAGCGCGTAGCCAGCCCTGTCGCCAACCTGACCGGCAGCGTGGAGAATTATGAGGCGTTCATGGAGGCGCTGCGCCGTTCCTCTCCCGTGCCGGTGGAGTTCAAGCCGCTGTCTGCGGATATGGACGGTTATTTCAGTCCCAAATCCCAGAGCATCACGCTGCGGGAGGGCATGAGCGAGGTGCAGACGGTATCCGCCGCCGTCCATGAGATCGCCCACGCCAAGCTCCATAATTACGGCTTGCAGCAGGCAGCGGAGCGCAAGGCCAAAAGCCGCAACGCCGAGGAGGTGGAGGCCGAAAGCATCTCCTTTATGGTCTGCGCCTATTTCGGCATTGAAACCGGCGCGAACAGCTTCGGCTATGTGGCAACGTGGTCAAAAAACGCCGAGCTGCCGGAGTTCCGTGCCAGTCTGGACACCATCAGCAAGACCGCAAACGGCATCATCACGGATGTGGAGAAGCACTTTGCGGAAATCTGCCGGGAGCGCGGCATCGAGCTTCCCGAGGATACGGAATATGAGCTTGTCACCATCCCGCCCTCCCGCGCCGACGCGCTGGCCTTCGCCGCTGAATATGCGGCGTTCCTGCGCAGGGATCTGAACGTTCCCGACAGCGCGGACAAACCCACAGCGGAGGCGGTGGCGGACAGGCTGCTTGCCGGTGAGGACGCAGAGCTGCGGAAGGATCTGGAGGATTTCGTCAAGCTGGCAGACGAGCTCGGCATTGATGACGGCTCCCATGGGCTTCTGGAACGCTTCAACGGCCTGTTCCGTCAGGAATGGCGGGCAAAGGAGGAACCGCAGCCGGAGATTGAAACAGAAACGCCGAATGTTGTGGATGAGCTGCCGCCCCCTGCCGGAGCTGGAGCAGGGCTATCCCATGCCGGATACCGGCATCGGCTTTTTGGAAATGTATCAGTACGGCTACACGGACGGCAGCGCCATGCTGCCGCTGACCAAAGAGCGCGCCATGGAGCTGTTCATGCAGGACATTCCCGTGTTCCTGCTCTACGGCGACAACACCGAGGCCATGGCGCTGGACGCCGAGGACATTTCCTCCCACACCGGCGTGTTCGGCGTGGAGCGAGAGGAATGGGACGCGGTGCGCGGCGTTGTGACGCTGAGCGAACAGGCAGACACGGAAAAGCTGTTTCTGGAAAACCCGCAGGACGCTTTCCTCATCTATCAGATCCGGCGCGGCGGTGAATTGGATGCTTACCGCTTCATGAACTATGACTACTTGCAGAGCAAGGGCGTCACGCCGGAGCGCGGCGGCTACGACGCGATCTACACCGGAGGGGTTATGGATTATGGGAATGCCAGAACCAATCTGGATATGATTTATCAGCGGTTCAACGTGAATCACCCTGCGGATTTCAAGGGACACAGCCTGTCGGTCAGCGACATCGTTGCCCTAAAGCAAAACGGCGTAGTATCCTGTCATTACGTTGACAGCATCGGCTTCCGGGAGCTTCCCAATTTCTTCAAGCCGGAGAACTACCTCAAAAACGCGGAGATGCTGCTGGAGGACGACTACGGCATGATCGACGGCATCATCAACAACGGCCCCAAACAGCCCACCGTGGCCGATCTTGAGGCGCAGGTCAAGGCCGGCTTCTCCATCTCCCTGACGGAGCTGGCTGCGGCCTCCCACCGCGAGCAGAAGAAGCCCTCCGTGCTGGAAAAGCTCAGGGAAAAGACGCCGGAGCAGGCGAAAAACAAGACAGCGCCCAAACGGAGCGCGGAAAGAGAGCTTTGATATGAAAAACAACCCATTTACCCATGAAGAAATCAACCTCATGAGCATCTACAACGCAGACGGCACCCGCGAGGGCCTGATTGCGGCTCTCACAGAAATGTGGGGGTATCTGGACGCGGAGGAGGCAGAGCTGCTGGCGCTGACCGATTCCGCCATCCGAAAGCTGCGGGGCATCACCGACGCGGAGTACGCCGCCCTTGACCTGACGCCGGATTTTGACCTCTGAGCAAAGCTGACTGTTTTACGGTCAAGAGCCGGAAAAATCGCAGATTTGCCGCTGGGAGCGCGCCGGATGGGGAATGTATCATCCGGCGCGTTTCCTATGAAAAAACGAAAACCACGATAAAACCATGAAGGGAGGATTTTGCTTATGCCAAACAAACTGCAAGCCTACGCGGAGCAGGCGGAGCGCACCGCGCGGCAGATCACCGGCAGCCATTTAGCGTGGACGGCGTTCCTGACCACCGCCGCAAGGCTGTATAAATACCCCTATAACGAGCAGCTCATGATCTATATGCAGCGCCCGGAGGCCACCGCCTGCGCGGAGTACGACTTCTGGAACGAGAAAATGGGGCGCTATGTCCGGCGCGGCAGCACGGGCATCGCCCTCATCGACGCTACCGGCTACAAGCCGCGGCTCAAATACGTCTTTGACGTTTCCGACACCGGCGGCAAGGAAAACGCCCGCCGCGTCAACTTGTGGGAGCTGAAAGACGCGCACACCGACAGCGTGAGCGCCATGCTGGAGCGTAATTACGGCGTTTCCGGCAAAAACGGCCTTGCGGAGCAGTTCGAGAGCGTCGCTTCTCAGCTTGCTGCGGAATACTGGCGCGACCATTCCCGCGACATCCTCGGCATCGTTGCGGATTCCTATCTGGAGGAGTATGATGATTACAACATCGAGGTGGCGTTCAAAAACGCCGCGGCGGTCAGTATCACCTACTCCCTCATGTCCCGCTGCGGGATGCAGCCGGAGGATCACTTTGAACACGAGGATTTTTTCAGCATCTTTGATTTCAACACCCCTCGCACGGTGGCAGCCCTTGGCACGGCGGTCAGCGAGATCAATGAACAGGTTTTGCGGCAGATCGAAGTCACCATACGAAATTATGAGCGCGAACACAGCGCGGAAAGGACGGCAGCGCATGGAGAACAATTTGACTTACACGAAGAACGGAGATTACCTGATTCCCGACCTGAAGATCGAGGTGCCGGAGCAGCCCCTCGGCAAGTACGGGCGGATGCGCCAGAAGTACCTGAAGGAGCATCGTCCCATTCTCTGGAACCAGATGATCTTGGAGGAGACTCTGTTTCCGCACCTGCTGGAGATCGAGCAGGCAGCGCAGAGCCGCTTAGAGCAGATGATGCCGGAGCTGGCGGCGGAGGCCGGAGCGACGGAAGCGCTGAAAGCCAGCGATCCCATGAAATGGGTGGGCTTGATGAACACCTGCAAGGCGCAGGCCGAGGAGATCATCCTCAGCGAGCTGATCTACGCATAACAGAACACCCCGCACGGGGCGGTCAGCTATCCTTTTTCCCCACCGAAGCGGAACAGATTACAGCCATAGAAGAAGCGGAGAGCGCACAGACGCCCTTCGCTTTTTCCGTTTCTCAGGCGCAGCTTGACCATGTGCTGCGGCTGGGCGGCAACGAGGACGATACCCGCATGGTCATTGCCGCCGCGTTCCAGAAGCAGAAGCCCACGGAGGACATTGCCGCGCTGCTGCAAAACACCTTCCACGGCGGCAACGGCTTTAAGACGCCGGAGGGCGAGCTTTCCGTGTGGTACGCCGTAGACGGCATCCACATCGCCCCCGGCAGAAGCGCGGAGTATGTGCGCAGCGCGCAGGTGATCGCATGGCAGGACGCCGCCGCGCGTATTTCCCAGCTTATGGACAGCGGCGCGTATGCCTCCAATGTGGAGCTTGCCGAGGCAGGGCAGCATGAGCGGATGCTGCTTGCACAAGCCCTCTGGTATCTGAAACACGATCTCAGCGACGAGGCGCGGGAACAGGGCTATCTCTCCTGCATGGATACGCTGCGGGGCGGCGGATTCCCTGATGAAACGGAGCGCCTTGCCGAACGCCTGACGGATTCTTCCTTCCGCGACGCGCTCTCCGGCGAGTTCGCGCAGTTTTACGCCGCCCATGAACAGGACAGAAGCCTGCTGCGCTTCCATTACCACAAGCTGGAGAACATCTGGCAGAGCCTGCGGGAGCTGCCTTTGCCCCGCAGGGCGTATTCCTCCGAAATGGCCGCCGTGCCGGAGCTGGGGCGCTTTATCACGGAGGACGAGATTGACCACGCGCTGGATCGCGGCAGCGGTGTCGAGGGCGGCAATGGCAGAATCTACGAATACTTCACCGCCGACCACACCGGCAAGGAAAAGGCAGCTTTCCTCAAAGATGAGTATGGCACAGGAGGTCATACCCATGCTGTATCCGGAGCAAGCGGCAGCTATGAAGATCATAGTGCAAAAGGCATTACGCTGAAAAAGGCAGGCTGCGCCAATGTGGAGCTAAGCTGGACGAAGGTGGCAGCAAGGATTGACGCCCTCATTCAGAAGGACCGCTTTCTCTCCCCAAGGGAAAAGGAGCGGTACGCCCAGCTTCAGCGGGAAAAGGAAGCGGAGCGCACGGCGCAGACCGACTACAATGCCATCAAGGAAGCCCATCCGGACGACATCGTGCTGTTTCAGGTGGGCGATTTCTTTGAGATTTACGGCGAGGACGCAAAACAGGCGGTGGAGCTGCTTGACCTCAACCTTACCACAAGAGCGATACCCGGCGCTGGCCGTGTGGAGATGTGTGGTCTTCCGTCGCACAATTTAGAGATGTATGTAGAGAAATTGCGCGATAAGTATGATGTGACGATTGCCGAAGCGCCAGACTTTAGAGGTGAGCGCCGCGTCTATACCCTGCGCTCCGTTGACCATGAGGCGGAAGCCGCCATTGACGCATACGAAGCCGAGTTTGGCGCAGACGGCACAAGAGTGTTCCGCGACCCCGCCGCAGAGAAGGCTCAACCTACGGTGCAGGAGCTGTTCGAGCGATACCGCCTGAGCGTGGGCAACGCGCTTTCCAAGGATGAAGCGTTTCTCAACGCCTGCCGCAATTCTGACCGGGAAAACGCCTATCTGGAGGGGGCTGCCGCCATCCGGCGCATCGTCACAGAATCCGGCGATTTGCAGCTCACACGGCTCTATTTCGATATGCCCGCGTTCCACAACCGGCTGCATCAGGAGCTTTTGGACGAGCTGTATCCCACGCTGGCAACGATGGTCACGCCCTCTCCCTACAAGGTGACGCAGGCGGACATTGACGCGGCCTTGCAGCAATGGAACGGCAGGATTGAGAGCAAGCACGCAGTTGTCCGCTATATGAAGGCTCACGCCCGCGACCGGGACACCGCCGCATGGCTGGCAGCGGAATACGGCGTAGGCGACAGCTCCAAGCCGCTGCAAATCTCCGTGGGAAATTCCGAGCCGGTCACGCTGTCATGGGCCAAGGTGCAGCGGCGGATCGCGCAGCTTATCAAGGACGATAACTTCTACACCGAGCAGGAACAGGACAACTTTGACAATATTGACCCCGTCGCCATCCGGGAAGCGCTTGCTGAACGCGGTATTGTGGGCGGGCGCATTGTGGACGCGGAGGCAAACCGCAACAGCCCCTTCGTCCGGCAGGTTATGGCGGACGTGGAGAGAATCGCGGCGCAGGAAGCGCAGGCGGCGCACATGGACTCACCGGACCGTTTTTCCATCCGTCTGCACCCCAACGAGGGCGGCATTACCGGCATCTGGGACTCGGCCCTTGACCGCTTCTATGAGGAGGGTGGGCAGGTGCTTCGCTTCGCGGAGCAATCTAACGCCATTGACTACCTCTCCAGTATTCAGCGCAGCCGCGGTATGGAGCCGGACACGCCGGTTTTCACAACGCCGCTGGGGAATGCCTATCGCGTGGGCGACGGCTTTTCCTCCACCGCAGCCGAACAGCGGGATACTCTGATGGTGGTCGAGCGTGTAGACGAAGATAATGTTTGGTACACTCTGCCAAGCGTCCCGGAGCAGGAAACGGTCAGCGTAGACCGCACCGTTTTTGAGCGTTACCTCGACACCGGCTATTTCTTCGCTGCGGAGCAGACGCAACCTGTCAAGGAGGTCACTGCCGAAAACGAACAGGAAAATATGATTTTCCGTGCGCCGTATGCGGTGGGCGATACCGTCTATCTGGACAACACACCCTTTGAGATCACAGAGGTCGGCGCACTCAACGTGCAGCTTCGTGACCCTGCGCTCCGCTATCCCGTATTCCGCGCCGAAAGCCGCGAGAACTTTGAGCGGCTGCTGCGCAGGGATGAGAGAAACGCCGCAATGACAGATTTTCTTCCCGCACGAAACAGAAACGACGACCTCCGTGACCTCCTGATGAACGGCATCCTCACGCCTGACATCCGGGACGAGGTGCGGGAGATGTTCCGGCAGGGCGAGGGCAACGCCGCCATCGGTGCGTATCTTTCCAACGTTTTCGCCGCGTCGGACGCGGACACCATGACGCTGGAGGACGGCACCGAGGCAGATTTCATCACCTCAAGAAGCGGTTTTCAGGCGCAGGTGTACGGAGAAAAGGGCATACACGCCCTCGGATTGTCGTGGCCGGACGCCGCACCCGTGCTGCGCGCCGCTTTTCTGGAGGAAGCGCAGGCGCAGGGCCGGACACAGGCGCAAGCTGAACAGACCATTTCCGTTCAAGAGCCGGAAGTTTCCCACCCGGAACAGACACCACCGGAAGTAGCAAAACCGGAGCAGCCGCAGTTTACCACGGAAACCGTAGCGTTCTACCCCGGCGAGAAAAGCCAGCTTCCCTATGACATTGAAATCCAGACTATCCGCACCACCGAGCCGGAGCCGCCCATGCCGCAAAGACTGCCTGCGGAGAATTTCCGCATTTTGGACGATGATCTCGGCACAGGCGGCGTAAAGGCCAAGTTCCGGGCGAATATGGCGGCAATCAATCTTCTGAAGGAGTTGGAATTTGAGGGCTTGCAGGCCAGCCCGGAACAGCAGGAAATCCTCTCCCGTTATGTGGGCTGGGGAGGTTTGGCAGATGCGTTCGATGAAAATAAGCCAAATTGGGCAGACGAATTTGCAGAGCTGTACGCCACACTTTCCCCGGAGGAATACGCCGCCGCCCGCGCCTCCACCCTCAACGCCCACTACACCAGCCCCACGGTTATCAAGGCAATCTATGAGGCTGTCGGCAGCATGGGCTTCCAGACCGGCAACATCTTGGAGCCTGCCATGGGCGTCGGGAACTTTTTTGGGCTTCTCCCGCAGGAGATGCAAGGAAGCCGCCTGTACGGTGTGGAGCTGGACAGCATCACCGGCAGAATCGCTAAGCAGCTCTATCCCAAGGCAGACATTGCCGTGGCAGGCTTTGAAACCACCGACAGACGGGATTTCTTCGACCTTGCCATCGGCAACGTGCCCTTTGGACAGTACCAGGTCAACGACCGGGCTTACAACAAGCTCGGTTTTTCCATTCACGACTACTTTTTTGCCAAGACGCTCGACCAAGTTCGACCCGGCGGCGTGATCGCCTTTGTGACCTCCCGCTATACGATGGACAAACAATCTCCCGAAGTCCGTAAGTACATCGCGCAGCGGGCGGAGCTGTTGGGTGCGATCCGCCTGCCCAACAATGCGTTCAAGGCCAACGCCGGTACGGAGGTGGTGTCCGACATCATCTTCCTGCAAAAGCGTGACAGACCCATCGACATTGAACCTGACTGGGTGCATCTCGGTGAAAATGAGGACGGATTTTCCATCAATCAGTATTTCATCGACAACCCCGAAATGGTATTAGGCCGACAGACCTCGGAAAGCACGCAGTACGGCAGGCAGGATTTTACCGTGGAACCGTATGAGGATTTAGACCTTGCCACGCAGCTTGGATACGCCATTCAGAATATCGGCGGCAAGTACGAAGCTGCCGAGCTGCCGGATCTCGGTGAGAATGAAGCCATACAGGATACCATTCCGGCAGACCCCAACGTGAAGAATTACAGCTATGCCGTGGTGGACGGCGAGGTGTACTACCGGGAGAACTCCGTCATGGTCAAGCCCAACCTGAACGCCACCGCAAAGGAGCGCGTGAAGGGCATGGCCGAGCTGCGGGACTGCGTTCACCGGCTCATCGACCTCCAGATGTGGGAATCCGACGATCTTTCCATCCGCGCCGAACAGCAGAAGCTCAACCGCCTCTATGACCGCTTCACCGAGAAATACGGCCTCATCAACAGCCGGGGCAACGCCCTCGCCTTTGCAGACGACAGCTCCTACTACCTGCTCTGCTCCCTTGAAATGCTGGACGATGAGGACAAGACAAAGCTCAAGGGCAAGGCGGATATGTTCACCAAGCGTACCATCCGGCAGCGGCAGTCCGTCACCAGCGTGGACACCGCCGCAGAAGCCCTCGCCCTGTCCATTGGGGAAAAAGCCCGCGTGGATATGGTGTATATGTCCCAGCTCACAGGCAAGAGCGAGGACGACCTCATCGACGAGCTGAACGGCGTCATTTTCCTCGACCCTGTTTACGGCGACTGGCAGACGGCGGACGAATACCTCTCCGGCAACGTCCGGCAAAAGCTGCGGGAGGCGGAGAACGCCGCCGTTAACAGTCCCGGCTATCTGCCCAACGTGGAGGCATTACGAGCCGCACAGCCGAAAGACCTTGACGCTTCGGAGATCGAGGTGCGCCTCGGCGCGACGTGGATCGACAAAAAGTACATTCAGCAGTTCATGTTCGAGCTGCTGGAGCCGCCTCTGTATGCCCGCCGCTCCTTGGAGGTCAACTACTCGGAGTTCACGGCGGAGTGGAACATCTCCGGCAAGAACAGCATCCCCTACAACGACATCAACGCCCGCATGACCTATGGCACCGACTGCGCCAACGCCTACAAAATCCTTGAAGATACGCTGAACCTGCGGGATGTGCGCATTTACGACACCGTAAGGGACGCGGACGGCAAGGAAAAGCGCGTACTCAACAGCAAGGAAACCACCCTCGCCCAGCAGAAGCAGCAGGCCATCAAGGAGGCGTTCCGTGACTGGATCTGGCGCGACCCTGACAGGCGGCGGGAGCTGGTGCAGCTCTACAATGAGCGCTTCAATTCCACCCGTCCCCGGGAGTATGACGGCAGACACCTGATCTTTCCGGGCATGAATCCTGAGATCACGCTGCGGGAGCATCAGCTCAATGCCATCGCCCACGACCTCTACGGCGGCAACACCCTCCTTGCCCATGAGGTGGGCGCGGGCAAGACCTTTGAGATGATTGCCGCAGCCATGGAGGGCAAGCGCCTCGGCCTGTGCCAGAAATCCCTCTTTGCCGTACCGAACCACCTGACGGAGCAGTGGGCCTCGGAGTTTCTGCGGCTCTACCCCTCTGCAAATATCCTTGTGGCCACCAAAAAAGATTTTGAAACCCGCAACCGCAAGAAGTTCTGCGCCCGCATCGCCACCGGCGACTATGACGCCGTTATCATCGGCCACAGCCAGTTTGAGCGCATCCCCGTGTCCAGAGAGCGGCAGGAACGGCTCTTGCAGGAGCAGATCTGAGAGATCGAGGACGGCATCTCGGAGCTCAAGGCCAGCCGCGCCGAGCGCTTTACCATCAAGGAGCTGGAGCGTACCAAGAAAAATCTGGAAACCAAGCTGCAAAAGCTCCACGACGCCGCCCGCAAGGACGACGTTGTGACCTTTGAACAGCTCGGCGTAGACCGGCTCTATGTGGACGAGGCGCACAGTTTTAAGAATTTGTTCCTTTACACAAAAATGCGGAATGTGGCGGGGCTTTCCACCACCGACGCCCAGAAGTCCTCGGATATGCTGCTCAAGTGCCGGTATATCGACGAAATCACCCACGGCAAGGGCGTCACCTTCGCCACGGGTACGCCCATCTCAAATTCCATGACGGAATTGTATACCATGATGCGGTATTTGCAGCACGATATGCTCAAGCGCAACAGCCTGACCCACTTCGATTGCTGGGCCTCCGCCTTTGGGGAAACCACCACCGCCATCGAGCTTGCCCCGGAGGGGACAGGCTACCGGGCGCGGACCCGCTTTGCCAAGTTCTTCAACCTGCCGGAGCTGATGAACCTGTTTCGGGAGGCGGCGGACATCAAGACCGCCGATCAGCTAAACCTTCCCACGCCCACCGCCGTCTATCACACAGAGGTCACACAGCCCACAGCGCTGCAACAGCAGATGGTGCAGGAGCTGTCCGAACGTGCCGCCAAGGTACATTCCGGCGCGATTGCTCCCACGGAGGACAATATGCTGAAAATCACCTCGGACGGGCGCAAGCTGGGCCTTGACCAGCGGGTAATCAACCCCGACCTGCCGGACGACCCGAGCAGCAAGGTCAATCTGTGCGTCAACAACATCCACCGCATCTGGCAGGACGGTCAGACGGAGAAGCTGACGCAGCTCGTGTTCTGCGACCTGTCCACTCCCAAGGGCAAGGCGGCACAGAGCGGCAGGATCGCCGCGAAAGGCACGGACAGCCCGGAGCTTCACGCGCTGGAGGCTGCTATCGACGCGGAAACCGGGCCGGAGGAGCCGCTCTTTACCATCTACGACGACATCCGTGAAAAGCTGGTTGCCCGTGGGATTCCGAGGGAACAGATCGCATTCATCCATGAGGCGAATACGGAAGTCCGAAAGAAGGAGTTATTCGCAAAGGTGCGCTCCGGTCAGGTGCGTGTGCTCATGGGCAGCACCTTCAAAATGGGCGCGGGTATGAACGTGCAGGACAGGCTTGTGGCGCTCCACGACCTCGACTGCCCGTGGCGGCCGGGCGATCTGGAGCA
>ERZ835051.1911-NODE-1911-length-19998-cov-10.866520_pt1 | contig 19998 bp, 18 predicted proteins | sample MGYA00519575_ERZ835051 | MGnify/ENA primary metagenome ERZ835051 (study PRJEB31850, sample SAMEA3708769) | human gut metagenome | biome: human gut; feature: human-associated habitat; material: faeces | place: China | collected 2014 ... | reverse complement strand
AGTGGACGAAAAAACAGACCGACGACCCGATTTTCAAGGCGTACCGCAAGGAGTACAAAAAGCGCTTCGCGTGGATCAAAGCCGGACGCATCACCGACGAGCAGTTTTATGCGTGGAGCGAGAAAGCCCGAGAAGAAAAGAAAAAATGCGACCGCGAGATCATCTCGCTGGAGGAGTTCCAGCAGTGGCTTCGCGACTCGAAAATATAAAACTACGCTGCCGGCAAGCTGTCGGCAGCGTATTCTTTGTCTATAGCGGAGCAGGATCTGTGCTCCTAACACAATTGTTTACTTTTGAACGTTTTATTCAGTAACAGCTTTTTTCAAGACTTCGAAAGCGATTTTTATTTTTGCTGCCATCAGCTTTCTGCGTTCAATCAGGAAATCATCGTAAGACATATTCTCCCAACCGTGAGGCAAAGCGTTCTCTTCTTCCATAACACGAATCTGCTCATCAGACATTCCAGCGCAGATGATCGGATAATACACGGATGGAGCGCCGTCCAAAATATCCATATTGTCTTTCCAGTCGATGAGTGCATAGTTTGCCATTTGATTGATCTTAGCATCCGTGCAATTCAAAGACTTCAAATATGCTTTAGGGAATAGATGATGCTTCTCAAGAGATTTCCGATTACCATCCGTACCCGGTTCGAAGAGCTTGGATACAAAAAGGTTGCTTTTAGAGAAGAGAATCTTTGCGTTCATGATGTTCAGAGAAGCGACGTAAGCATTCCATGCATTGTTTCCCCGGCCAGAAACAGCCAAGCCTTCCGATCCAACAAGAGTAATGTCAAAGAAGTCATTCGTCAAGCGCTCATTGATTCTGGACAGAATAAACTCTTTGTATTCTGACAGTGTTTTGAGTCCCTTGATCGTGTTTAAGTGCTTTTCAACAGTAGACTCAAAGGAACCCGTATACAGCGAAACAAGCGATGCATAGAAAAACCATAGTGAGGTAAGATGCATATCTTCATTGTACGAAGCATGAAAACGATGCTTTGCAATTAGGTACAGCGCATAGGTATAGAATATCGCATTCCCAGATAGAATCATCTCACCAGACAGATATCCTGCATTCATGATGGCTTTGATGAACTCATGCCAGCTATGTACATCAAGAACATCTGGTAGTCTTTCCTTGAGGATATCGAACCGCGTTGTACGCAGGTTTTCGTCAACTGCGCCCTTTCTGTCAAAGTCTGCACCACGGAGCAGTTTATAACCGTATTTCAACCGTGCTCTGTCGAATGCATATGCCATTACAACTCGGATCACATCCTGTGCCGATACTGTGGTCAACGGGTTATAAGAGGTTGTTTTACCCTTGCACGGAGTGGTAGATTCTTTGCTGAACCGTTCGATCTCGCGCCGTCCTTCGTCCCAATACAGAGACAGCAGCGTAAGAATAAAGTCGTTCTGTTTTAAAGAAACACCGCCAGAGTTTACTCGCACAAATATCTCAGAAACATCCTCTTCTTCGGCGTTCGCTTTGATGTCGAATATCGGAAGCGTATGGCTCTTCAGGTTGAATACGGAGTTGATGCGCTCGGCGATTAAGCCCTGCTCCTCATCCGTGAGGGCATTCCCTTTTGCCGCGCGATGATCTCCGAGTTTGCGAATGAAGTCACCGATGAATTTAAAAGAATTCGTGGTAGTAAACAAATCGCTGATATTGTAAATCCACTCTGGATCATTCTTTGTGGCTTGACAACCAACTTCAAATTTATCTTGCAGGGGGCAATAAGAAATGATAATACTCTTTTCGTCAAACTTGGAATTTATGACTTTCTTGCCCTTCATAACAGCATAAAGCGAGGTCAGGCGCTGCTGTCCATCAATAATGACTTCTTTGGGTGAGGCGTAGCTATGGGCTTCGACACCGATGTGGATGCTCTTGTCAAGCGTCGGACACTCCCACAGCATAAGATACCCGATTGGATATCCACGCATCATAGAATCAAAAAGATCGCGTACCTTTGCGTCTTTCCATATGAACGGACGCTGCAATTCTGGAAGTCCAAGTGCTCCTGTGTCGATTTGTTCTATAAGCTGATTGACCGTCAGCGTTGTATTACTAAAAATTTCTTGCATAAATGCTCTCCATTCATTCCTGAAGAATGCAGTTGAAAGGCGGTTTCGAAGCATGGGCCCCGCACGTCGTTTCAGATATGTGCAGCTTCATTCTTTTCTCAATGCCCGGTACAATTCCTGTGCCATCGCTTCCTGAACCTTCTGGTAGAAGTCCGGATCGTTGAACAGCTTTATAAAGGAATCATTGTTATCCATGTAACATTGCGTCACAATTTTGCTAAACTTATCCGGGAACAGGGACTGCACAAACATTTCCGTACTGTTGTCTCTGGCGTATTTGCGGAATTTCACGACTTCGGGATCTTTCATGAACATCTGATAGATGCCCTCAATGATGACGCGGTCCGCATCGGTGAAATGTCCTTTGAAACGCTCGTTTACCTTGTCGATGATACTTTGAAGCGTATCTTTCTTTTTATTCGGAACATTCGGAGCGGTACTGCCGCTGGGCACAAAGGCGGGCGGTTTTTCATCCAGCACGATTGCGCCGCGGAAGGTTTCCGTAAGTGAGGCATATTCCAGTTTGATCTTGTCCTCAATACTGCCGATGTCCTCGCCGTCTGGTCGCGGAAGGAGCTGGATAAGATCACAGGTGTACTGATACTCGTTGAACAGATCACGGTCATGCAAACGCACCAGCTGCGTGACGAAAGAATATGCCTTATTGAACTTTCGTACATAATCACGAACTGCATATTGCTCTTCGCTGCTTAAATCCAGATATCTGGCGATGACAGGCTGGAACATCCCAGCCAATCTGCCAAGCGCTGCTGCACTCTGGTTCCTGTCCGTCTGCGCCGCCATGAACTGATTGAAGGACTCCACATCTTCAAATCCGTAAAGCATAAAGTCGTGGATCTTGCTGCGGAGATCATAAACCATGTTCAGATCCGTGCTTCCTTCCAGCGTTGCCGTCCCGTAAAACGGCAGGAAGGCCGCCTTGATATCTTCCTCTGTATTTTCAAAGTCCAAGACGAACGTGCTGTTTTTGCCCGGATAGGTACGGTTCAGGCGGGACAGCGTCTGCACTGCCGTTACGTCCTGCAGCTTCTTGTCCACATACATGGTGTGGAGCAGCGGTTCGTCAAAGCCGGTCTGATACTTGTTCGCAACGACCAGAATGTTATATTGGCTGCTGTGGAATGCTTTGCGGAACTGTTTGTCGGTAGTAATGTATTTGCCGTTTCCGTCCAGATTCATAGTGGATTCGGTGAACGGCTTCTCCCTCGGGTAATCTGCCAGCGTCACCTCGCCGGAGAACGCGACCATCACATCGCAGCCGACGCATTGGTCGGCATGATCGGCGAGATATTTCTTGATCGCGAGATAATAGCGAACTGCGTTTGCGCGGCTGTCCGCCACGACCATGGCTTTGCCCTTGCCGCCGATCTGATAGCGGCAGTTTTGGAGGAAGTTGGTCATGATCATCTCTGTTTTCTGCGCAATGGTATAGCCATGCTGCTTGTAGTATTTGAACAGCGCACGAGATGCCTGCCCCTCGATTAGCTCTGGGTTGTCCTCGGATACGCGGATGAGTTTGAATGCTTCTTTGACCGTGGTATAGTTGGAGAGCACGTCCAGAATATATCCTTCTTCAATGGCCTGCTGCATGGAATACACATGGAATGCTTCTTTGACTGGTTTACCCTTCGGCGTCATGCCGACCACGTTTCCGAAAGATTCGATGGTCTTTTTCTTCGGCGTTGCGGTGAACGCGAAGAAAGACTGATTCTCATGCCGTCCCTGACCGATGACCGCATTGATATATTCGTCGGTCAGATCCACTTCGTCCTCTTCAACGCCTGCTTCCTCTGCATACTCCCTGACGGCAGCGCCGATATCGATCAGACTGCGGCGCAGCGCCTTTGCGCTTTCACCGTTCTGGCCCTGATGCGCTTCGTCAACGATGATGGCAAATCTCCGCCCGCTGAATTTCTCCATATCCTTTTTGGCAAAGAGAAATTTCTGAATGGTGCAGATAATGATACGTTTCTTATCATTGATGGCTTCCGCGAGACTGCGGGAGTTCTTTTTATCGTCGATTGCTTCGACCAGTCCGACCTGATGCTCAAAGCTGTTGATGGTGTCTTGTAATTGGCTGTCCAGCACTACGCGGTTCGTGACCACGATCACGGAGTCAAACAGGCCGTTGCCGTCAGCGTCGTGGACGGAGGCGAGGCGGTACGCAGTCCATGCAATCGAATTGGACTTCCCGGAGCCCGCCGAATGCTGGATCAGATAGTTTTTGCCCGCGCCGTTCCGTCGCACGTCTGCCATAAGCTTCCGCACCACATCGTACTGATGGTAGCGTGGGAAGATCATTTTCTCCTTTGTGACCATTCGGCTGACGCCGTTTTTCACCATTTCTTCTTTTTCCTTCACGAAGGAAATAAAGCGGTGAATCAAGTCCAGCAGGCTGTCCCGCTGCAAGACCTCTTCCCACAGATAGCTTGTGGCATAGCCGTTCGGATTTTGCGGATTACCCGCGCCGCCGGTCACGCCTGCGCCGTTGGAGCCCTGATTGAACGGCAGAAAACGGGTGTTGCTGTCCGCAAGCTGCGTCGTCATCCATACCTCGTAGAGATCAACGGCAAAATAGACCAGAAACCGGTGATTCAGACGGAACGCGAACTCTTTTGAGCTGCGGTCATTCTTATATTGGTTGATCGCGCAGATATAGTCCTGCCCGGCAAACTGGTTCTTGAGTTCCAACGCCACGACAGGAATGCCGTTTACGGACAGCGCCATGTCGATGGTGTTGGTATTGGCAGTCGAATACCGGAACTGGCGGGTGCAGCCAAGGATATTTGCCTCGTAGCGTTCTACGGTGACCGGGTTCAGATCGGATTCCGGCTTGAAAAAGCAAACCTTCAGCTTGCAGCCCATATCCTCGATGCCATTGCGGAGGACATACAGAAGCCCCTGATTGGAGATGGCCTTTTCCAGTCGATGATACAGCTTGTCAACAGCCTGAACGCCATAATACTTGGTGTATCTGGTCCATTCCTTTGGCTGCGTCTTGGCGATGAATTCGCAGAGAACGTCCATGTAGATGCACTTGGGAACATCGTGCTGGCGGTTATGTACCCAGTTCCCCTCGGCATCCTGCCCGTTAAACTGCTCGTAGCCGTTGGAAATGAGATGCTGTTCTATATCATACTCAAATCTCTTTTCGGAAGTGTCCATAATCAACCTCGATTCCGTACAACACTGCCATATCAGGATACTCCACATTTAAACAGCAGAAAGGTTACAATGCCTCCAAATACCGCACCGATTGCTGCCACCAGTATATCGTGCCAAAAGGAACTTTGCTTTTCTTTCCTTTTCATCCGTTCAGCTTGCTTTTTCTGCTCGAAGTGAGATAAGCCCTTATTGGTAGGAAATAGTATATACGGACAGCCTTCTGCCCATTTAACTGTTATCAGATCGTCGTTTTTAAGTTCACGAAAACCATCACAGTAAAGGCTTGTTTCAGTAAAAGAATAATCGATAAACTTCTTTTCCCAATACTTCAAGTCACAATTGCCTTTTTCATCTCTATGATCAAGAATCTCTTTAAGAATTTCTTCCGCTTTTGGAGTCAATGTATTACTCATCACATGAAACCTCCCGCTTTCCGGTCACATACTCATAGATAAGGGAACGCTTGTACTGTTCCAGTTTTTCGATTTTCCTCTGTTTGATAGATATTAAATCGTCAATTTTTCTTGTAATGTCATTTAACTGTTCTGCAACCCCGATTTGCTTATCCATGTCTGGAAGATCAATCTCCCAGTTATCTATATCCTTATGTGTGATTTTCACCATCGTACTACTTGAACCATGTGCATCTCTCTGAATTTGCTGGCGCATTTGTGTGGATTGAAAGTAATACAACATAAACTTTGGGTATACATATCTTGTATCTAAATCCAGCCTATAGATTAAATCTGAGAAAATGGTATTTTGCATAGGACGATCCACGATGCAAACTTGACCAACAAGCTCTTTCGTGTTCGATCTGGTTAATAGAAAATCGCCTGCGCTTATCGATAAAGATTTACAACGCTCAATGTTTCCCTCAAACGGCTTTGTATTCTCAGCATTAAATCTTCCAAACTTGACTGCAGCAAGGGTTAGCACCTGCCAATCGCCACCATCTTTTCGCTCTGTCGGAGAAGGGCTCCATCCTTGCTCCACATTGTTAACAACTCGCTTGAGTTTAAGATGCCGAAAACTTGTATCGCTAGTATGACTTGAAATGACAGAAGTACGATAATCATTTAGTCTTTCAATCTGCGTTTGAATAATTTCGATTAGGGAATCAATCTGTGCGGAAGCTACATTTAGTATTTTCCGCTGCTCATCCATGGGTGGTACAGGAATAAGAATACTTTTCATTTCCTGCCAACGGGTAGTCCACAAATCAGCTACAATACCGTGTCCCCAACGATAGAATTCTTCTGCAAAACCATAATTTTTCAGAAGATAATTCAAGTATGTTTGGATGATTGGTGCACCTTTCGCAGGATACAGAACAGTATTAATCAAGGATACAGAGCCATCTATCAAAGAAACTCCGCAAGATTGCTTTCTGTCCGAGCGGGAGTTAATAACGAAATCGCCGGACAGAACCTTCTTACGATTATCAGTGGCATCAGACTTTGCTACATTCTCCATTTGTGGAACAATGCCACCTTTGGTCACAGACAAGGGCAGATAGTCCGTATCGTTTACCTTTTCATTTCTGACTTTAAATAATGAGCCGATAGTCAGCGTCCGCCAAGTAGCCGGAATACGCCCTATCCATGCCACGCCGCTATCCTTCATCTCACGCATTCCCAAACAACTCCTTCATCAGCACGGCTTCCTCTGCTTCGAGTTCTTTGATCTCCGCGAAAATTTCATCTGAGGGTGTGGGTGGGACGAATTGATAGAACAGGCGGGTGAACGGCACTTCATAGCCGATTTTGTCCTTGGCATGGTCAATATAGGCCAGCGGGTTATACGGCAGGACGTTCTTCTCCATATAGGCGTCGATATCCTCCGAGAGCGGGATGATCTCCGTGTCAGTCGCACCCTTGACCGGCTGCTTTTTCCCCTTCTTCAAAATGGGCTTGCCATGCTCGTCCGTCTGTGCCGTTTCAACGGTCACTTTTGTAAAGCCAAAAAAGCGGTTGTCAAACACCTTGGATTCCACGATCAGACCGCTCTCTTCACAGGTTTCATCCGCAAAGCCCTCGTATGCGCGGAGAATCAGCCGGATGCAGGCATCATCCAGATCTACACGTTTGTTGCCAATATTCTTGCGACGCTTGACATAGCACTTGCTGGCATCGATCAGCTGAACCCTACCGCTGCGCTGCATGGTCTTGCCCTTTGTCAGCACCCAGATGTACGTCGAGATCCCCGTGTTGTAAAACAGGTCTGTCGGCATCTGGATAATGGCTTCCACCAGATCCCCCTCGATCACATATCGGCGGATCTCCGACGCGCCGCTCCCAGCATCGCCGGTAAAGAGGGACGAGCCGTTCTGAATAATCGCCATTCTTCCAGAGCCGGTTTTCAGCTTTTTCACGCCGTTCAGTAGAAACAGCATCTGCCCATCAGAGATTGCGGGCAGGCCGGGACCAAAACGTCCGTCAAAGCCACGCTTAGCTTCGCTTTCCACCTGCGTCCTTTCACGTTTCCAGTCAATGCCGAACGGCGGATTGGAAATGATATAGTCAAATTCGTAGCCGGAGAACGCGTCGTCGCTCAGCGTGTCGCCGTACTTCATGCCGGATGCGTTGCCGCCCTTGATGAGCATATCCGCCTTTGCGATGGCGTAGGTCTCGGGGTTGAACTCCTGCCCAAAGCAGGTGAGCGTGGCATCCGCGCTGATCGCCTGTAGGCGCTCGGTCAGACAGCCCAGCATCTGGGATGTACCCATTGCCATATCATAAGCGGTTTTGGTGCAGCCCTCCGCCGTGATCTCCGCCTTTTCAGGCGCGACCAGCAGCTCGGCCATCAGATAGATGATATCCCGGCTGGTGAAATGCGCGCCGGCCTGCTCGTCATAGGACTCGGAGAATTTCCGGATCAGTTCTTCAAAGATATAGCCCATGTCGGCGGAGGTGATCTTCTCTGGGGACATATCGGCCTTTGTAGAGTTGAACTCCTGCAAAGTCACAAACAGCACACCGCCCTTGACCATCAGCTTGACTGTATTGGCAAAGTCGAAATTCTCAATGATGTCCTTGACATTGGAGGAAAATCCTCGCAAATAGGCTTCAAAATTCGTTTCCACATTGTCCGGGTCTGAGATCAGCTTTGCAAAATCATAGTTACTGGTATTATAGAAATCGAAGCCGGAAACGCGGCACAGAATACCGTCACGGGCAGCGCCTTCGACGTGCTGCGTGTCCAGCTTTTTCGCCATCTCCACAACAGCGGCCTTGGTAGGCATCAAGGCGTCGTCAAAACGCTTCAATACCGTCATCGGAAGAATCACCTTACCGTACTCATGCGGCTTGAACAACCCCACCAGATGGGTTGCAATTTCCCAGATCAGATTGGCCTTTGCCTGTATATTTGCGTTCGTCTGCTTTTGCAGCTCGTTCATAGACATAGTTGTTTCCTCGCAATAACTGTCGTTGTTCAGTGAGCGTTTTGTTGATTTCATTGTACCAGCTTCGACTGGGAAATGCAAGAAATCAATAAAAACGAGCAGTTTTCAGGTTGAATTTCTAATGATATTCACTTCGTATCTCTTACGCCCCAAAAGACCAGTTGAGCCTTCCTCGTTTCTCTGCTACAATAAGAAAAAATGCGCCGGAGGTTTTCCCATGATCCGTGAAATCTGCAAAGACGAATTTTTCCTATCCCAAAAGGCGGAGCCTGCAACGGTAGCTGATTTGGCAATCGCGCAGGACTTATTGGACACCCTCACCGCGCACAAGGTCAGTTGCGTGGGCATGGCGGCGAATATGATCGGCGTCAACAAGCGCATCATTGCGTTTGACAACGACGGCGCATACATGGTCATGTTCAATCCGGTGATCGTCAAAAAATCCGCGCCGTATGACGCGGAGGAGGGCTGCCTGTCGCTGACCGGCACGCGGAAAACAAAGCGTTATCAGACCATCAAGGTGCAGTGGCAGAATGAGCAGTTCCAGACGCGCATTAAAACGTTCACCGGCTGGGCAGCGCAGATCATTCAGCATGAAATTGACCATTGCGAGGGAATTTTGATATGATTTTGTATTTTTCCGGCACCGGAAACAGCAAATATGTTGCCAAACGCATTGCGGACGCGCTGGGCGATGCGCTTGTGAACCTGAACGACCGCATCAAGGCTTTAGATACTTCACCCATCGAAACCGACGAACGGCTGATTATCGTCACGCCAACTTACGCGTGGCGCATTCCGCGCGTCGTGCGCGACTGGCTTCGGAATACGGAACTGCGCGGCGCAAAGCAGGCGTGGTTTGTTATGACCTGTGGCAGCGAGATCGGCAACGCCGACAAGTACAATCGCGAACTCTGCGCGGAAAAGGCGATTTCCTGCATGGGCACGGCGCAGATCGTTATGCCGGAGAATTACATTGCGATGTTCTTCGCGCCGCAGGCGGACAAAGCGCGGGAAATCGTCGCCCAAGCCGAGCCCAGCATCGACCGAGCAATTGCGGCGATTCAGCGCAATCAGCCGTTCGCGCCGACGCGGAACAAGCTCTACGACCGCTTCATGAGCGGCCCAGTCAATCCGATTTTCTACAAATTCTTCGTCAAAGCGAACGCCTTTACCGCGTCAAGCGCCTGCATCGGCTGCGGGCAGTGCGTGAAGCGCTGTCCGATGAACAACGTTGCAATCAAAGACGGCAAGCCGGTTTGGGGCAGGAATTGCACCCACTGCATGGCGTGCATCTGCTACTGTCCGGTCAGCGCGATCGAGTACGGCAAAAAGAGCGTTGGCCAGCCGAGGTATCACTTTGAGGCGCTGTAAAGAGAAATTTCACAGAAAATAATCAACGATAGGGGAGGGTACTTATATGCTGTTTGCGATTTATCTTGCTATGACCGGATTGCTCGTTCTGCTGGGCGTTGTGTTTGCGGCCGGAAAGGGAACCGGGTTGATCGCCGGTTATAACACAGCTAGTGCCGAGGAAAAAGAAAACTACGACAAAAAGAAGCTCTGCAAGGCCATGTCACGGCTGATGTTTGCGCTGGCCGGCTGCTGGCTGGTTACTGCGTCGAGCGAGATTTTCAAGAAAATCGCCTTGCTGTGGATCGGGCTGGCGCTGTTTCTTATTGTCAGTGTTGTCGGGGCCGTGTATGTTAACAGGGTAACGAAGATCGAGAATCATGGTACGAAAATTTGAAACTCAGGATCTGGACACCGTCATGCAGATCTGGCTTCACGGCAATTTGGACGCCCATGTGTTTATCCCGGCGAGCTTTTGGAGAGGGCATTTCGAGATCGTGCGCGATATGCTCCCGCAGGCGGAACTCTACGTTCACGAGAACGAAGCCCCCCGGCAAATCGACGGCTTCATCGGTCTGACGGAGAACCACATTGAGGGGATTTTCGTTGCAAAAGCTGCGCGTTCCAAGGGCATTGGCAAAGCGCTGCTGGATTATGCGAAGTCGCGCAAACCGTGCTTGACGCTGAGTGTCTATCAGAAAAACGAGCGGGCGCTTGCGTTTTACCGGCGTGAGCAATTCGTTGTGCAGTCGGAAGGCATCGACGGGGATACGAACGAAGCGGAGATTCAGATGCTCTGGACACGGCAGGCGCAGAGAAATTGACGGAGGACGGTCAGCCGTCCTCCGTTTTGGCAATCTGTAAGCCGGTCCCGCAGAAAGCGCCGGAGTTTTTCCAAATCCGGATCGCAGAGCACCGGCAGGATCTCCACCAGCTTTTCCGGCTCCAGATTCCACCACTGATAGCGCAGCAGCAGATCTTTCAGCTCCGCGTCGAAGCGTTCTTTGATGAATCTCGCCGGGTTTCCGCCGAAAACGGTGTACGCCGGAACGTCCTTCACCACCACGGAATAGGCGGCGATGATCGCGCCGTCTCCGATTTTCACACCGGGCATGATGATGCTCTCGCGCCCGACCCACACGTCGCTGCCGATGATCGTGTCGCCCTTGCGCGGAAGCTGCGCCATGTGCGGCGGCGTGTTTTCCGTCCAAGCGCCGCCGAAGACGTTAAAGGGGTACGTCGTAGCGCTGCTGATGCGGTGGTTCGCCGGGCCCATGATGAACTTCGTGCCAGACGCGATCTGACAAAACTTTCCGATCACGAGATGGTCGCCAAACTCTGGGTAGTTGAATAGCACATTGTTCCGCTCAAACCCCGTCGGATCAACCGCGTCGTCGTAATAAGTGTAGTCGCCGACCGAGATATTCGGCGCGGTGACGACGTTTTTGATAAAGCAGGAGGTCTTGTATTCATTCGGAAAGACCGCGTTCGGGTCTGGAATATTCATCATCATTTTACCCTTTTTGGCTGCTTTTCCATCACAAAATTCATGAGCGCAACGCCGCGGCGAATCACTTCCTGTTTGCGCACGACGCGGTATCCGCGATGCAGGAAAAACGGCCTTGCCGTGATGGAGACGTGCGTCGTGAATGTCTTTCCAGCCGCAAGACGCTCCAATTCTTCGCAGATCGCAGATGCAACGCCCTGCCCCTGATAGTCCTTGTGGACATACAGCCTGTCCAGATAGCCACTTTCATCCATGTCCCCAAAGCCAATGATATCGTCATTTTCCACGGCGATATCCGTCTTGTGCGCCTGAAAAGACTCGTCCAACGCCTGTAAATCTACTTCGCCGGTCGCCCACGCATCCAGTTGTTCTTGCGTATAGTCCTTCGCGTTCACGCTGTGAACGGTTTGGTAAAAGAGTTCTGCCATCTGTGCGCAGTCGGAAGGTGTATATTCTCGAAGCTGCATAGTCTGTCCTCACGAAACTTGATTTGTTTCATTATAACAAATTATTGTGCGAAACACAATCGCAGCAATTGCTACAAGCAAGGGCGACCCATATATCTTGATTTCTGAAACGCTTTTACAGGAAACGTATTGTTCCAAAGTTGGTGTAGAATTGATAGTGGTGTGCAAACCTTGTAGGCACTCCTATTCACCAATCGATTTGATTGACAATCTGTAATAATAACAATTTAGTTGATAAACATTGCTGAAAGAAGAGTAACGTTATACTTTCCTACATTGATTTAATTAACGTTCATATTATGAATTAACATTGACTAGTCTATAGGATGATGTGCCTGTTGATATTCATTATGGGCTGCAAGCAGACTCTCACCGATCCGCTGGGCGAGTAAAACTGGAACTGCATTTCCTATTTGCTTTCCAATTTCCTGCATGCTCCCCTCGAACACATAATCGTCCGGAAAGGATTGTAATGCCGCAGCTTCCCTTAAAGATATCGCACGGTTTTGCTCTGGATGGCCAAAGCGTCCATTTGAAATACTAAAGCACTTTGATGTAAGCGTTGGTGAGACATTATTCCATGCCATACGACCGTAGACATCGGTATGCCCGGTATGTCCATTTGCATGGCAGTCTAGCACCAAATTGGCTGGCCAGTCAACACGGCCTCCGCCATCGTGGGGTGTAGCTATTATTCTTCGTAAATTTGTAGCTGATAATCCTGCTGCTCGATGGTTTGCAACTTCCTCATTTGTTTGCCCTGCTTCAATAGCTGGAAAAGCATGTATTGCATCACGCACAGTAACAAACGGCAGAAGACCATCTCCATGAGTTGCCTCAGGGAATACCGGAATAATAGTTCTTGAAGCAATTAGGATTAACCTTCTCCGATTTTGAGGAACCCCAAAATTTTTTGCATTTAGAATTCGGTATTCATAATCGAATCCCAAACGGGTTAATCTGTCTATAAAACGATTAAACACACCCGCTCCACGCTGTTCAATTCCCGGAACATTTTCAATTAATACATGAGCTGGCATTAATTCCTCTACAACGCGTCCAAACTCATCCAGTAGGTTAATTGCAATATGTTCGTGATTTGAATGTCTCTGACTGCTAAACGGTTGACAAGGTGCGCATCCTACCAGAAGTAAATTATCATTGTCCGCTAATAACGGGTATTCTTCTAACAGTTGCCGACCCGTTATTTGTGAAATATCGCGATTCAAGTAGGGAATATGATTGTTATTTTCGTAGGTCGCTTGGCAGGCTGGGTTTAAATCCACGCCAAAAAGGACTTGAATTCCAGCGTTTCTTAATCCTCTAGTCATTCCGCCGCCGCCGCAAAAAAAGTCAACCGCATTCATGGTATTAGTATTCCTTTCGCCCAGTCAATAGTATCTCTTACTGGCATTCCAGGCCGACAGGAATTAATCATATGGGCCCATACAACTTGTTCTCTAAAAGGACTTGCAACGGAAGCAACTCTATAATAACGGTGTTTTTCTTTATCAAAGGCCTCCAATGTAGGTGCAATCTCTGCCTGTATTACAAAATCCAAATCTTTCAAATCAAGTGTCATATAGGGGAGCACATGAGGTAATTCAGGTAACGCAACAAACGCTTTATTGTAGCCATATTGCAATTCCTTTACGACGCGTGCTACTTTTTCTTTTCCTTTGCTGGAATCAATGCTCTGACCATCTGCCAATCTCTGTTCTGTGAAACGTTCCTTATTACAGCAATGACTAACCAAAACTTTAAAGCCATGTTCAGCGTGATTTACCATATCACAGCTTGGAGTGAGTACAACACAGTATTCAGAAGGAATGCCAGGTTGCGATTGGTCAGCTTCTTCGCTATATATGCGTAACACATCGGCAACCAGCAAGTTGTTCATCATTGGTGGATAAATATACTGTATCCAAGTAGGTGGCTGTTCGCCAACCTCAGCCTGCTCAAAATACTGAATGGTTCGTCGAGACAGCATGAAAGAAACAATTTCTGGAGACGGAAAGACTGTCATTTTCTGAAAGACATCCAGTACCTTTGCAGATTCGATTAATGCTTCGTTCATGGAATGACGCATCCGAGAAAGTGCAAGTGCAGAGTCCCTCCATGTGTCTATTTTTTCGGCAAGTTTGGAATCATCATCGCCTTTACGAGTGAAGTCAATAAGTCTGTGTTTTAACAGAATATCTTCCAAAACAGTTGATAAGTCGTGCGCAGAAAATACTATAACAGGTCTAAATTCATTAGCTACAATGCGTTCAAGTATCGGTCTCCCCGCTTCTGCATCTTCTTCATCAAACATCCAATCCATAACTACGACATCTGGATCAAAGGCATAGATGCGTTCTTCAGCAGCATCAAATGATGAAACTATATATTTCCATTCACGATCGCAAATTGCATCAATTAAACCCTGAATAGTACTAACATTATCCTCGATCATCAGCACCTTCATTGCGACTCCCCCGTTTCATTGGCACATCAAAAACAAATGTTGCTCCATGTAAGTTTCCTGGATATCTAAGTCCAGCTTTTCCATTGTACGCATTCACAAGTTCGGTTACTATCACAAGCCCCATACCAACGCCTTTAGGTTTAGCTGTTATTCCTGGTGTGAATATTTTTTCTGCATTTTCAGGCTCTACACCTAAACCTGTATCACTTACGACTATTGTAATTCTTCCATTCTTACCATTCTCGGTTTCTATAACAATGCGTTTATCGTCGGTCTTAGATTCTTTTATCCAATAGCAAGCATTATCAAAAAGATTAATGAGAATAGTCTGTAATTCACCCTCATTCATTTGAACAACAACATCATTTTCAATGCTGTAAATAAACTGAATGTCACTACTTATTTTTTTTGCCTTAATCAATCTGACACTGTTTTGAACACAGTTAAGCAAATTGCAATAGTTGGATTTTTTTCGTAAATCCCTTCGATACAAAGGAGTAAAGCTGTCGGTAACTTCTAAAAGGCGCTTATGACTGCGATTGGCATCCTCGAGGTATCTCACGGTGCGTTCGTCAAAACTTGAAACATACCCTTCTGCTTTGTTCAAAAATCTTTTAATTGCAGTCATTCCGGTTAGAATCTCGTGCATAATAACCACTGCTACAGATCCCAACGAAGCCGTCTGACCGTAATAAACTAGACGTTCATTCAGTTTGGTAAGCTGTCGTTCATTTTGCACATCATACTCTTGAACTCGTTCTAAGATAGCCTCATTTGATCTTCCTTCGTTTATTGCTTGTTCAATATCTTGAACAAGCGTTTTAGAGGATAGCGGAGATATGATGTCTGTCAATGTTGCTTTAGGGGTATCCTCATTTTTCTCTTTGCTGCGTTCATTTTGAAGAATGCTGATAATAGCGATTATGACATCGGTGAACTGACGATACTCCGAAGTGTCTGCTAACTTCTCTCTGTCCGTAGTATCCTTTATTCCAGGGTTGTCATCGCTAGATATATTAATGATTCCAACAATTTGGCTGGTGCTTAATCTGTCGCCAACACGACTAATACGTTTGGCATCCAAACCTAACCAGTCGCGCGAAGACTCCGATTTCGGCAAAACGAGAATATGATCTCGATATACAGAAATACCCTTGTACTGAGAAATATTGCTTCTTATTTTGCTCTTTTCAATTTTAAACCGGCCTCTTAACGATTCCATGCTGCTAGAATCTAAGTCCCACGCTCTTATCTCAAAGCTAAATGGACCACAAGAAAATGGCTCGTTTGCAATTTTTCCATAGTTTTCTGAATTCCAAGAAATGCTTCCGTCTTCTTGACGTTTTTTCGCACCAGAATCGTGATAATATGTCCATGAAACAATTCCATCGTCCTTCACAGTTCCCGCAATTTTATAAATTGGGCGATTGATAAATTCATTTGGCTTAATTTTTACCGCGTCCTGAGTGTATTTTGACCTTACAAATATTGAAAAGTCATTTACCTGCTCGAATGGATTAATAAGGCGTGCCAACTCGGAAATCAGATTATTGATAGCCTGCTCGTCCCATTCTGTCCGCAGGCTTCTAATCGTAATCGTCGTTCCCGTCTTGTTCTCATTAGATGAGAACACATTGTCTGGCCTATAGGAAAGATCAATAGCACAATCGTTAATAGTTGACGCCTGCTCAAAAGAGCGCCAGTCAAAAAAAGCATCAATGCATTTATCATCCTTATGCTTCGTTGTAATATGCATTTCGTGGCCCAATCGTGCGGCAGAAAATCTCCCTAGTCCTTTATTTCCAGAAACCGTTCTAGTACGTTCTATCGTTTGAATTTTCCCTTCATCGTCCACGATTTTAAAAGTTCGTGAAATATACGGTCGAGCTTTTTTATAAAACGTTGCGATTGTCGCCCAAGCATTTTCGATAGTATCTTTTGTCATACCGCAACCATCGTCAGTAATGCTGATAAACGGTATCCCGCGCTTATCAAAACCAAATTCAATTTCCACTTTTAACGCATAAGCATCATAGCTGTTTTTAACCAGCTCAATCATAGCAATATTCTCGTTTGTAATTAAGTCCTCGCCAAATGCAGAAAACGCACGAGGATGTATTTTTATCGGTACTTTTATGGATTCAGACATGCTTATTCTCCTTTTCAGCATCTTATAAAGCGAGGTAATATGGTGATAGTCTCGGTATTAGCATCAATAAATGATCTAACTATTACATTAGGCAATTTCTGGTCGCCACTTAATCTCTACGACTATATAGCTTATAAATTAAAGCCGTACTTAAATCTGCGGGTTTTTAATTATTATGATTTTGACAAGTTTTTATTGCCAATTGACGGACGCTCTATGCCCGCATGCCTAAAACAAGAAATTTACAATCTTTTCAAACAACAGATGTCAACAATCGAAATCATGAAAGCCGAGCTTAAATTCATTAACTCGTTAGAAGAATTGCGTAAAAGCAAAACAGGTGTTGAGTTACTGGAATTATTCGCTGGGAAATTTACAAAAAAGTCTTCTTTTTACAACTTGGCTAATGGGAGTGCTTATATTGATTTGTCTACTATAAAATCAATTCATACTGCTCCAGAAAAATATATTCTTACAAAGATCAACCTTTACCAATAACTAATCGCGACCAATTCAGTATATATTAGGGCAAATGATCCGTAATCCTTTGCAGTGCACTCTCGTAATTTTTTCTTTTAAGTTCACACTCCCATATTCGTACTACAGTCCATCCGCGATTTTCAAAAAGCTCAGTTATTTCTTGATCATGCTTAATATTTCGGTCCCGCTTTTTTTGCCAAAATTCTTTATTTGTCGCCGGGTATGTATTCCGACAATCATGTCCGTGCCAAAAACAACCGTCTACAAAAACTGCTACACGCCATTTTAGAAATACAAAGTCTGGATGACCTTTAACGGGATAATTTCGTTTCCAGCCTGTAACATTGTTTTGTTTAAATATTTCAATCAATCGGATTTCTGTAGTCTTGTTTCTCTTCGATTTAATTTGTCGCATAACATCAGATCTCTTTTGAGAATCAAAAACATCCGCCATACTATCTCTCCTTGCCTCAAACTCAATGCGATGATTGAACTTGGTTTTACCTCCAGAATGATCTGATTATATTTCTCAATGATACCGTTGATTTCTGCATTTCGCTTGTCCTCGTTGTATGGAGATGTGCTTATCCACATTGAAAGAGAGACTGTCGGCTAAGCCAGATTTAGCGCTAAGCCAATAAGAATTGTTGCCCACAATCCGATTTATGCTATTGTGTTCATCAAGTCTTGCATAATGACGAATGGCAACTGGTTGAAACGCATAACTACCAACTTAATTGGTGGATTGAATAAGCCATAGAAGGGCTTTTATCGGTTGGCATCCAAATGCACTGATTTTTTCACATACACCAAATTCTCTGTCGCCCGTAGACGGATATCTGCCATTTTATCAAGTACACACGATTTTAAAGAGCAACTTCCAGCCTTTTTGCAACTCACAGCCACAAATTCATGTTTAATATACAAAAAACGCTCTGCCGCTTGACAGAGCATTCGGAGTATCGTAGCCATACTGCCAAGGCTTATTCCAACACATGACAATGTTATTTATAATGATAGCAGATTTGGGCAGAGAAAGCAAGAAAATGATGGATTTGCACGATTTTTGCAGTAGTCATCGCTCATAGAAGTACTATTCGTAAATATCAAATTCCCTCTTGACTCTTCCGTTACGTCATAGTGTATGCTAAACTCACACGGAGGAGGGAATGCCATGATGACCATTCATGAAGTCAGCAAACTCGCCGGTGTCAGTGTCCGGACGCTGCACCATTACGACGCCATTGGTTTGTTGCCGCCCACTGCGCTCACCGAAGCGGGTTACCGGCTGTATGACGATACAGCGTTGGCGCGGCTGCAATCCATTCTGCTGTTTCGGGAGCTGGAATTTCCTCTGAAGGATATCAAGCGGATCTTAGACGATCCGAACTTTGACCAGTCTGCCGCGCTGGAAGACCAGATCAAACTGCTGGAGCTGCGGCGAAAGCAGCTTGGAAAACTCATCGCCCTCGCCCGTGAGACTTTGAAAACAGGAGTGACACCTATGAAATTTGACGCATTTGACAAGACCGAACAGGCGCGCTTTGCCGCCGAGGTCAAGGAAAAGTGGGGCGGCACGGCCGCGTATCAGGAATACCAGCAGCGCGAGGAAAACGGCTCTGCCGGTGATTCTGCCGAGCTGATGGCGCAGTTCGCCGAGTTGGGCAAGCTGAAAAATCTTGCGCCTGCCGCCCCGGAGGTGCAGACAGCAATCCGCAAACTACAGCAGTTTATCACCGACCATTTCTACACCTGCACACCGGAAATTCTGGCCGGACTGGGCGAGATGTATGTCGCCGACGAACGTTTTCGCGAGAACATCGACAAGGCTGGCGGCGAGGGCACAGCGACATTCGTATCTAAGGCGATTGCTGTATACTGTGGGAGATGAGTATTCTTTGCTTATTGCGATGCAGAATTTGATCTGCGGTTCTCAGCGGAATATCATTGGGTCTCTTTGCCTCTACGAACAAAATACTTGAATCTTCGGACAATCAGAGCTACAATGCCAACACCTTGCAACGAGGACGAATGGAACGGGAGGTTAGAGAATGAACGACGAAAACAGCCCCTTTCAGGACTATGCGTCAATCAGCGTTGACGACTTGAAAGATCAGGCAAACAGTCTTTTGAATCTTGTGGCAGAGGAGCAGCGGCCGCTGCGTGTATTCATGAATAATGGCAAGGAGTTTTTTCTTTTTCCGCAGGATATGCTTGCCCCAATTTCTGATTCTGACTTTCGTCTGATCCTGCTGTCGGCAATGCGTTATGCGATGGGCAGGAAAACCCATATGCCATCGGTGATCGCTGATTATATCAAGCGTCATCTTCAACTTCTGGACGATAAGTTTCTCACGCTGGCTGCCGATGACATTCAGCGATACCTTGAAGACTACACAGAGCACGAGGCGAATTCAGATCTTTGGCAAAACCTTTTAGACGCACTTGAAACAGAGCAGCGAGATCGCGCCGCTCGTCAGGCAAGGAAAATCAGACCTTGCCCGACCTGCGGAAAACCATTGGAAATCATGAGCATTGCTGACAGCTGGCATTCACCCGGTGGATTTGATGTAATTGCACACTGCCGGAACTGCCTCTCTGATTACGAGTGGCTCTGCGATATGGACGGCAGCATCTCAGATATGAAACAGTATTTCTTTGGATAAGTCAGCTGATAAATGCAGAAACGCTTCCCGTCTTTTTTGTCGGGAAGCGTTTTTTGACCACATGGATTACTACAGACGCGCGCGGAACAGGCGGAAAAGGGGATTCCAAAGAGGGCACGAGAGTAACGGAATACGAGCGGAAATGATGAAAAATCATCGGAAACGTCCGAAAAAAGTTTTCGGTTCCTGTTTGGGACCACGAGGCCGCTGGTTCGAAACCAGTC
>ERZ835051.1902-NODE-1902-length-20079-cov-3.528516_pt1 | contig 20079 bp, 16 predicted proteins | sample MGYA00519575_ERZ835051 | MGnify/ENA primary metagenome ERZ835051 (study PRJEB31850, sample SAMEA3708769) | human gut metagenome | biome: human gut; feature: human-associated habitat; material: faeces | place: China | collected 2014 ... | reverse complement strand
TCAGAATGGGCAAAACAATCTGCACAATATGATTATGATATTCCCAAATCAAAAATACACGTTTTAGAATTTGGAGCGAATATTGATGAAGAGGATTTAATTCCTCATAAATTTGAATATAACAACCACTTACATATCCTTTTTTTAGGTGTCGATTGGATTCGCAAAGGAGGGGATATAGCAGTAGAAACAACTAGATATCTCAACGACAATGGTATTTCCACAACTTTACACATAGTGGGTATCCGAAATTTAGACAAAGATATTGCAAATCTTCCCTACGTAAAGAATTATGGATTTCTTAACAAAAATAATCCAGACGACTATGAGCAGCTGGTTTCTATAATCCAACAATCACATTGCTTGTTACTTCCTACGAAAGCTGAATGTTCTGCAATAGCATTTAGTGAAAGTAGTGCCAATGGTATTCCTATTTTTACTTACAATACCGGTGGGGTATCCAACTATATAGAAAATGGCAAGAACGGCTATATGCTACCAATAGGCTCGTCAGGACAAGAATTCGGAAAAAAGATCAACGTCTGTCTCCAATCAGGCGAACTTGAAAATATGTCAAAAAACGCAATGAATATATATAAAGAAAAACTGAATTGGACTGTGTGGGGACAAAAAATCGAACATATCATAGAATCTCTGCTATTATAATGAACAACAGCATAAACGGAAACAAGAGAATAGCCAAAAATACAGCAATTCTGTATGTAAGAATGCTGATAATGATGTTTGTCAGTTTCTATACTGCACGAATTACGCTTAATGCTTTGGGGGTTAACGACTATGGTATTAATAATGTAGTAGGAGGACTCGTCACCATGTTTTCTCTACTATCCGGTTCATTATCTTCTGCCACAAGTCGTTTTATGACCTTTGGTCTTGGTCAAGGAGATTCGGACAATCTAAAAAAAATATTTTCAACAACTGTCAATATCCACGTTGTATTGGCAATTGTTGTTGTCATAACCATAGAATCAGTTGGCGTATGGTTTCTAAACAACCGAATGACCATACCGACAGAGCGTCTGACCGCAGCCAATTGGGTTCTACAAAGTTCTATTGTTGTGTTCGCAGTGGGCCTGTTGTCCGTACCCTACAATTCTGCCATTATTGCTCATGAAAAAATGTCCGCATTTGCATATATGACCATATTTGAAGCAGCATTCAAACTAGTCATAGCATTCTGTATTTATTATTATGGTGGAGACAAACTGATTTTACTATCTATACTCACTGCAATCCAAAGTGCTATCCGCCAGGCTGTATATTGGATATACTGTAAACGCAACTTTGAGGAATGTGTCTATACAAAAGGGCGTAACCGACAAATAGAAAAAAGCATTTTCAGTTTTGCCAGTTGGAATTTTATTGGGTCTGGTTCGGCTATATTACGAGACCAGGGAGTAAACATTCTACTCAACTTATTCTGCGGGCCGGCAGTCAATGCAGCACGCGGAATCGCCATGCAGGTAAACGGAATAGTCAGTCAATTTGTTAATAATTTCACCATTGCACAAAATCCACAAATCACAAAGAATTATGCTGCAGGCGAAACAGAGCGATCGTTCCAAATAGTACTGCAAGGTGCCAGATTCTCTTTTTTCCTGATTTTGCTAATCTCCCTCCCAGTCATAACCGAAGCCCATCAAATATTGGTGCTGTGGCTTAAATTAGTACCGGAACACACCGTCTGGTTTGTACGCCTTATCATTATATACACAATGGTAGAATCCATATCTTTTACAATGGTAGCACTAATGCTGGCAACCGGAAATATCCGAAACTATCAATTGATTGTTGGAGGATGCCAAATGCTGAATTTTCCATTGGCCTATGTACTTCTAAAATTAGGTTACCTACCGGAATCAACTATCATACTTGCCATTATAATTGCCATGGAATGCCTCATTCTCAGACTTTTCATGTTAAAACGAATGATAGGTTTTCCAGTCAAACTCTTCATTAAGGAAGAATTACTTCGTATTCTTATAGTAGCTACACTTTCATCAATCATACCATGTACAATTGCTACTATTATGGAAGAAAATATTTTTCGACTGCTTGTATCCTTTATAACCAGCATAACTATTACTATTATTGTCATCTACATATTTGGATGCAAAACAGAAGAAAAAGAAATCATAAACAATAAGTTAAAAACAATCAAGCTACGTAGAAAACAATGAGAATAAACAAAAATCAATATAATTGTTGCGGGTGCACCGCTTGTGAGAACATCTGTCCTAAGCAAGCAATCACTATGCAACCGGACAATTTAGGATTTCTCTATCCACAAATTGATGATAGTAAATGCATTGATTGTGGCCTTTGCGTTAAAACTTGCAACTTTTCTGATAATTATCAAACAAATCAAACAAATAACTATCCTCTAATATTTGCAGTTAGGAGTAGCAAAATTGAAGAGCTACAAAAAAGCCAAAGCGGAGCAGCATTTTTTGAATTAGCCAAAACATTTATTCAAAGTGGAGGTGTTGTCTATGGAGCTACACTAACTTCAGATTTCTCAGTAAATCACATAAAAGCTGAAACACTTGACGAACTCAACAAACTGAGAATGTCAAAATACACACAAAGCCAATTGACAACAATTCTACAGCAAGTGAAAACAGACTTACAAAACGGAAAGTATGTATTATTCAGTGGCACTCCTTGTCAAATTTCGGGATTAAATAGCTTTATTACCGAAAGATTAAAAGAAAAATTAACAACAATAGATCTCATATGTCACGGAGTTCCATCACCATCTGTTTGGAAGGAATATATAAAATATATTGAAAAAAAACATGGTATACTACAAAGTTGCACATTTAGAGACAAAGCATTTGGCTGGAGTAGCCATTTTGAAACTTTTCGATTCTCAAATGGTAAAACAAAGTCTACTAGAATTTTCCGAGACTTGTTTTACAGTCATCTTATGTTAAGATACTCATGCTACAAATGTCCATTTACAAACCTTAACAGGGTAGCAGATATCACCGTTGGAGACTTTTGGGGATGGCATAACTTTAGTACACAATTTAATGATAATTTAGGGGTTTCTTTAGTGTTTATCAACTCTGAAAAAGGAGAACGGCTATATAATACGACAAAGCAAAATCTCCTATATATTCCAAGCAACGTAAAAGACTGTTTACAACCTCAACTACAGTATCCATCTCCCATACATCCAAAGAGAGAGCAATTCGAAAAGGATTTTATTAAAAAAGGGTTCCAATTTGTTATAAAAAAATATGGAGTAATCGGTATTCGCTTTGTAATAAACCAAATCAACGATAACTTAAAATCCGTTTTCAATAAAGCAAAGTGGCATTTAAAACATATTCTTAAATGAAAAAAATCGGCATTATAACATTTCACAGAGCAAACAATTTTGGAGCTGTACTTCAATGCTATGCCCTGCAAGAAACCCTTCGCCATTTAGGTTATGAGGCAGAAGTGGTAGACTATCGTGAGCCCTTCACTGAATTAATCTACAATCCCATCCGTTGGGACATTATGAAACAGGGTCTCACCCGACCTCGATTAATGGTCGGCTATCTGTTAAAGGTGCTTCCGGAACGCTATAAGCGTGCAAAAAAGTATAATGCTTTCCGAAAAAAATATCTAAACTGCAGTCGCAAAATCAAAAAAGGTGAAAATATGCCACAAGACATCGACGTGTTTCTGATTGGTTCCGACCAGATGTGGAGTCTGCATCCAACCGGCAACAAAATAGAACCTGTATATTTTGGAGAATTCAAAATACCGGCAACCAGCAGTATTCAGGGGTATGCGATCAGTTCGAATATCCAATCACTCCATACGATTGGCAAAGAACGGCTTTCGAAATATATCCGCAACTTCAAACGTCTTTCATTCCGTGAGAAGACTATTTGCGATGAGGTTGAAAAGCTAACCAGTCGTCGAGGAAAAGTGGTATTGGATCCGTCACTCCTTCTCGACTACAATGATTGGAACAAATTGACAACACATAATATTGTCAATAAAAAATATATACTGACCTATTTTCTTCACGAAGAATCATCAGATCCGGAATTTAAGAAAAAAGTACAGTTATTTGCTCAACGGAAGGGACTCGAATTGGTTGATATGTTCGACATCGCATTTTCGCCTGTCAACTTTCTGAATGCTATCAAACATGCTGAATGTATTTTAGCTACATCATTTCATGCCGTAGCGTTTTCAATACTGTTCCAAAAAACATTCTATGCGCTCAAAACGAACGACGGTAAAGACATTCGCTATATCAATCTGATGGGAGCATTGGGCATCAACCGACTGACAGACTCAAATGCACTGTCGACTCTCTGCCCTACAGCCATTGACTATGAAATGGTTAATAACAAACTAAAAGAGTTGAGAATTGATTCTCTAGAATATTTAAAAAACATTATAACCCCATGCCAAAAGTGAGTGTAATCATCCCGGTTTATGGAGTTGAAAAATACATTGAGCGTTGCGCCCGGAGTTTGTTTGAGCAAACGCTGGAAGGACTCGAATTTATATTCGTGAATGACTGTACTCCTGACAATTCTATCAATGTGCTTGAAACCACACTTGCGGAATATCCCAAGCGAAAATCTCAGGTTCGAATTATAAATATCGAACAGAATCAAGGAGCAGCAAAAGCACGAGAAATCGGTATCAAAGCAGCAACAGGAGATTATGTCATTCATTGTGATAGTGATGACTGGGTTGATTGTCATATTTATGAAAAGCTTTATAACAAGGCAATACAAAATAATTCAGATATTGTCATTTGCGATATGTACGAAAGCAATGGCAACACTCACACACTGTATCCACAAACAGTCAAATCACAAAAGAATTCTTACTTAGCGGATTTAATTAGTAGAGCCACCACTTGCTCTCTTTGTAATAAATTAATCGCACGCAAAGTAGTACAAAACACAGCCATTATACCACCTACTGGCCACATGCTGGAAGATCAACTTTTATGCGTACAGTATGTGTATTGGGCATCTACATTTTCATATTTACGCGAACCATTATATTATTATTTTGTAAATCCCCAATCTGTTTGCCATCATCCATCAGAAGATTCATGCAAAAAAAGAGCACAAGAATCACTTGCGAACATTAATTCTCTTTTATTCTTTTTAGAGAAACATCAAATGACAACGAAATATAAAAATGAAATTGTACGGATAAAATACACTCCTCGAGTTTTTCTTTGGCAATTTGTGCTAGAAAAACCCAATCAGTACATTTCCATTTGGAAAAATATATATCCAGAAATAAACTGGCAGTATCTTTTCACAAAAGGAGTTCCATTTCCATTGAAACTAATATTTTCACTGACTCTATTAAGGATTTACCCTTGCATTTATAGAATTTTAAAAGCTCTAAAATGATAATTTGGAATAAAATACAAGGAAAAATTCGACTACTTTTTTTGTCTTAGTTTAGATCAGGAAAAGTACCGAATGATATCTCCATTTTTTGTAATAACTGTATCGGAGCATTTGTTGCACATGACTATCATCTCCCATTCAATAGTCCTACAGTCAATTTGATGATTCCTCCTGCTGACTTTATCGAATACATCTCACATGTAGAAAAATACAGCACCAATATGGAATTTCAAAATATTTCAGTTGCAAAAAAATGGCCAGAGGGATTACTCAACAACAGAATACACATAAACTTTATCCACTATAAAACATTTCAAGATGGCGTTAATGCATGGAAAAGAAGGCAAAAACGAATCAACAAAAAGAAAATGTTTTTCATTTTGATAGAGACAGATGGATGTACTTATGAAGATTTACTCAGGTTCGATAATTTAAACAACCCGAATAAGATAGCATTAACCCACAAATCCTATCCCGAAATTAAATGTGCATTTCAAATCAAAGGATATGAAAAAATTGGTGCTGTCACTGATTCATACCGCTATTATAAAATATTACCCAAAAGATATTACGACCAATTTAATTGGAGAAAGTTTTTAAATCAATAATTATACAACAATGATTCCAAAAAAAATTCACTTCTGCTGGCTAAGTAATGACGAATTTCCACCGCTGATTAAATATTGTATTGACACCTGGAAAAGAGTGCTTCCAGACTATGAAATCATTCTTTGGGATACCAAACGCTTCGACATCAATTCAGTAGCATGGGTAAAGGAGGCGTTTGAAGCCAAGAAATATGCTTTTGCTGCCGACTATATACGCCTATTTGCTGTGTATACTGAAGGGGGTATCTACCTGGATTCGGATGTTGAAATGGTAAAATCGTTCAATGCTCTGCTTACCCACAAAGCCTTTATCGGATTTGAAGCAGCAACGGAAGCCGTAGAAGCAGCCATTTTCGGAGGAGAACCGGGAACAGAATGGTGCTGGAAAGCAATGGAGTTCTACCACGACAAGCACTTCTCTATGGATGAACAAGGAGGTGTAAACCTAAGTATTACGGCACCTGTCATTGTGAAAGATGCATTATGTAAAACATATCCCAACTTTCCTCAAACGCTCCCAACCAAAACACAACTGATAAACGATTCCATAATGGTGTGCCCTGCACATTATTTCTCTCCTATCAAATACGACATGGAGAAAAGCTATAGCAGTGAAAACAAAATAGCCAATAGTTACCGCAAAAATCCAGAAACTTACTGCATTCACCGGTTTAATGCAGCGTGGGGCATCAAACCATCCAAAAAACTACAACTTTGGGATGCGTCTAAAAAGAAGCTAAAAGCAGCCCTTGGAGAAAAACAAGCAGAAAAAATATTCACAATTATCCGAAAACTCAAGTAACCTCAGCAATGAGAGAACGTTATATTGATATCGTTAAAGGACTGTCCATACTTTGTATTACATTGCTTCATTATGTGCACAATGTGTTTCCCAATGAAGTCAATGTGTTTGTCGGATCGTTTATGATTACATCTTTTTACGTTACATCCGGATGGGTTTCTGCTATGCACCCATCACAACGCAGCCTTAAGGAATTTATCAAAAAACGCTGGAAGCAATTGGGTATTCCTTACTTATGGTGGTCAGCGATTATCCTTGTGTTCGACTTTATTCTTTTAGGCTTCAGATACTATGATCTTCGATATATCGCTACTGAGATCTATAAAACTATCACATTTCGAGGTATTGGAACACTCTGGTTTCTTCCTGCTTTATTTGGAGGAGAAATTATTTGGCATTGGCTAAAATATAGGAAAAAAGCAAGGATGATACTTTTTGCTCTCGTCCTTAGTCTCAGTTATCAATATCTGTATAGTCATTTTTTTGGTGGAAAAACAGAAACAATCTACAGAATCATTGATGCTCCCTTCCGCACCATTTGCAATATACTTGGAGCATGGATAGGTATAGCCTTTGGCAATTTTGCATATATCCTATTTAAGGAAAAGATTCTTACATCATTTAATTTTAAATTAGCGATATATGGAATTTTTACCTGTACATTCGCATATATTACTGCTAATTATTTACCACCATTTCTTATTCCTGTTTGGAGTTTATTTGCACCACTATTTGGACCGTTAGGATTGTTATTAATAGCAAAATCTGTACAGAATTGGAGAGTTTTGGGTTTCTTCAACTATTGGGGCTTGCATTCTCTAAATCTTATGGTAACACACTATTCAATTGTCCTTGTACTGTTCACCATTTTCATTGAAAAAGGCATGGAGCGACCTTTTGATGGAGACATTACACTCTACTGCTTTTTTGCATCCCTTCCGTTCCAATATTTACTGGTTTCGCTTGTCAATAAATATACTAAATTTACGTTAGGAAAATAATAAATGAAATCATTACGATCATACATCCTCCCACACAACATTGCCAGTTTCTTATTGGTATTTTTTTGCATTCAATACATTCCACTTGAAAGCAGGGATAGCATTAGCTATTTAAAATTAGCAGTTTCTGCTTTATGTCCCTTTATAATACTGGTATATTCACCCAAAGTAGGAAAAACAATGCTGTTGTTTCTGACATATTACATTACAGTTATCATCGCTGCTGTAATACATCCGGCATCCATACGGTGGAGTACCATTATATTTATGGCAACATTCATTGTAACTTTTTTAGCTTTTTATAATTTAGTGGTATCCGAACACGCTTTCACAAAAAGTTACTACCACCGCCTCCTCGAAAAATTAATTCTTGCTTATACAATTGTACTCATTATACAACAATGTTTCATCATTGTTGGTATACGCACATTTCCACTTATTAATTTAGTTCAATTTCTAGACCGAGGAATCGGAGCTAATTCATTGACATATGAACCATCTTCGGCTGCAATTATTCTTTCGTTTGCTATGCTGTCATTAATCAGAATGATAGAATTGGACTATGGTAGAAAATTGTCGGCTAAAGAAATCTTTACCGAATCAAAATGGCCAACATTGGGATTTCTATGGTGTATGTTCTCAATGGGAAGCGGATCCGCATTTATCGGATTAGGGATTCTTTTGTGCTATTTTATCCGACCACGCTACTATTTATCGGCAATTCTACTAATCACTGTTGCTTATTTTACCATTATGTATATAGAATTTGTACCACTACAAAGAGCTAGAGATTCCTTTCTCGCATTCCTAACATTGGACAACAAAGCGGTGGCACAAGCCGACGGAAGTGCAGCTGCTCGAATTATACCGATAGTCAACACTTTGACAAAACTGGACTTAACGTCTATCGATGGGTGGTTTGGACACGGAGTGGATTATGGGCTCAGCAAAGGACTTTTTAGTAATATTGTAATGATTGGAAACATTGCAGATTATGGCTTCTTCAGCTTTTTGATTTTGCAAATAATTGTATACACAAGCATGATTCGAAAAATATTTTCAATTGAAACTCTTTTATGGTTGGGCTTAGGTATGGCAACATTGGCAAATGTTCCTATCAACTGGGGGGCAATGATGATGTTTACAACAGTAAGATATTTCCAAATACAGAAAGAAAATGGATGTCTCGATAATCATAGTGAACTATAACACCAAGCAGCTTTTAGCAGACTGCCTGACAACAGTGTTTGAAAAAACAAGAGATATTGCGTTCGAAGTAATTATAGTGGACAATGCATCCACTGACGGCTCAGAAAGATATATCAAAAAACGTTTCCCCAACATGAAGTGGATAAACAGTGGAGAAAATTTAGGTTTTGGTAGAGCCAACAACTTGGGAGCAAAATGCGCCTCAGGAAAATATCTGTTTTTTCTGAATTCCGACACACTATTGCTCAACAATGCCATCCGCATAATCTTTGACTATGCAGAAAGCCGCCAACATGAAAAAATCGGGACATTAGGAAGCTGGTTGTTGGATAAAAAAGGAAACCCCAACAACTCTTTCGGCTTTTTCCCATGTGCAACAAACGAAATTAATTATTTGCTCGGTAAATATCAGCTACCAACCACAAATGACATAACAAAGGAAAAAGATGTGGACTACATCACCGGTGCCGATCTGTTTATCAAAAAGCGACTTTTCGAAGGATTGGACGGATTTGACAAAAATATATTCATGTATTATGAAGAAACGGATCTGCAATATCGCATAGCACTACGTGGCTTGTCGAGAAAAGTAATTCCGGGACCTCGTATCATACATTTGGAAGGCGGAAGTTTTGAAAATAACGGATTATCGTTCAAACGATTTTTAATGGCACAAACAAGCTATAATTACTATCTTAGAAAAAACTTTCACGGACTGAATTATTATTTTAATCGTGTTATGCTATGCCTTACCCGCCTTACTCTGTTCATAACAACAAGATGGACTGTTTCAGAGAAAATTAAAGCCTACTATTTAGTATTATCAGGAAAATAAGATGAAAAATATTTTAGTTTTAGCCTATCAGCTATCTCCGACAAAAGGCTCGGAATATTCCGTGGCTTGGAACTACGTCACACGTATGTCAAAATATAACCACTTGACAGTTCTCTACGGAGTATCAGGAATACATTTGGGAGACTGCGACGAAATGGAAGGATTTGCAGAGACAAAAGGCTTGCCAAATGTTACATTTATTTGCGTTAAACCTAACAAATGGACAAATGCGTTGAATTGGTGTAATCGCCACAATATTATGAATTATACTTTTTATTTTGCTTACCAAGCATGGCAAAAACAAGTGTACAAAAAAGTTAAAAAAATAATCAAACATGAAAAATTCGATTTGATACACTTTGTCGGTCCAATTGGCTATCGTGAACCTGGATATCTATGGAAACTAAACTTACCATATATGTGGGGGCCTATTGGAGGTGCAAATAAAGCTTCTGCCATATTGCTTACAAAATCGCCAGCACTTGCCAAGTTCAAATTTTCATTCCGCAATTTTGCAAATGAATTACAACTAAAATATCTATTACGTCTAAAAAAGGCATTGGCTAAAACAGATTTACTCTTGACAGCCATGTCTGAAAACCAAAAAATTTTCAAATCAAGATTTAATAAAGATAGTATCTATTTACCAGAAAATTCCATAAGTACAGAAATCAAGCTCAACACTTCCAAATTTAAAGATTGTACCAATTATCACATTGTTAGTATTGGAAGCTTAGTCGCAGGAAAAACTGTTAATATTCTTTTAGAGGCATTGACATTAGTCAAACACAAAGAAAAAATAATTGTTGATATTGTCGGAAATGGTCCTGAACGACAAACGTTGGAAACATTAGCCAAGAAACTTCAACTACAAAATCTTATCAATTGGCATGGACAATTACCCCGAAACAAAGCCGTTGAACTTTTTAACAATGCTCATTTACACGTAATAACCAGCGCAAAAGAAGGTAATCCAACCACTATTTGGGAAGCTATGAGTTATGGAGTTCCGACAATAAGCTTTGACCATTGTGGCATGCACGATACTATATGCGAACGATGTGGAATTCGTATTCCAATTCACAGTTATGACCAATGTGTGGCAGATCTAGCAATTGAAATAGACAAACTGTTGGAACACCCGGAAAGATTCGAACAACTTGCTAATGGAACAATCGAATGTGCTCAAAAATTCACATGGGACGCTCGAGAAGAATTCTTATTAAACTGCTATGAATTAGCAATAAAGAATTACAATATCAAATGAAACGACTTGTATGTTTTCATCTTTTCAATGATTTTAGCGGAAGTCCGAAGGTGTTGCGGATGGTGCTGGGTGAATTGGCTGAAAAGGGGATGCAAATCGACTTAATAACGTCAAAAGGTGAAGGCGCACTAAGCGACTTGTCGAAATGGAAGAACGTGAAAACAAGCGCGTATGCCTATCGCTTTTCCAACAATCCGACGGTGACGATGGCACGCTATTTCGGCGTGCAGTTCTACACATTCTGCCTCGCCCTATGCTACGCGTTTAAAAAGGACACAACGTTTTATGTGAACACCATACTGCCGGTGGGTGCCGCCTTTGCAGGACGATTGACGGGAAAGCGCGTAGTGTATCACTATCACGAAAATGCGTTTGCAAAAGGTACATTCTACAAACTATTGGCCTGCGCTATGCAGGTCTTGGCTTCGGAAATTATCTGCGTATCGGCCTATCAGCGTTCATTTCTGAAAAGAGAAAAGGACGTACATGTCGTGCCGAATGCTGCTCCGGCTGCATTTGTAGCCCGACTGTGTCCAAATCCGCAAGAAGCATTCGAACGCAAGCGCGTATTGATACTCGGGTCGCTGAAACGCTATAAAGGTACGTTAGAGTTTATAAAACTGGCTCAACGGTTGAATGACTATCAGTTTGAACTGGTACTGAACGAAACGCCTGAAAACATTGCCGCATTTTGGAAAGAAAACGGCATCAGTCAGCCGGCGAATCTGACGGTGCATCCACGACAAAATGATGTGGTGCCGTTCTACAACCGTACATCAATTGTACTCAATTTGACAGACAAAAACCAAGCAATCGAAACATTCGGTCTGACAGCTTTGGAAGCTATGTCTGCCGGGGTACCGGTGATTGTTCCCACCGTGGGCGGCATTGCCGAAATGGTGGACGACGGCGAAAACGGCTGGAAAATCGACGTGGCGAATCTGGGCAAGATTGCCGAAAAAATCAGCGAAATGCTGAACGATAAAGAATTATATTGTCGTATGGCAAAATCGGCATTAGAATATTCAAAAAAATTCAGCGAAAACAGCATGCTGATAAAAATCAAGAATATCATCGGTGGGTAAAAAATATTAATACAATAAAAATGAGAGTTATTTTTTTATCAGGAGGTTCAGGAAAGCGTCTTTGGCCGCTTTCGAATAATACCCGTTCGAAACAATTCTTAAAGCTTCTGGAATCACCTTCGGGAGAAATGGAATCAATGTTCCAGCGCATGATGCGCCAACTAAATGAAATTGGGGCTGCAGAATCCATCACGATTGCAACAAGTGCATCGTAAAACGACATCATTACGAACCAGTTAGGAACGACGTCGGCAGATGTGGTAACAGAACCAGATCACTGCGACACATTCCCTGCAATTGCTTTTTCATCGGCATTTCTGACTATGGAAAAAGCTGTGGCCATGATGAGGTTGTAGTTGTAATTCCTTGTGATCCATATACAGAAAAAGGCTATTTCGATACAATCATAAAAATGCAAAAGGCCGTTAAAGACGGCAAAGCTGATTTAGTACTGATGGGTATCTGCCCGACATACGCCTCAACAAAATTCAGCTATATCGTACCCCAATCAGCCAATGCAAATGAAGACGTTCTGGCAGTGGACCGTTTTACAGAAAAACCAGATGAAAACCATGCTGAACAACTGATTGCAGAAGGAGCATTTGGGAATGGCGGAGTTTTTGCATTTAAATTGGGCTATATGATGGACATCGTAGAAAAATATGTCAAAGCCGACACATTTGCAGAACTTAAATCACGCTACAACAAATTGCCCAAAATCAGTTTTGACTATGAAGTGGCAGAAAAAGCAGAATCCGTGGCTGTTGTTCCGTTCAAAAGAATGTGGAAAGACCTTGGTACATGGAATACGCTTACAAATGAGCTAAGCAATTACGCTGTGGGGAATGTTATCACAGACGGTAATACTGCCAATACGAACATTATAAATGAACTCGACCTACCCATTTTATGTATAGGAACTAACAATTTGGTGATAGCAGCCTCTAATGATGGTATCCTCATCACTGAAAAAAACGTAGTGAGAATATTAAAAAATATGTAGACATATTGCGTCAGCGCCCTATGTATGAAGAACGTCGTTAGGGTGAATATAAGGTGATTGATATTATGGAGTTTCCTGACGGGAACAAAGCACTAACCAAACGTCTGCATGTGAAAGCCAGCAAGTGCATCAGTTATCAGATACATTGTCACCGAGATGAAGTATGGACATTTATTGACGGAGAAGGTCAACTCGTTCTTAATGGAATAGAGATGCCTATCCGCCGTGGAGATACCATCATTATCAAGAAAGGCATGAAACACACCGTGCGGGCTACTACTGATTTGATATTCATTGAGGTACAGTCCGGTGATATTCTTTCTGAAGAAGATATTGAACGGTTGGACTGGGTATGGTCGTAAGTACTTGAATGCCTTTATTATTCGTCAATAGAATAGCATTCTCCCTTATACCGTATTCTATAAAGAAGATTTTCATAGATTGAGAGGGGCATATACAACAGATTACTTGGGAAAAAGTAATTATACAATGAACTCGAAGATAAAGAGTGATAGCTTGGTGTATAGTTGCTGAACTAATAATAAAAAATAATGAAACACATTGTCTGTTTTCACTTCTTCAATGACTATAGTGGCAGTCCCAAGGTTTTGAAAATGGTATTGGAGGGATTACTTAAAAGGGAGCATTTTATAAAGCGATGACTGTCGACTTGCCGGTAATCGTGCCAATCGTTGGAGGTATAGCCGAAATGGTAGAGGACGGAGTAAACGGAGATATAAGGTTGAAGTATAAAAACTGGAACGAATAGGAGATTACATCCGAAATATCTTATCCGATAAAGAAACTTATTCAGTCATGACAAACCAGGCATTGGCATATTCAAAGAAGTGAATATGACACACTGAATCCAAACGATTTTGAATAAATAACTCAAGATATATTATGCTTACAACTCGCTTGATAAAAAAATGCTGGCAAGACGCATCGAATTACACTGAAAAAGATGTAGATTTCTTGTTGGAAGAAAATGATTGGAACGATTTTAGCTACTACACGACCTACCATCTTCATATAACGCGAAAACAGGTAACTCAATCCGAAGGGGCTGTTTATTTGGGGGCTATTCTTATCATGAAATTGGGGCAAAAGGAAGCTGAATGTAACCTTGTCAGGATGGATCTGAAGCGGGAAGAAATATTTCATGAACTTCCTCAAGGTTTCTATTCTATCACATTCTCAATTGATGTGTATAAAGGACTGGCACGTTACCTGACAAAAGAGGAACGAGAGGAGTTTATCCGGAATTTCCGGCTTATTTTGAAAGTAGACGACGAATATTATCCTCAAGTAAAGGATGATGTCTGCTTTCAGACTTCGCTGATGCGCGGTGGAAATATGAATAGTTATTCCTTACAGAAAGGACGGGAACTGTTGCTTCAAGAAGGAATGCAATATAATTTGCGTGAAAAACAAGTTACAGTAAAGTATACAGATTCTAAAACATCGGTCGTTCTTGATTTTTCAGCCATCAAGGGAATAGACTCTACAGTTCTGCCTAATGGAATAATTGTCTTTATTGGCAAAAATGGTAGCGGTAAAAGCACAGCTCTCTATAAACTGGCAGCCTTACTTTATTCGGACCCAAGCGACAGGAGCAGATATATGACGAAGGTGGGAAAAATTGAACCCAGTGACTTGGGTATCTCACAGTTGATGATATTTTCCTATTCGCCCTTTGATAATTTCATTCTTCCGGGAGAGAACGGAGATGCTGATTTGGTATTATGGGCTAAAAATATAGAAGAACGGACCGGACGCTTTGTCTTCTGTGGGTTACGCGATGTAAAAGCAGAGGCAGAACTCCTTATAGAGGCAAGAAAGCACAATCAAACCGAACAGATTTCATTCCGTACAGGGAATATTCGTCTAAAGGAACAATCTGCATTAGCTAAAGAAAGTAAAGAGGCTTATAAGATAATCGAAAATGAAATTAGTAAGCAAAAAGAGTGGAATGAATGTGTTCGATCCATGAAAGAAAGTCAAAATGAACTATATCAAATGGCGGAAAACTTAATGTTTTCTGATTTCGTAGCCAGTCGGTCTTGGAATGATGTATTTCAAAATCTGAGTACCGGCTGTAAGTTCTTTTTCCACTCTATACTGCATATCATTGCCTATTGTGAAGAAAATGCCATGCTTCTTTTTGATGAGCCTGAAAATCATCTGCAAGCCCCATTATTATCATTCATGATGGCGGAAATACGAAAGATATTGAATAAACGCAAATCAGTGATGCTGATAGCGACTCATTCTCCAGTTATTTTGCAGGAAACCTTGGCGAAAAATGTACGCATTGTCCGTAAAGAGGGAGAAAATGTAAGTTTTGTGCAGCCCTCAATCGAGACTTTTGGAGAAAGTTTCGGTGCTATCTCATCGGAAGTCTTTGATTTGACAACTGATAGGGTACAATATTTCAAAGCTGTGGATGAGATTTACCTAAATCAAGATTGTAGAAATGCAAAGAACGCACAGGAGGTTGTAGATGCTATAGATAAAAAGATGGGTGGCATAAGCAGCCAGACTATCCAGTATGTAGTGGCAAAGTATATTAATGACAAACGCTAGTAAGTATGTGGGGAATTTGTAAGCCGAAGATAGAGGACGCAAAAGGCGATATTGTCATATTCAAGAAAAAAGGAATAGTCAAAGGAAAAGATGTGGATTCCTTGGATCTATTGGTCGAACAGTATGAAGCGCAGGGAGGTAAGGTAACGGATATGCAACATGATATTATCTCTGAAAAAGGTGCCAAATCTATTCATGCCCATTATGAGGATACAGAAGCAAATAAGCCTCTTTACTATATCCGACAAGAATTGAATGAAAACGTAATGAAGTGCCCTTATTGCGCTATCGGGCAACCTGCAACATTGGATCATTATATGCCCAAAAATAAATATAAGGCTCTTGCTCTATGTAGATTGAACCTGGTTCCTATGTGTTGGGAGTGTAATCGAGGTAAAGGGCATACACATCCCTATACCGAATATATTCATCCTTATTATTTACCTGATTTATCAGGAATAACATTCCTGAATACACATATTGAAATTGTAGGTGATGTATTGAACTTTACATTCTCATTTGATAAAGAAGCATTGAGAGATGAAGATTTATATGAACAATTAATCTCACATTGGAGAAATATGAAATTGGATGAACGGCTACGAAAATCGGTCATCGATTTTATTCATAGCGAGGTGTTGTCCGAATCAACGGATATGGAAGTCTTGGTTAAATATGTCGCGATTTTAGCAGAACGTATCAAAAACAAGTATGGGCTTAACGATTGGCGAAGTGCCATAATGAGAGCCTTGTCACAACAATTGAACGGTGAAAACGGTAATGTGATTGTGAAGAACTTGATTTCAATGAAGCGACAAGTAAAAGACATTAAGATATAACTCAAATTAAAATCAATTCTATTTTTCATGAAGCAAGTTGCTATTGTTGGCATTCAGGGAGTGCCTGCTAAGTATGGCGGCTTCGAGACTTTGGTAGAGAACATTATCGGTGATAACTGTTCCCCGGAAGTCCGTTATACTGTTTTTTGCAGCAGTAAGGATTATACCGCCCGTATGAAAACTTACAAAGGAACTCGTTTGAAATATATTCCACTGTTCCACGCCAATGGGGCACAGAGTACACCCTATGATATTTTATCAATGCTAAAATGTTTGCAGGGATATGATACCGTGGTAATATTGGGTGTGTCCGGATGCATTTTCTTACCTGTATTCCGTTTGTTCTATCGTAAGCGGTTGGTTGTAAATATTGATGGTCTGGAACACCGGCGCACCAAATGGGGAAAGTTCGCCAAGTGGTTTCTGCGTACCAGTGAGGCTATGGCTGTGCGCTATGCCGATGTGGTGATTGCCGATAATAAGGGTATTCAAAACTATGTGGAGGAAACTTACCATAAAGAAGCAGTTCTGATAGCATACGGGGGAGACCAGGTGCTGAGAGACATTCCGGAATACAAACAAACAGAAATCTTGCGAAAATATGGTGTGACGCCTGGAAATTATGCGGTCAGCGTATGCCGGATAGAACCAGAAAACAACAGCCACATAATTTGTGAGGCATTTGCCGCCAACGGAAAAGACATCGTGTTTGTTGGGAACTGGGAACGGAGTGAATATAGCCGCGGATTAAAACAGAAGTACGATAAATGCCGCAATATCCGGATGGTGAATGCGGTGTATGATTTGGACGAGCTATATGCTTTGCGGAACTTATGTTTTTGCTATATCCATGGGCATAGCGCAGGCGGTACCAATCCCTCGTTGGTGGAAGCAATGTTTTTCGGGAAGCCGATTTTGGCGTATGACGTAGTATATAATCGGGAAACTACGGAAAATAAAGCCTATTACTTTAAGACTTCGGATGAGTTGACGAAATTGGTATATCTGAAAGTAAAAGATGGTATGGCTATGAAAGAAATAGCCATGCGGCGATATACATGGGAACATATAGCCGGCCAATATGAAGCTATGTATGGAAAAAATATTTAAATGCAAAAACATGTTGACAATGAAGAGAAAATGGTATTTTGTAGGTAGTAGCATTTCTGTTATATAACTCTTAGCGACATAAAAACATAATGTCTCTCCCATTAGCGACTTGCTATCTCCATCTCCGTTACGAAGTCACGGAATCTGACGGGGTTCTGTGGCTCGGATTCAAGCCGGGAATGGTGCATGCCATCGTCAAAGAAGTTTGGAATGAGCAGCCACTGAGCAGATCGGATACTGAACGCTATTATGCTGAGCTTTCTTCTTTGAGCCGGGGATACGGCAACCTTTATTTCCGTATTGTTGCGCATGGTGGATTCCTGCCGGAAGCACTCTCCTTTGAACTGCATGGACTGACTATCTCGGATGAGAGCTACATACGAAGCCTTTCCAGCAGAAAGCATATAGAACTTTATCCACACAATGAAGCAGCCTATCGAGCGATCCGTAAAGGTTTTGAACAGCATCGCATCGGTGCCGTAGTACAGGCAACCGGGACGGGGAAGTCGTATCTGTTAGCCCGCTATATTGCAGATCATGCGGCGGAAAAAATCTTGGTGTTTGCTCCGAATGTGACAATTCTGGACGAGATCCGAAAGGCCGTAGGATTTCAATCTCCCAATATCCGCTATCAAACCTTCCAGTCACTGATTTATCACTGGGGATCTTGCGAATCGCTGAAAGCCGGTCATATCCTGATCGACGAGTTCCACCATTTCGGAGCTGAGATCTGGGGCGGGGCCTTGCAACAGATGATAGATTCCAACCCGTCAGCTCGTGCGCTGGGTACATCGGCCAGCCCTATCCGACCGGAAGGGATGGTAGATACGGTCGATCTCTATTTTGAAGGGAACCTCTTTTATGAACTCACCTTGCCGCAGGCATGGTATTATCACATTCTACCTGTTCCGAAGCTGGTGCAAAACGCCTTCGGATTGGATAATGAATTGGATCGGATCCAGAGAAATTTGGACCGAAGCGGTTGTTCAGCTCGCCGGAGAGAGCGCATCCAAAAGAAACTGGACCTGGCGCGGGTCGATTTCAAAGGTGCTTTGGGTGCACCGTCGGTAATCCGGAAGTTCCTGCCCGAAAGCGTACGCAAACTGCTGGTCTTCTGTCGTGACCTAGCCGATCTCAGACAGATGGTGCCAGAAGTGTGTGACTGGCTCATGCAGGCAGGCCGATCAATTACACCATTTGAAATCCATCATGTACAAAGCGAGCAGGAGAACCAGCGGTTGTTGGCTGCTTTCCGGGAAGAGTCGGATCGGTTACACGTACTCTTTTCCGTCAATATGCTGATTGAAGGATTACATGTCGAGGGAGTGGATGCCGTCTTGTTCTTGCGACGTACTGAATCTTACATTGTCACCCTGCAACAGCTAGAGCGCTGTCTGGATGCTGGAAGCGGGAAACAGCCGATTGTCTTGGATTTCGTGAATAATCTGTCGGGCAAATCGGTCTACGACGTGATGGCTCGCCACTTGGAGCGGCTCTCTTATCTTCCATCGCCCCACGGATTTGAAGAAACAACCTCGTTCCTCGCCACCGGTTACTTGTCGGATATCCGACTCCGCATCGAAGAGATCCTAGCCGAGCTGGAACCGTGGCAGATTATGTACGAGCGACTGGTCGAGTTCCACCGGGAAGAGAATGACTGGCCTTCGGTGACGGAAGGGAAATTGGGCCTTTGGTGCAACACGCAGCGCATCGCCTACAAACGAGGCCGTCTTGCCAAGGAACGGTGCGATCAGCTTGATGCGATTGGTTTTGAATGGAATCAGCTCGACTCCAAATGGATGAGGGAATACCATACGTTGAAAGTCTTCTTTGATACTTGCGGACGCTGGCCTAAACGTGAAGACGGTCCGCTTGCGACTTGGTGTTATACCCAGCGGGAAAGGCGGAAGGATGGACGTTTAAGCAAAGAGCGTATCCGGGCTTTGAATGAGATCGGCTTTGTCTGGGATCAGGACCTTCAAGGGGAATGGATGAAGAACTACGAGGAACTGAAGTTTTTTATCGGAAAATTTCACCGTTTTCCTAAATCGGCAGAAGGGAACTTGGGTGGATGGTGTCATACACAACGAAAAATGCGCAAGCAAGGGAAACTCTCTCCTGATCGTCAAACACTATTAGATCAAATAGGATTTGTGTGGTCGGCGGAACAGGTCTGGCAAGGCTACTTGAAACAGTTGCACCAGTTTCATGTCCAAAATGGACGGTGGCCCAGATGCCGTGAAGGGGCATTGGTGTACAGTCCAACGGCGGAATTATCGAAGAGGAAGCTTGTCGGATCAAAAAATCGCCCAATTGGAACAAA
>ERZ835051.1888-NODE-1888-length-20207-cov-5.498114_pt1 | contig 20207 bp, 16 predicted proteins | sample MGYA00519575_ERZ835051 | MGnify/ENA primary metagenome ERZ835051 (study PRJEB31850, sample SAMEA3708769) | human gut metagenome | biome: human gut; feature: human-associated habitat; material: faeces | place: China | collected 2014 ... | reverse complement strand
AGATAGATACGGGTGGTTTCTATGCTTTCATGTCCCATGAGGTCGGCAAGCAGAGATATATCATTGAATTTCTCCAAAAAATTCTTGGCAAACCGATGACGGAAAGAGTGAGGATAAACGACTTTCTCATTCAGTCCGTATTTCACAGCATAGTTCTTCAACTGCTGGGCAATACCTCTTGTAGTGATACGCTCTCCAAAACGATTGAGGAAAAGGTAACCACTTGTGCGATTGTTTTTGATCAGCCATTCGGCTGTTTCTTTGCGTAATGTCTTTGGGATATAAATTCGGCGTATTTTGCCACCTTTGGTGTAAATATCGTAATACCCAATCCGAACATGTTCTATTTTTATTTGTATCAATTCACTGACTCTTGCGCCAGTCGCAGCGAGGAAATGCACGACAAAATACCATGTCAGATTATCTTCCCTTTTCAGTTTGTTCTTTAGGAAGATATAATCAGCATTGCTGATTACATTTTCTAAATATGAACGCTGTTGTACCTTGACCGATTTTAATCGCAAGCGTGGCTTCTTTATACACTCAAGGTATTTATTCATAGCCTGTATGCGCAGATTTACAGTCTTTGGCTTGAAGGTTTCGATGAGATAAGTTTTGTAGATGAGCAAATTTCGCTTGTTCAATTCCCTATGCCGAGAATAATACTCCCTGATGGCATAAAGATAAGCGTTGATGGTATTTTCCGCCATATTCCCCTGACGCAAATACAATTCAAAATCTTCGTTGTTCATGTTCTTTACATTATTAGTTAAACAAATTGTTATCACTAATAATGTAGAGAGTGGTTAGTGTTTTGAGTTCCTATTATGAGAAGTTTCTCGCTACAGGTGAGATGAAGTGTATTGACGAGGAGATTCCGTTTGAGATTCCACAAGGGTGGGAGTGGTGTCGCATATCATCTATATTTCAACTTAATCCCAAAATAGAAGCCAATGATGATACGCTTGCAGCATTTATCCCAATGGAGGCTATTAGTGCCGTATATAGTTCTGAATACAGCTACTATGAAAGGAGGTGGAAAGAAATAAAATCTGGCTTCACTCAGTTTGCTGATGGAGATATAGCATTTGCCAAAATAACGCCGTGCTTTCAAAATAGAAAATCAGCCGTTTTTTCTAATTTACCGAATGGCATAGGGGCTGGAACTACGGAATTAAAAGTTTTACGTCCATATGGGGAAACTATAAATCGTTTTTTTGCTTTATATTTCCTTGAAAGCCCGTACTTTATTGATGAAGCTACTTTTAAAGGCACGGCAAATCAGCAGCGAATAGCATCAGGATATTTAGAAAACAAACTTTTTCCGTTACCTCCAATCGAAGAACAATGTCGAATAGCCAACAAGATTGCTGAAGTTGTACCGATGGTGGATAGATATGGAACAGCTCAAACGAAACTTGATAATCTAAATGTAGAATTAAAGAATATACTTAAAAAGTCCATTCTCCAAGAAGCTATACAAGGCAAGCTTGTTCCACAGATTGTAGAGGAAGGTACAGCCCAAGAATTGCATGAACAAATCAAACAAGAGAAGCAAAAGCTCGTCAAAGAAGGCAAAGTGAAGAAGTCTGCCTTAACAGATTCTGTCATCTTCAAAGGTGACGATAACAAGTATTATGAGCAGATAGGAACAGAAATTATTGATATAACTAATGAAATTCCATTTGAGATTCCGAAAAACTGGATATGGACAAGACTGAAGAACTTTTGTTCCGTATGTACTGGTGCGACTTTCAAAAAGGAAGAAATGGAATCTGGACATTGTGGCATTCGTGTCCTTCGTGGCGGCAATATCAAGCCATTTCAACTATGTACGAAACCAGATGACATATTTATTCCTCAATCCAAAGTAAAAGAGGATATATTATTAAAGCATAACGATATAGTTACTCCGGCCGTAACGAGTTTGGAAAATATAGGCAAGATGGCTATAGTTGAATTGGATATGCCTCACACAACTGTAGGAGGATTCGTCTTTATCATTCGACCTTTAGGTGGTGGCAAGTCACTTTCCAAATATCTCCTTGCATTTATGAGTTCGCCCTCGGCCATTGATTTTATGAAGTCCATAACAAACAAGTCTGGACAAGCATTCTACAACATTGGTAAAGAAAGATTGGTGACGGCATTAGTACCTATACCGCCACTTGCAGTACAAGAGCGTATTGTCTCCAAAATAGAGAAACTATTTGAACAATTGCGATAATTCGTCTATCCGTGCCGATATTCGTTGTTGCTCTCTATATGGAGGCATGCCTATAATGAGGGAATAAAATATCTCCTTGTTAAGATGTGGAATTGCTGCGCCTCGCTTTGATTTGCGTAGTAATTCCTTGTAGAATAGGATAAAGTTCAACACATAAGGCAAGTGCATAGCAGAACTAACCCAGAGTTGCTTGAATGTACTGCCCATATAGCCATCGCAAGGCACTGTGAAAACCTCGCCGGAGTTCTCCCCATCCACAAGGATGATATTATCACCTTTGTGGACAAATTTGCCTCTTTGCTGATATTCTCCGGTACTCTTGCCTCGTAAAAATTTTGCATCAAGGCACAACTGCTGTCCCTCTTTCTTTTCGCCATCAATGAGAGCACAAATTGAGGATAATCTCACAAGCGACCAACTATAGGGAAAGTCACAATCACACTCTATCTGAACGGCTTGCCCATTTATCTGCTCATAATACTTGTTATCGTCACCACGAAAGATATTACTGTCTGATAATACAGACTTCTTCAACTTTCCTTCTTTCACTAGTCTTGCCTTTTCTTGCTTGATCTGCTCAAATAGTTCTTGAACCGTACCTTCCTCGGCTATTTGCGGCACAAGTCTTCCTTGGATGGCTTCTTGAAGTATTGATTTTTTAAGCTTATCATTTATCTCTGTATTAAGTTTATTGAGCTTGTTTTGTGCACAAGCATAATTTTCAACGAAAGGTAATAATTCCTCTACCTTTGCAACTATTCGGTGTTGCTCCGTAAGTGGTGGTAGTGGATATAGAAAATCTTCGATATGACAATTGTTAATCGAAGGCGAATTCTCTCCTTTCATAAATGAATTTAGACCGTCAACAACATACGAAGAAAGCATCAAAAGAAATATGTACTTAGGAAATAAAGCATTAAGGGAGGTGATGACATAAAATCCTGTGCTTGCAATAGCATTAGCATATTCTTCTGGAACAAGAGCTATATTTCTGAGGTATGGGCGCACCATAGAAAACAAAATATCGTTTTTATGAAGTTTTCTTGTTGCTCTACTTGGGGCGTTTGTTTTCAAAATAAACTTCGGCTTGTCGATGCTATTAGTTTTGTTATTGACCGCATCAACATCGATATAGACAAAATCCTTAGCGGGCTTTGTGGATTCCATAGGAAGAAAAACAGATTTTCCTCTCACCCACTCCCATGTGGCAGGAATCTCAAATGGTATCTCCTCGTCAATACACTTCATCTCACCTGTAGCGAGAAACTTCTCATAATAGGAATTGTCCTCACCGCGATAGATAATGGATTCGTTCTTGTCTTTTTTGATTTTCTTCTCTTTGAGCAACCGAGCCTTTTCCTCCCTAATCCGTTCAAGAAGTACTGATGCAGGTTCGTCATTCGGATCTTGCGGTACAAGTTTTCCCTGTATCGCCCATTGAAGTATGCTGTTTTTAAGTTGTTTTCCGTTCATTTATTTGCTGTATTGAAATGTGAAACGCTGTCTCACATATTTATCATTCGGGATATTCGTCAAGAATCTTGTCAAGTTGAGCCTGCAATTCTTCTCGCTTGGGGAGGTATAATTGGTATCTGGCAGCAAAAAGTTGATTCGTAACACCTTCGAGTGCATACTCCAACAGCAGCTCATCTTTCTTTGCGCCCAACACAATCCCGATAGGAGGATTATCATCATTCTGACATATCTCTGTCTTGAAATAGTTCAGGTAAAGATTCATCTGACCTATATCTCCATGCTTGATCTCACCCCGTTTTAAGTCTATCAGAACATAACATTTCAATATGCAATGATAGAACACCAAGTCCACCTTGAGTCGTCTGCTTCCAATGTGCATCACAAACTGGCGCCCCACGAAGGCAAACCCCCGTCCGAGTTCCAGTAAGAACTTTTCCATATTGGCCTTCAGAGCTGCTTCCAATTCACCTTCCTTGTACTGTTTCTTCTGCGGAAGACCAGCAAATTCAAGAACAAAAGGGTCTCGGAGTATATCCTGTGGCGTAAGTACCTGATGCCCCTCGTTTGCCAAAGCCAATACACCCTTCTTATCCGTACTCAAAGCAAGACGTTGAAACAATGCACTTTTTATTTGCCGTTTCAGTTCCCGTACTTTCCAGCCTTGACGTATGGATTCGGTGAAATAGAATTTCATTTCCAAAGGGTCATCACATTTCAATAACTCGAAATAATGACTCCAAGTCAATTTGTGAGACAGTGTCTCACGTTTTGGAAAAGCGAGGTAGAGTTTGCGCATATAGGTTAAATTCGATCGGCTGAACCCACGACCGCATCTTATTGTCAAGTCCTTTGATAGATTTACGAGAAGCTGTTTGCCGTATTCAGCCCGAGCCTGCCCTTTCTGCTCAAATTCAACAATGTATTGCCCTGTCTTCCAGTTTGCATCCAGAAGGTGCGCATTTACGGATGTTATGGCATCGGCCTTAGCCTCCGTCCATAAATTCGTAATATGGTTGACAAGTTCACTGTACGCCGGATCGTTATATTGCACTATCGTTGTCTCTGTACTCATCTTGTTTGAATTATGATTTTTTGAAACAGTCATGATTACTGAACAGTTTTATTATTCCATTTGAGGGCACTCAAATAATGATTAAAAATCCGAATATTTATTCTTTTGCTCTATGAAAAAATGATAAAGTTTTTTCCCTATCTTATCTTTTGTAAATGTCCTCTCATGTTCTATGGGTATGGTCGATAGTCTTATTTTTGACACACCTTTTTGGAAAAAATCAAATTGCTCTGGACATATTCTAAATTGCGCAGTTGAATTGATTGAGGTAACAGGAATAACAATATTTCCTGAAATAATACCTGTCGATTCAGAGTCTGTATTGATAAGATTTCCTTTCAATTCAAGAATTTCATTGTCAAAATTTTTGACAAGCATTGTTGATTCTTTCATGAAATTCAAGCGGTCTGATTCTACAATCGCAATAATGTAATATGTCGTATCTTGTCGAGCCACACTATATGTCACACTGCACCCTTCTGCAGCTAATGGTTTATAAGTATAACTCACTGTTTGTGCATAACTCAAATGTCCGATAGAGAACATAAGAAGTATAATAAGTACTTTAATTCTCATGATTTTCAATATTAATTCCCAAAATCTTTTGTATCTCAGCCAAGGTCTTGTCTATCTCATGGTCAAGAGCCGCCCGTTTTTTATAATAGTCAGCCAGCAGCTCGGCCGGAGGCAAAATTTCTTCATCTTCTTTCGGGAACTTGCATAAGTCGAAATTGCAGTCAGACGCAATTAAGTCTTCGACTGAATAGCAGCGGGCTTTCTCGTTCCCTTCCTCAATAATGATTTCCTTACGGTCATTCCACCATTCTTTGATAGGATTACAATGCTCCAAACGCATCGGTTTTGTTTTGGAGAAATGCTTGTATCCCTCCGGCATATCCAAACGATAAAACCAGGTTTCCTTAGTAAAGTAACCTACAGGTGAATCTTCTGCCTTTTCGTTATTGAAGAACAGAATGTTGGTCGCAATAGGGGTATATGGTGCGAAAATACTACCCGGCAATCGGATAATAGTATGCAGATTGAAGTCTCGCAGTAATTTTGTCTTGATGGCAATCTTGGTATTATCTGCCCCAAACAGAAATCCATCTGGGACAATGACCGCAGCACGACCGTTCTTCTTCAACCGGTACATAATAAGTACCATAAACAAGTCGGCAGTCTCGCTGCTTCGCATATCAGAAGGGAAATGAGACTTAACATCGGCTTTCTCGTTCCCACCATATGGAGGATTCATGAGTACGACGTCAAATTTATCCTCTTCCGTATAGTTGAGAACATCTTTAGTCAGTGAGTTGTCATGAAATACCAATGGCTTATCTATGCCGTGGAGTAAGAGATTAGTCACACACAGCATATAAGGGAATTGTTTCTTTTCTATACCAAATACGGATTGATTAAACTTCTCCCTGTCTTCAGCAGTAACCACACGCTTGTCAAGTTCTCCAAGCCAACTGGTAATAAAACCACCGGTCCCACAAGCGAAATCCGCCATCTTCTCCCCAATCTGCGGCTTGATTATTTCCGCCATAAATTCAGTTAAAGCTCTCGGCGTATAAAACTCGCCGGAAGATCCGGCGGACTGCATTTCCTTGAGTATGTTTTCGTAAATTTCACCGAAAGCATGACTTTCTTCATAGTCGGCAAGATTGAGATCATCAATTACATTCAGAACCTGTCGGAGTTGTACCCCATCTTTCATATATTGGTTGGCATCCTCAAAAACAGTTCTTACAATTGCTTGCCGGATAGGTGTGTCGGGAGTAATCTCTATCTTCTTGAGTTTATCAAATACCACATTGTTGACAAATGATAGCAGGTCATCTCCCGTCAGGGCATGCCCGCTTCCATCATCGTGAGCCCAATTACGCCAACGGCATTCTTCGGGAATAATAGATTTATAAGCATCCTCCATTTCCCAGTCATTCTCTTTCTCGTCATAAACTTTAAGAAAGAGCATCCATGCCATCTGCTCTATGCGCTGTGCGTCACCATTGATACCGGCATCATTGCGCATTATATTGCGTATCCGTTTTACGAAATTCGACAAACTCATATTTTACTTTTCTTTTTATGCTACATTATATATCAGTTGAGTCAGATTGTTTACGGCATTAAGGTAACCTTGCTTGCCGCCAAACAGTCTGGCTATGTTTGCAGGGGAGCCAAATCTTCTGAACGGGTCGTTTTTCAAAACTGAAAGATTCTCCAGTTCAGAAATACCCTCGTCCATATATTTGTCAAGCAGAGCTTCAAGAACGAGTCTGGCTTGCTCTCCATATTTACTAAAGACATCTCGTTTCTTTACTTGCTCTGCTCGTTCTCGTCTTGTCAAGGTCTTCTTTCCGTATGCAATATGACAGATAAAGTCAAAGTCATCCACATCATCCATATTCCGGTCATGCTTCAGAACCGCAAGGTCAATACCGGCTTCTTTAAGCGTTTCCGCTATTTCGCTTTTCCTTTTTAGGGCATTCCACTTAGAGGTAAAGGTTTCTATTGTCGCATATGTGTCAATAATATTCTTCTTAGTATAATCTGTGATGCTTTCTGTACGAAGTAGTTTCCCGTTCGTATCGTAAACGGAAACTACTTTATTGATTACTTTTACTTCACAACCATTTTTATCCACAATTGGTTTTGGTCGTGGCACCGGTGTCGGGCACTCACAAGGATTTTTGCCACAGATGGGACATGCCGAAGGTGGAGTAGGTTTTAGACAGACACAAGGATTTTTGCCGCAAACAGGACATGGCTTCGGAGGATAATCCGGATCAATCTCTATCGGACCATCCCAATCCGGATCAGCAAAAAGGCGTGTCACATTGCGAAAGTCCATTACTACAAAATGTGTTTTCCCTTCTTTTTCACGAATGCGGGTGCCTCGTCCTATAATCTGCTTGAACTCTGTCATTGAGCCGATCTGTTGGTCGAGGACTATGAGTTTGACCATTTTGCAGTCAACACCAGTTGATAGTAATTTACTGGTCGTAGCTATTACCGGATATTTAGATGCAACAGAAATAAAATAATCTAGTTTCCCTTTGCCATATTCATCGCTGCCAGTAATGCGGACTACATAGTCGGGATTCTTTTTGCACATATCTGCATTGGCATTGACCAGTGCGATTCGCATTCTCTCCGCATGCGCTTCATCAGCACAAAATACAATGGTTTTTGCCATACGGTCTGTGCTTTTGAGATAGTTGGTTACTTCTTGTGCTACTTCCCGATGGCGATCTTCAATCACGATGTTATAATCATAGTCACTGTTGTTGTATATTCTATCCTCGATTTCATTGCCGTAAATATCCTTTTGACCTTTGATTGGCCGCCACTCATCCCCGATATTTGTTGTAATATTTATGACTTTAAATGGAGCAAGGAATCCATCTTCTATACCGTTTTTCAGACTATATGTGTAAACAGGTTCGCCAAAGTATCCAATACTTGATTGATATCGTGTCTCTTTGGGTGTTGCAGTCATGCCGATGTGTGTGGCAGAGGAAAAATAATCCAGTATAGTGCGCCAGTTGCTGTCATCTTTGGCACTTCCTCTATGACATTCGTCTATGATTACGAGATCAAAATAATTCGGATTAGGGAAAAGCTCCTGATAGTTTTTCGCATCATTTTGCCCAATAAGCTGTTGGTAAAGCGCAAAATACACTTGATGAGAAAGCAATTCTTTCAATTTATCCTTGTCTTTGGAATAATCTATTTTATGGATTACTTTTTCCAAAGGCTTGAAATCTTGTTCAATAGATTGATCTACCAATATATTGCGGTCGGCTAGATAAAGAACTTTTTTCTTTAATCCACTCTTAAGTAGTCTCCAGACTATTTGAAACGCAGTGTATGTCTTACCTGTACCGGTAGCCATCACAAGTAAAATACGGTTTTTCCCTTTTGCAATAGCGTTGATCGTACGATTTATAGCATTAAGTTGATAATATCTTGGAGGAAAAATATTTTGTCCACTGCACAATGGTTGGTTAATGGCAGCTTCCTCCTGTTCATTAAGCCCGTTTCCTTCGTTTATCTCTTTTTTATATCGCTCAATCAATTCTTCGCGTGTTGGAAATTCATCCATACCGAAAAATCGTTCCTTCCCGGTTAGAAAATCATGCTCTGCAAAACCTTCTCCATTGGAGCTGAACGCAAATTTGACATCAAGCATTTTTGCGTATTCCATTGCCTGTTGCAAACCATAGGAAACAGTATGCTTGGTATCTTTTGCTTCAATAATAGCAATTGGTGTAGCTTTATTCACATAAAGCACATAGTCAGCAAACTTTGGTTTTTCACGATGTACAATATTACCATGCAAGCTGATTTTACCATCGGTAAATTTCACTTGTTGTTCCATGAAAATACTATCTTTTGTCCATCCCTTGCTTGTGATGGCATCGTTGATATAGCGGAACTTTACATCTTCCTCTGATAATTCATGACTAATGCTCATGTTCATATAATATTTTATTATCGGAAGTTCACCTCATCAAAATTCGGAGTTTGATATTCGTTTATCTATATCATTGGCGTTCTTTCTCGTCAGTTATCAAATCTTTCAAATCTACTTGAAGTATCTTTGAAATCGCTAAAAGTGTTTCCAAATCCGGCTGGTACCTGTTGCAAGCGTAACTATTGATTGTACTGAAACTCTTGCCAACTTGTTTTGCAAGCCAAGTTTGTGATATACCCTTTTGCTCAAGAATATCTTTTATCCTGTTCAACTTCATACCACTCTGAATTTTGCTACAAAATTACGCTAAATTTTGCGATATTAGAGCGCTTTCGACGAACAAAATTGCTTTCATGCAAAAGAACACACTTCTTGACCAGAAAAATGGGTTGATAGCATGTGCTGTTTTCGCGGAAAAACTTATAAATCGCGGGAACTTTGTGGTATCAAATTACAATGAGTATTGAATGTATAATTTAATAATCAGAAAGATATAGAATGTTATTCGGTTCAAGCGTGGAACTCGCAAAAAGACATTTCGGGAATAAAAACGCAATGAATAATAGAGCGAAAAAACGTAATTTTAAATTCATAATCGTATATGTGTGTGTTCATCATTCCGGTACGAAACGAGTACAAAAAAAGAACGCAACAATTAAAATCCCGATTAAAAAAAACTTAGCAGGAAAAGATTTTATATATATCTCCTGCTATTTAATCTATTTTAAGAATCCGAAAATATTCTACCTCGGTTTCTTTCCGAAAAAATTATCTGTATCGACAATTAGCAGACCGCTATTTCAAGAAAACAAATAAAATTCATAAAAGAGTAGAATCTTAGACGGTAGGCATTAAGAATACACGATAAAAACTGACCGGAAGAAAACGCAAAGAAGACCTGACAATATTTTTTTGTCGGAAAATTTAGACGACTGGCTCTTATTGCTGTTCCCCATTCTGTTCAGGGAAAAGCAGTACGACACTATTATTGTTAAAATATCGGGATATTTGTCCCGGGAGCTTTTCAAAAGAAGAGTCGTAGGAAATCGCTCCCCGCCGTGCCGAAACAATCACCAACAAACATTCATAATTCATTTGTCCGGTCAGTATCAGCAAATCTTCCCAACTGACAAGGTCGGTATAAACAGCATTTATATCTCTATGTTTCTTTCGAATATATTTACGAATATATCCCGATGTTTGCGGATGTGCATAAAAATGAATCTGACAATCTAAATGCTTACTCATACGACACAAATGGGAAATCCACTTAACAAACCCGCATTCAAATTCCGCCTTCGGAGGAACAGCAACAATAATACATTGCAAAGAAGTGACCGGAATATGAAAACGAGCTATCATAACTTGCATACACGTTTTTTTCAACAGATTTTCAGACAATGTCCCCAGAAACGAATCGACAATACTCTTCCTATGATGCAATCCGATAACAATGTCCGTTACATCATGCTCTTTTGCCGTATGAAAAATACCGGTCGCAATATTCAGGTCAAAACGCATTACGGTTTTCGGCTCTACATCCGCTTCTGTCATTATTTGAGCGGCCCTTTCCAGAGAATGTTTCCCTTGAAGTTCTTGTTTCAATGAATCGTTATCGTCATTTATAACATTAAGAGCGACAAGACTGTCTTTATCTTTTTTATCCCTTAACAACAAAGAAAAACCGACAAGCTGTTCCAAAGTTCTGGGATTAGCCAGAGGAATCAAAAATTTCTCTTTTTTCTGTATTTTTTCACTGACCACTTCAACGGCACGATCCATCACAATACGTTTCGCAGCATATTCGGTAATAAACGAACTTACTACACATGTTACAAGAATCAATAAAATCGTACCATTCAGAACATCTTCATTCAGCAAACGCTGTCCATCAGGAAGAATAATATTATACCCTACCAATACGGCAGCTAATGTTGCGGCAGCTTGCGCATTACTCAATCCGAACATCAACTCCCGCTCGACAGCCCGCATTTTATATATCTTCTGAGTCAACCAAGAAGCAATCCATTTTCCCGAAAGAGCTACGACAATCATTACAAAAGCTACTTTAAGTGAATCAAAATGTCCGAACAACACTTTAATATTAATCAACATTCCTACTCCAATCAGAAAATAAGGAATGAACAAAGCATTACCGACAAACTCCAAGTGACTCATCAAAGGAGAAACATGAGGTATCAACTTATTTAAGACCAATCCGACAAGGAATGCGCCGAGAATCCCTTCCATTCCGATAAGCTCCATCAATCCTGCGCCCAAAAACACAAGAGCCATGACAAAGATATATTGCACAATGTTATCATTATAGCGATGGAAAAACCATCGACAAATACGAGGGAAAAGATACATGATAACCAAACTCAATACAACCACCTTCACAAGCAGCCACACCCAAAACAGATCAGATGCTTCTTCCTTATATAAACCGCTTATTACCGCCAATACCAACAATGTCAACGTATCGGTGACGGCAGTTCCCCCCACGGCAATGCCGACAGAGCGCTGGCTATTGATGCCATATCTGAGAACTATCGGATAAGATATCAAGGTGTGCGAAGCATACATACTGGCAAGCAGCACAGAGGTCACGAGGCTATATTCAAGCAAATGCATATTAGTCCAAATCCCTATACCCAGAGGAAATATAAAAGCAAGAAGCCCCAACACCGTAGCCTTAACTCGGATACTTTTAAAATCCTCCATATTCATTTCCAGACCTGCCAGAAACATTATATAGTACAGCCCCACTTTCCCGAACAAATCAAAACTGCTATCTTGTTTCAAAATATTGAAACCATGCTGTCCTACAAGGACTCCTGCCAAAATCAGCCCGACAATATGAGGAATATGCAAACGCTCCAATATCACCGGAGCGAAAAGAATGATGACAAGTACGAGAAAGAATATTAAAGTCGGATCGGTAACAGGTAACTGTAAACTAAATTCTGAAAACTGCATACTTTTAAACGGATTGCGAATCGATTTTGTAAATAACTACCCGACAGATTATTATACACCGGAACTATACTCTCCCCAATATCAAAGAATTTTACCGAAATAAAAATCCAACACCTCTTTAGCTGCAGTAAAAGGACTTTGTATCGAATGCAAAACTCTATTTTCTTTTTCTTGGAGCAACGATACTATTTCAGAGTTTTGATAAAAATGAGATTTCAACTGATCATTTATGGTTTCCAGCATCCAATATTTTGCCTGTTCTTGACGTTTATGCTCAAAATAACCGTTCTTCTTAACAAAAGCGATATATTCATCAATCATATTCCACACTTCTCCGATACCGATCTCATAGTACCCGGAATAAGTCAGCACTTGCGGTATCCAACCGGACGGAGTCGGTGGAAAAAGATGCAACGCATTGCGAAAATGTGCTTGTGCAAGTTTCGCCTTTTCGATATTACTGCCGTCTGCTTTGTTAATCACGATTCCATCAGCCATCTCCATAATTCCCCGCTTAATTCCCTGTAACTCGTCACCTGTTCCGGCCAACTGTATTAAAAGAAAAAAATCGACCATAGAATGCACCGCTGTTTCAGACTGCCCGACTCCGACAGTTTCCACAAATATATTATCGAATCCGGCAGCCTCACATAAAACGATCGTTTCACGGGTTTTACGAGCTACACCTCCCAAAGATCCGGCAGAAGGTGAAGGCCTTATAAAGGCATTATCTGCAACAGAAAGTTTTTCCATCCGGGTTTTATCTCCCAAAATACTTCCTTTTGAAAGCTCGCTACTCGGGTCTATCGCCAACACGGCAAGTTTACCTCCTTTTTTAAGGACATGAAGTCCGAACGCATCGATCGATGTACTTTTACCCGATCCGGGAACACCGGTGATGCCTACTCGTACCGAGCTCCCTGCATAAGGCAGACATTTCTCGATTACTTCTTGCGCAAGTATCTGATGATCGGGCAAATTACTTTCTACCAACGTAACAGCCTGACTCAACACCGTAATATCACCCTTTAAAATATGCTCGGTATATTCGGCTGCCGTATATTGCCGCCTGCGAACCTTTCTGATTTTATTTAAATACGGATTTACGGCAGGAGGTTGCGCTACACCCTTATTAACCGCTAATCCCTCATATTTATTATCGTTCTCGATGTGTTCCATAGTAATAATCCTCCAATAAAATAAAATAATATAATATATTATTCAAATGTCGCAACAACAGGCAATGATATCGTAGGCCTTGCAGGGTCGTTAGTAATAATGAAAATGCGATGGTTCAATAAGCGGCTGCGAGATTTCGAAGGCCTCACCGTTATTTTCATATCTATCGATTTTCCTGACTGTATACTCATCTGCGGGAGAGATACCGAAACAACTTGCGATTCGTTATTGACCTTGCGGATCTGGAGATTAGAAACGCCTGTATTAGTCAAACTCACCGATTTAGAAACAGCAGTATTTCCTTTTATAGTTCCGAAATCCACTAAATCGTTACCGATTTCGAGATGAGGAGCTTTTGCAATTTGGTCGGGAGTCATTCCCGAATAATCTTCCTGAATATCTGCAGAAACAGTTATTTTATTTTGAGGCTGCGGTTTATCGGAAGAAGGCAACTTTACCCAAAACTCATCCCGGCGGATTCCCCAATCCTTAGCCCTGTCGGCATGATAAGTTATCAATATCCGGCCTTTTTCTCCCGGAGACAAAGTCTCAGGCAATACCGAAACGTCCAAATGGCGAGGAACTTTGTCAAATTCTAATGTGAGAGGCGTCTTTCCGTTATTTATAATATCGATCTTCTCTACTTTGGTTTTATTGGTATATACTTCAAAAAAGGGAACATGTACGGCTTTCAGCCCCAAAGTCCCCATCGTATGTCCGTAAGCCGGAGCGACACTACGTTGAACCGGAATCACACTCCCCTTAATTATCAAAGTCGTACGTTCCGGATCGGTATTGGCATACACCGAAATATTCTTCTCAAAACTGCCGGGACGCCCTACTGCATTATAAGTCACTTTTATTTGCCCGCTGTCTCCCGGAGCTACCGGCTGCATCGGAAATTCAGGACGAGTACACCCGCACGATGCCGTCGCACGAGTTATAATCAATGGCGCATCCCCCGTATTCACAAACGAAAAAACACAACTTACACTCCCCAGTTTTTCAGAAAAAGAACCGAAATTATGCGTTGTCTCCCAAAAAGATATTTTAGCCGTCTTTTGTGCATAAACTCCGGAAACGAACAGAACTGCAAATAGCAATAAGGTAGTACTCCGTCTTATCATAAAATTCGTTTTTTTTAAGGTTTTGGGATCACTGTTCCTGTAATTAACAATACCACCCGTTCCGGCTCTCCATTGGTATATACATAAATATTTTTCGAGAAACTGCCGGGACGGCCTTTCGGCTGATAAGTCACTTTGATCTGACCTTCTTTACCGGGGGCAACCGGCTTTACCGGATATTCGGGCTTGGTACACCCGCAATTTGCCGAAGCACGGGTAATAATCAACGGGGCATTTCCTTTATTGATAAATGTAAATACATGGGACACATCACCATTTTCCTCAGCTATCTCGTGAAAATCATACTTTGTCTGCTTAAATTCTATTTCAGCTTTTTTTTGAGCCAAAAGGACAGATGTTGCACACAACAACAAAATCATCAAACAATAAACACGCTTCATAATCGTTTTTAATTACATTAGACAATCACAAAAATACAATTTTATGTTTTAAAGACTCTCCTCTTTGCAAAGTTTATCATAAATAAACCGAAAAAGGGAAGCCTCATATAAAAGCTCGTCCGAATCTTACGACCAAAAATTATATATTTACACTCTTTTGATTTTGTGTAAAATGCAGACAGATGCTAACAAATTGGTATCTTTACCGACAAAATAAACAACAGTATGACCGATAATACAGTTCATTATTATAACCATTTGCTCGAAGTAACACAGCAAGCCCTTGTACGTATTCGAAAAAAAATCTACAGCATCGGAACTTTACGTCTATGCTGGGTTATTCTGACTTTAACCGTTCTTTATTTCTTATGGGGATACAATACCGGAATTATTATCGGTGTGATTATTGTCGGTATAGCTTGTTTTTTAGGAATGATGCGTATCCATGATCGTTTTTTTGCCCGAAAAAGTTTTTTGGAAGCAAAGATTTCCATTTGCAAAAAAGAGCTGCAACTGAAAAGATACGATTTTGAAGGAATCGATACCGGAAAAGAATATATAGATCCGACACATGACTTTTCGAACGATTTGGATATTTTCGGAAAAAAATCTCTTTTCGCCTATCTGAACCGAAGTGCATCTATCATCGGACAGCAAAAACTAGTCGAATGGATAACCCATCCGCTAACCGATCCCGATAAAATACGCAACAGGCAACAGGCGGTCGAAGAACTTTCTCTATTGACTGAGCTCCGAATCGACTTCTTGGCAAACGGAATGACCTCCCGGGAAAGTAAAACAGATGCACAGATCATTTCAGAATTATCGAACGATTCACCGATTTATGTTTCTAAATGGCTACACATAATCTTGCCTTTTATCCCTTGGATTTTCGGAATTCTAATCCTGATGTGGATCTTCGGTGTCGGGACGGGAAACTATATCCTTTTCCTATTTTTAACATGTTTCTGCTATGCGACAATCCTTTCCGGACGAGTAAGCCGTACACAAAACAAACTGAACGAAGGGCTGAAATCTTTAAATACTTACGCCGGACTTATCGAACAACTCGAAAAATCGGAATTCTCGAGTTCGCTACTTCAGAACATCCGTACAGATTTGCACACAGAGGGAATTCCCGTATCATCCCGCATAAAACAATTAGGAAAATATCTGCGTAACCTCGATCAAAGATACAATGCCATAGGATTTGCAATATTAAACGGATTTTTCTTCTGGGATTTCAAACAGTTGGCAGCAATAGAAAAATGGATACGCAACAACGGGAAATTTCTACCCGGATGGATAGAAACTATTGCCCGTTTCGATGCTCTCTGCTCTCTCGCCACATTCCGGTTCAATCATCCTGAATATATATTTCCCGTATTGAACGACAACGATAATCCGGTAATGAAAGCAACGGAATTAGGACATCCGCTGATAGAACCCGAACGATGTGTTTGCAATCCTGTAGAGATGCTGCAACGCCCTTCCTTCCTCGTAATAACAGGAGCTAATATGGCAGGGAAAAGCACTTATTTGAGAACGATCGGAATCAATCATCTTTTGGCATGTATCGGTGCACCGGTCTGTGCAAAAGAAATGCAACTGTCTCCATGCAAATTATTTACAAGTTTACGGACAACAGACTCCCTGAGCGATCAGGAATCCTACTTTTTCGCTGAATTGAAACGGTTGAAACAAATTATAGACAGACTTGAATCGGGAGAAAAACTGTTCATCATCTTAGATGAAATATTAAAGGGAACAAATTCCACAGATAAGCAAAAAGGCTCTTTGGCTTTGGTTCAAAAACTGGTAAAACTCAATGCTGCCGGAGTTATTGCAACTCATGATCTGCTATTAGGAAGTTTAGCCGAAAAATGGCCGGACACTATCGAAAATTTCAGATTCGAAGCAGATATAAACGACAACGAGTTATCCTTTTCTTATAAATTGCAACCGGGAGTCGCACAAAATATGAATGCCTGTTTTTTAATGGAAAAAATGGGAATTATCCCCAAAGAATAGAAACTTGCCTAAGTGCCGATCTAAAATTTTTCAATAAACGAGGGTTTGATATAATCTATTTTTTGAATATCAAGACAATTTAATAGTCATTATATAATCATTCATATAATAACCGTTTCCTATCGGAAAGTCCCCGCTACGGGCAACGGAAAATCCCATGTGCTCATAAAAAGACTTGGCTTTATTATTCCGGTTTACATTCAACTCTACCGTACTACATTCTCCGGGACAAAGAGATTTTACATAATCAAATACCAACTGCACGAGATACTGCCCCACATGTTTCCCCTGAAAATCGGGAAGAACATATATTTTCTGCAAATGAAACAGCGCATCTCCCTGCCGCTCGACCGAGACGTAACCGCAAGGCAAATCTCCTTCATAAGCGATGAAGAAAACATGACCATCCTCAATCTGTTGCTGAAGACTATCAACAGAATACATCCAGTCAAACATCCAGTCAAGCTGATCGGAAGAAAGAATTTCTTTATAAGTAGGCAAAAATGATCTTTCCGCCAAATTCCTGATTAGAGGAATATCTTCTATTCCGGCTTTTCTCGAACATATCATAATAGTTTATTTCAAAAAATCCGCTAATTCACTTACGGTCAACATTTGCTGTTCCCCGGTAGTCATATTTTTTACCGTAATTTTACCGGCTGCTATTTCGTTTTCCCCGACAAGAGCCACGTACGGAATCTTCTTTGAATCGGCATATCCCATCTGCTTTTTCATTTTGGCCGCCTCCGGATAAATCTCCGTACGAATACCGCAACGACGCAACCGGAATGCATGTTCCATACAAATCGACTGTTCTTTTTCTCCGAAATTGACAAACATTATTTGCGTTGCAGACAAAGAATCTTTCGGATATAAGTCGAGCTGATTCAATACGTCAAAAATACGGTCTGCACCGAAAGATATGCCTACACCCGAAACACCCGGCATCCCGAATACCCCGGTCAGATTATCATATCGCCCGCCTCCGGTAATACTGCCTATCTGAACATCAAGAGCTTTTACTTCCACAATAGCCCCGGTATAATAATTCAAACCTCTTGCCAAAGTAAGATCGATTTCCAAAGCAGAACGCAAAGGAGACGGTTCCAAATGATCCAGAATATACTCCAATTCCGAAACACCCTTCAAACCGGTATCCGAATCGACAAGAACATTTTTCAAAGTAGCCAGTTTCTCACGATTTGATCCCTCCAGCAAAATAATAGGTTGCAACATGGCCACCGCCTTTTCCGATATACCTTTTTCCCTCAACTCTTCGTTGACCTTCTCCAAACCGATTTTGTCGAGTTTATCGATTGCAACGGTTATATCGACAATCTTTTCAGGTTCTCCGATGACTTCGGCAATACCGCTCAATATCTTGCGATTATTTAACTTGATGGCGACACGTATTCCGAAGCGGGAATATACCTCATCCATCAATTGCAACAATTCTACCTCGTTCAACAACGAATCAGAACCGACAACATCGGCATCACACTGATAAAATTCACGATAACGGCCTTTTTGCGGTCGGTCGGCGCGCCAAACCGGTTGTATCTGATACCTCTTAAAAGGAAAACCGATTTCATTCCGATGCATGACGACAAAACGGGCAAAAGGAACGGTAAGATCATAACGCAAACCTTTCTCACACAACATGGAGGCAAGTTTATTCGTATTACGAGCAGACAGCTCCTCATCCGTCACACCCGAAAGAAAGTCTCCGGAATTCAGCACTTTGAACAACAGCTTGTCACCTTCTTCTCCATACTTTCCCATCAAAGTAGAAAGATTCTCCATCGCGGGGGTTTCGATCTGTTGAAATCCGAATAAATGGAAAACTTCGCTGATCGTATCGAATATATAATTCCGTTTCGCCATCTCTTCCGGAGAAAAATCCCGGGTTCCTTTAGGTATTGCAGGTTTTGTTGCCATATTTTTATTTTGAAATCCCCGAACAGGGACATTAACAATCAAAAGTACTTATATATATGATTGCAAATATACGACTTTTTTATTTTCACGATATAGGGACATATAGATAAACTTTTTAACCTTCGGGACTTCCCGTTCCAAAACCTGCTTGAATCTTGCACAGACATTCTTGAAAGTCGTTTTCGCAGATACCTTTCCATTCCCATAAGGGACACAACAGCTTACCCGATGTATAGAAACCGAAAAAAACACAAAGACTCCCTGATAGTATTTTTATTGGAAAATTTATACATATTCTCAACCGGGCTCTTAAAAATAATGCTTATATTCGTATTTTAAGTTATAAACATAAAAACCGAAAGCTATGAAACATTTTCCGGAATCAGAACTAATTATCAACCAAGACGGAAGTGCTTTTCACTTGCACATACGTCCCGAACAATTATCGGATAAAATCATTCTGGTAGGCGATCCCGGCCGGGTAGATCTTGTAGCGTCATTTTTCGACACAAAAGAATGTGATATAAGCAGTCGTGAATTCCATACCATAACAGGTACTTATAAAGAGAAACGCATCACCGTCGTTTCTCATGGAATAGGAACAGACAATATCGACATTGTTGTAAACGAGCTGGATGCTCTTGCCAACATCGATTTTGAAACCCGGAACGAAAAGCCTGAATTCAGGCAACTGACAATGGTGCGTATCGGAACTTCGGGAGGTTTGCAACCACATGTCCCCATAGGAACATTCGTCATATCAGAAAAATCGATCGGTTTTGACGGAGTATTGAATTTTTATGCCGGGCGCAATGAAGTTTGCGATCTCGAATTCGAAAAGGCTTTCTGCGATTTTGTCGAATGGAACTCTCTTTGGGCCGCTCCTTATGTAATCGATGCAGACAAAGAACTGGTAGAGCAAATCGGGAAAGGCGAGATGGTAAAAGGTGTAACGATTTCTGCAAACGGGTTTTACGGACCTCAAGGACGGGAACTGAGGGTTCCTCTGGCAGACAAGAACCTGAATAAAAAAATAGAAGCGTTCAAGTATAAAGACGGACATGTGATCACTAATTACGAGATGGAAAGCTCTGCTCTTGCCGGGCTATCCAAGCTTATGGGACATAAAGCCATGACCGTATGCACGATTATCGCCAATCGCGTAGCCCACCATGCCAATAGCAATTATAAAAATTCGATCAAAGATCTTATCGAAATAGTTTTGGATCGTATATAACAAGGGGGGTGTGTCAAAACTAAAATGTCCCCTCCGAAAAGTTATAGATTGTAACTA
>ERZ835051.1866-NODE-1866-length-20424-cov-13.098679_pt1 | contig 20424 bp, 18 predicted proteins | sample MGYA00519575_ERZ835051 | MGnify/ENA primary metagenome ERZ835051 (study PRJEB31850, sample SAMEA3708769) | human gut metagenome | biome: human gut; feature: human-associated habitat; material: faeces | place: China | collected 2014 ... | reverse complement strand
CACAGGCAAAAGCTACCTTGCCGGGTGCATTGCAAACGCCCTCATGGAGAAAGAAATCTCCGTAAAAATGACGAACTTTGCCATTATCCTGGGTGACCTTGCCGCCACCTTTGAGGGCAGGAACGAATATATTTCCAAGCTCTGCCGCTATCCGCTGCTTATTCTTGATGATTTTGGAATGGAGCGTGGAACAGAGTACGGCTTAGAGCAGGTCTACAATGTGATTGACAGTCGTTACCGAAGCGAAAAGCCGCTGATCGTCACGACCAATCTAAGCCTTGACGAGCTGAACAATCCCCCGGACACAGCCCACAAGCGGATTTATGACCGGGTAACAGAGATGTGTACCCCTGTCTGCTGCTCCGGCGTGAATTTCCGCAGGGAAAAGGCACAGGAGAAAATGGAACGGCTGAAAAAGCTGATGAACGATTGAAAGGAGTTTGCCTATGACCGATAAAAAAGAGCATATCAAACACAGCATGAAAAGCACCGCACCCGCCGACTGCGTGACGGAAATCCGCATAGGGAACTCTGTTCTTGTGGTGTCCGGCTTTTTCAAGCAGAGTGCCACGGAAACCGCAGCCGACAAAATGGCTAAGGTGCTGGAAGCGGAAGCTGCTACACAAAAATCGGCAATATGACGGGCGGTAAAGAAGCATTTTTCACATTTTGCCGCTATACACGCCGCCCCGCCATGTGGTACAATCGAAGTACGGAATAGTGGGGCTGGCTGTCAGAAACGGAGGAAACCATGTTAAGACAGACAACCCAAAACCTTATTACCGCCCTTTATCCGAGATTATCCCATGAAGATGAATTGCAGGGGGAGAGCAACTCTATATCCAACCAAAAGCGCATTTTAGAAACCTACGCCAAGCAGAACGGCTTTACCAATCTCTGCTGGTACACGGACGATGGTTATAGTGGTGCGAACTTCCAAAGACCCGGTTTTCAAGCCATGCTTGCAGACATTGAAGCCGGAAAAGTCGGCACAGTCATAGTCAAGGATATGTCACGTTTAGGGCGAAATTATCTCCAAGTGGGAATGTACACAGAAATGCTTTTCCCACAGAAAGGCGTCCGCTTTATCGCTATCAATGACGGAGTGGACAGCGCACAGGGCGACAATGATTTTGCCCCTCTGCGGAACATTTTTAACGAATGGCTGGTGAGAGATACGAGCAAGAAAATCAAAGCAGTAAAACGGTCTAAGGGTATGAGCGGGAAGCCCGTCACGAGCAAACCCGTATACGGCTACTTTATGGACGAGGACGAAAATTTTATCATTGACGGGGAAGCCGCCCCTGTTGTGCGGCAGATTTACAGCTTGTGCCTTGCCGGGAACGGGCCGACCAAGATAGCCCGTATGCTCACAGAGCAGGAGATCCCCACGCCGGGAACGCTGGAATACCGTCGGACGGGAAGCACCCGCCGCTACCACCCCGGCTATGAGTGCAAGTGGGCGACCAATACCGTGGTTCATCTGCTGGAAAACCGGGAATATACGGGCTGTCTGGTAAACTTTAAGACCGAGAAGCCGTCCTACAAGCTGAAACACAGCATAGAAAATCCCCCGGAAAAGCAGGCGGTTTTTGAGAACCACCATGAGCCTATCATTGACCGGGAAACGTGGGAACGGGTGCAGGAGTTACGCAAGCAGCGCAAACGCCCCAACCGTTATGACGAAGTGGGCTTGTTCTCCGGCATACTCTTTTGTGCCGACTGCGGCAGCGTCATGTACCAGCAGCGATACCAGACGGACAAGCGCAAGCAGGACTGTTATATCTGCGGAAGCTACAAGAAACGCACCGCCGACTGCACAGCGCACTTTATCCGCACTGACCTCTTGACCGCTGGCGTACTCTCCAATCTGCGGAAAGTTACCAGCTATGCGGCAAAGCATGAAGCCCGGTTTATGAAGCTTTTAATCGAGCAGAATGAGGACGGGGACAGACGCAGGAACGCCGCCAAGAAAAAGGAGCTGGAAGCCGCCGAGAAACGCATAGCCGAGTTATCTGCTATCTTCAAGCGGCTGTATGAGGACAGCGTAACCGGGCGCATATCGGACGAGCGTTTCACAGAGCTGTCGGCAGACTATGAAGCCGAGCAGAAAGAACTGAAAGAACGTGCCGCCAGACTGCGGGAAGAACTTTCCAAAGCGCAGGAAGCCACCGCAAACGCTGAAAAGTTTATGAATGTGGTACGCAGGCACACTACCATTGAAGAACTTACCCCTACTCTGCTGCGGGAGTTTGTGGAGAAAATCGTTGTCCATGAAAGCGTTGCCCTTGACGGGAAACGCCGGGGCAAGTTACGCAGACAGGAAATCGAAATCTATTATTCTTTTGTCGGCAAGGTAGAACTGCCCGACACCTAACCGCCCGACCTATCCGACATACCTCATGTGCCGGATAGGAACGGCAAAATTTTTTACACTTCTATTACTTCTTTATCACACACAAGTAAAATCGCAGGGCATGAAGCAGCTTATGGCGGGCGGCGGCGTTGCCTTGATTGGCGGCGTTCTCGTTCCCCTGCTCAAAGGGCTGTTCGGTTAAGCGGCGGTAATGTCCTATGCAGAGCATACTTGACGCGATTAACGAATGGATCAAGGAAATCCTGATCGGAGCGATCAACGGAAATCTGTCAACTATGTTCGGGGACGTAAACGAAAAGGTCGGTACGATTGCCGCCGAGGTAGGCAAGACCCCGCAGGGGTGGAACGCAAGCATATTTTCCATGATACAGACGCTATCGGAAAATGTGATCGTCCCCATTGCGGGGCTTGTCATTACCTACGTTCTATGCGTGGAGCTAATCAGCATGGTAACGGAGAAGAACAATCTGCACGACATCGACACGTTCATGTTCTTCAAGTGGTTTTTCAAAGCGTTCGTTGCGGTGTTTATCGTCACGCATACCTTTGACATCACTATGGCGGTATTCGACATGGCGCAGCACATTGTTTCCGGCGCGGCGGGCGTGATCGGCGGCAGCACCAGCATTGATGTTGCCGCCGCACTCTCGTCCATGCAAGCCGGACTTGACGCAATGGAAATCCCCGAACTGCTCTTGCTTATGCTCGAAACAAGCCTTGTCAGCCTTTGCATGAAAATCATGTCGGTGCTGATAACGGTTGTTTTGTACGGGCGTATGATTGAGATTTACCTGTACTGCTCCGTATCGCCTATCCCATTCGCCACCATGACAAACCGGGAATGGGGGCAAATCGGAAACAACTACTTAAAAGGCCTGTTTGCCCTCGGCTTTCAAGGCTTCCTCATTATGATATGCGTCGGCATTTACGCGGTTTTGGTAAACAACATGGTCATAGCGGACAATCTGCACACCGCGATATTCTCCATCGCAGCCTATACGGTGCTGCTTTGCTTTAACCTTTTGAAATCCGGCGCACTGGCAAAATCATTATTCCATGCACATTAAAAAGGAGGTTTTCCATCACCAAGAAATACAGCGTTATTTACGCAGATCCCCCGTGGCGGTATGAACGGAGCAAGGTGCAGGGCGCAGCGGAAAAGCACTATCCCACCATGGGCATTGACGAGCTGTGCGCCCTGCCCGTGCCGGAGCTGGCGGCGAAGGACTGCGCCCTGTTTTTGTGGGCGACCTTTCCGCAGCTTCCCGAAGCTCTGCGGCTGATCCGCGCATGGGGCTTTCGGTATCGGACTGTGGCGTTCGTTTGGCTCAAACGTAACCGCAAAAGCCCGTCCTGGTTTTACGGGATGGGCTATTGGACGCGCAGCAACGCGGAAATCTGTCTGCTGGCGACCAAGGGCAAACCCAAGCGGCAGTCGGCGGGCGTACATCAGTTTCTTATCAGCCCCATAGAGCAGCACAGCAAAAAGCCGGATGCAGCGCGGGAAAAAATCGTTGCCCTTATGGGGGATTTGCCCCGTATCGAGCTGTTTGCCCGACAGAAAACGCCGGGGTGGGATATATGGGGCAACGAACTCCCAAACAGTATTGAAATGTAACGAAAGGAGATTTTTCTATGGCGTATGTACCCGCTCCCAAAGACCTGTCCCGCATAAAGACAAAGGTTGCCTTTAACCTTACCAAAAGGCAGCTCATATTCTTTGCGGCGGCACTCCTTGTAGGACTGCCGCTTTTCTTTTTACTCAAAGACAGCGCGGGGACAAGCCTTGCGGCGTTCGTGATGATCCTCGTTATGCTGCCCTGCTTTCTATTCGCCATGTATGAAAAGCACGGGCAGCCCCTTGAAACGCTGATTAAGAACATCATACAGACAAAATTTATCCGTCCGAAAGAAAGGCCCTATCAGACGGAAAACTTCTATGCCGTCCTCGAACGGCAAAGACAACTTGAAAAGGAGGTATCGGCTATTGTCAACAGCAAACGCAAAACACGCAGGAAACAGGCGTAAGCTCACCCGCGCCGAGAAAAAGGAAATCGCCGCCCTGATCCGAGCGGCAAAGGGTGACGGAAAGGCGCACACCGCGCAGCAGACCATACCGTATCTTGCCATGTACCCGGACGGTATCTGCAAGGTTACGGAAAAGAAATACTCCAAGAGCATCGCTTACGACGACATCAACTATCAGCTTGCGCAGGCAGACGATAAGACCGCCATTTTTGAAAACTGGTGCGACTTTCTCAACTATTTTGACGCGACCGTTAGTGTGCAGCTTTCCTTTATCAACCGGGGAACGCGCAGCGGCGGCGCGAAGGAGGTTGTTGCAATCCCCGCGCAAAACGACGCTTTCAATTCCATCCGCACCGAATATGCGGATATGCTGAAACATCAGCTTGCAAAGGGCAACAACGGCTTTGTAAAGTCAAAGTACATTACCTTTTCCGTGGAAGCGGACAATCTGAACGCGGCAAAGGCGCGGCTTGCCCGTATTGAAACCGACATACTGAATAATTTTAAGGTACTGGGCGCAGCCGCCCGCCCCATGACGGGCTATGAACGGCTGGAAGCCCTGCACAGCGTATTCCACCCGGAGGGAGAACCGTTCCGTTTCTCTTGGGACTGGCTCACCCCGTCGGGGCTTACCACAAAGGACTTTATCGCCCCGTCCTCGTTCCGTTTCGGCGAGGGCAGATATTTCCGTATGGGACGCAAAATCGGCGCGGTCAGCTTCCTTGAAATCCTTGCGCCGGAGCTGAACGACCGTATGCTTGCGGACATTCTCGACCTTGAAACGGGGATCGTCGTCAATCTCCATATCAAGAGCATCGACCAGACCGAAGCGATAAAGACCATCAAGCGCAAGATAACCGACCTTGACAAAATGAAAATCGAGGAACAAAAGAAAGCGGTACGCAGCGGCTACGATATGGACATCATCCCCTCTGACCTTGCCATGTTCGGCGGCGAAGCGAAAAACCTCTTGCAGGACTTACAGAGCCGCAATGAGCGAATGTTTCTCCTGACTTTCCTTGTGGTCAATATGGCGGACACGAAGCGAAAGCTGGAAAATGACATATTCGCAGCGGCGGGCATCGCGCAGAAATACAACTGCGCTCTCACCCGCCTTGACTATCAGCAGGAAGCGGGCTTACTGTCGAGCGTACCTATCGGAGAAAACCTGATCCCCATCCAGCGGGGGCTTACCACATCAAGCACTGCGATTTTTATTCCCTTTATCACGCAGGAGCTTTTTCAGCAGGGCGCGGCACTCTATTACGGGCTGAACGCCCTGTCAAGCAATATGATCCTCTGTGACCGCAAGCGGCTGAAAAACCCCAACGGGCTGATCCTCGGCACCCCCGGAAGCGGCAAGAGCTTTGCGGCGAAGCGGGAAATCACAAACGCTTTTCTCATTACCGACGACGACATTATCATCTGCGACCCGGAAGCGGAGTATTACCCCCTTGTGCGCCGCCTGCACGGACAGGTGATCCGCATTTCCCCCACAAGCACCCAGTATGTCAATCCTATGGATATTAACCTCAATTACAGCGAGGACGACAACCCCCTTGCGCTGAAAAGTGACTTTCTCCTTTCCCTCTGTGAGCTTGTCATCGGCGGCAAGGAGGGGCTGATGCCCGTGGAAAAGACCGTCATTGACCGCAGCGTAAGAAACGTGTACCGCCCGTTTTTAGCCGCCCCCGACCCGGCAAAAATGCCGATCCTCGGCGATCTTTACGACGAGCTTTTAAGACAGCCGGAGCCGGAAGCGGCGCGGGTGGCGGCAGCATTGGAGCTTTACGTTTCGGGCAGCCTGAATGTCTTTAACCACCGTACCAATGTGGAGCTTTCAAACCGCCTTGTCTGCTTTGACATCAAGCAGCTTGGGAAGCAGCTTAAAAAGCTGGGGATGCTCATTGTGCAGGATCAGGTGTGGAACAGAGTAACCATAAACCGGGCTGAAAAGAAATCCACCCGCTACTACATGGACGAGTTTCATTTGCTCCTCAAAGAGGAACAAACCGCCGCCTATTCCGTGGAGATTTGGAAGCGCTTTCGTAAATGGGGCGGGATCCCAACCGCCATCACGCAGAATGTCAAAGACCTTTTGAGCAGCCGCGAAGTTGAGAATATCTTTGAGAACAGCGACTTTGTCCTCATGCTCAATCAGGCGCAGGGCGACCGGGAAATCCTTGCAAGGCAGCTCAATATCTCCCCGCAGCAGATGAAATACGTTACCCATACCGAAGCGGGCGAGGGGCTGATCCTTCTATGGAAATGTGGTGCTGCCTTTCCTTGACCGTTTTCCGCAAAATACCGAGCTATACCGGGTAATGACGACCCGCCCGGAGGAAGTGGGCGGCACATGAGATTAGACACCATCATCAACCGCGACGCGCTGTGCGCCCTGCGGGAGCTGCCCGCCGAGAGCGTCCATTGCTGCGTCACAAGCCCGCCCTACTACGCTCTGCGGGATTACGGTATGGACGCGCAGATCGGGCGGGAGGACACGCCGGAGCAGTATATCGCAAGGCTTGTCGAGGTTTTCCGTGAGCTGAAACGGGTGCTGCGCCCGGACGGTACGTTTTGGCTGAACATTGCCGATACCTACTGCGGCACAGGCAGCAAGGGCGCCTGCACCGACCCGAAAAACCCGAAAGGCAGAAACGGGCAGAGCCTGTCCCTTGCAAGACGGGCGGCAGGCTGCAAGCAAAAGGATTTAATCGGTATTCCGTGGCTTTTAGCCTTTGCCCTGCGCTCTGACGGGTGGTATCTGCGCAGCGCGATTATTTGGCAGAAGGACAACCCCATGCCCGAAAGCGTGCGGGACAGACCGAGCCGCTGCTATGAGAACGTCTTTTTGCTTACGAAGTCAAAGAGCTATTACTATGACGCCGCCGCCATTGCGGAACCCATTGCCCCCACCACAGCGGCGCGATACCGGGGCGGGCGCAGCGCGGGACACAAATACGACGGCGAGGTACCCGGACAGGGCAAGGTGCAGGGCATCAACCGGGCGCGGACGGGCGGCTACTACGATGAAGCCCTCATGCCGACCACGCGGAACAAGCGGGACGTATGGCATATCAACACCGTACCCTACAAGGGCGGGCATTTCGCCGCGTTCCCGCCGAAGTTAGCCGAAACGTGCATACTGGCGGGCTGTCCGAAAGGCGGCATTGTCCTTGACCCGTTTTTCGGCAGCGGCACGACAGGGCTTGCGGCAAAAAACCATGACCGCCATTACATCGGCATTGAACTGAACTATGACTATTGCACCCTTGCAAGGGCGCGGATCGGAGGTGAAACGAATTGAACAAAAAGCTGAAACCCCGTGATAAAATTACGCAGAAAATGAGCCGGGACGGGCTTATCGAGGTCAACGAAACCGCAGGCACCGCCGAGTTGGTCAGCGGGCGCGAGCAGGACGCAGATTTTTCCAAGCAGCCCGAACAGGCGGCGCAGGAAGCAGCGCAGCAGCTTCCGCACCCATCCGGCGGCGCGGCAGCTCGTCCCCATACTTCGGAGCTTTCCCCGAAGCGGGACGACGCCGCAGCCGAGCGTGTTTTAGAGCATATCGACGCTGCCCATACCCGCGCAGCATCCAAAAAGGCGATAAAGCGAGTGCAACGGGAAGCGGTGGCAAAAACAAAGACCTCACGCCTGCAATTCACCGAGGAAGAACGGGCGACGCCGGAGCTTCAAAAGGCGATCCGCAAATCGGAAAGAGCCGCCGACCGCTTGGATGAAGCGCGGGCGGCTATTCCGAAGAAGAAAGTCTTGACAAAAGAGCGCACCTTTGACGAAGCCGCGGGCAAGGGCAAAACCCGCCTGCGCTTTGAGGAAAAGGAAAAAACCATACCGGGCAGCAGACAGCAGCACAACCCCCTCTCCCGCCCCGTGCAGGAGGTCGGCATTTTCGTCCACAATAAGATACATTCCGTTGAAAAGGACAACTCCGGCGTGGAGGGAGCGCACAAGAGCGAGGAATTAGCCGAGCGCGGCATCCGGGCGGGGGCGCGGCAGATGCGAAAGAGCCGCCGCAGCCGCAAGCTGAAACCCTACCGGGCGGCGGCAAAAGCGGAAAAAGCCGCATTCAAGGCAAACGCCGATTTTCAGTATCAAAAGGCGCTGCACGACAACCCGCAGCTTGCCGTGTCTAACCCCGTTTCCCGGTTTTGGCAGAAGCAGCAGATCAAGCGGCAGTATGCAAAGGCGGTACGAACGGGCGGCGCAAAATCCGCAAGGAAAGCCGCAGAAAACACCCGCAAGGCAGCGAAGAAAACCGCCGAAGCGACGAAAAAGACCGCCGCCTTTGTAGGGCGGCATTGGAAAGCCTTTCTGATTGCCGGGTGTGCGCTGTTGCTGTTCATAATGATTTCAGCCGGGATCTCTTCATGTTCCAGCCTGTTTTCCGGCGGCATTACCTCCGTTATCAGCACGTCCTACGTTTCAGAGGATGCGGATATGCTCGGTGCGGAAGCTGACTATGCAGCCCTTGAAGCGGAATTGCAAAGCAGGATAGACAATATCGAGCGCGACCATCCGGGCTATGACGAATACCGCTACGACTTGGACGACATTGAACATGACCCGTATGTGCTGACATCTATCCTTACCGCGCTGCACCTTGAATACACCCGCGCCGAGGTACAAAGCACCCTTGCCATGCTCTTTGAGCGGCAATACACTCTGACGCTCACCGAGGAAACAGAGGTGCGCTACCGGACGGAAAGGCGAACGGGCACCTACACCGACGCGGAGGGCAACACCCAAACCTACACATATACCGTCGAAGTTCCCTATAACTATTACATTCTTAACGTCAAGCTGGAAAACTTCAATCTGTCGCATCTGCCTGTCTACATTATGACCGAGGAACAATTATCCATGTACGCTGTGTATATGTCCACCCTTGGCAACCGCCCCGACCTGTTCCCGCACAGTGCATATCCGAACGCTTCCACCCTGCGGGAGCCGACCTATTACGAAATACCGCCCGGAGCATTGGAGGACGAAACCTTTGCGGCGATCATCGCCGAAGCGGAAAAGTATTTAGGCTACCCCTACGTCTGGGGCGGCAGCAATCCAAACACTTCCTTTGACTGTTCGGGTTATGTGTCTTGGGTCATTAACCATTCCGGGTGGAATGTGGGGCGGCTTGGAGCGCAGGGACTTTGCAATATCTGCACTCCCGTAACAGGCACACAGGCAAGACCGGGCGACCTTATCTTTTTCAAAGGCACTTACGACACCCCCGGTGTTTCGCACGTTGGCATTTATGTGGGCGATGGCACGATGATACATTGCGGTTCGCCCATCTCCTACGCAAACATTAACACCACCTATTGGCAGAAACACTTTTACGCCTACGGGCGGCTGCCGTAAAAAATGAAAGGAGTATTACGAAATGACAAATAGTAAAATTGACCGCATTGAAAAGGAAATGCAGAAAACGCGGGAGAAGATTAGCGAGTATCAGAACAGGCTGAAAGAGCTTGCGGCGCAGAAAACCGAAGCGGAAAACCTGCAAATCATCGCTCTTGTGCGCTCCATGCGCCTAACCCCCGCAGAGCTTACCGCCCTGCTTTCCGGCGAACCGATCCCCGGCATTGCCGCCGCAGGTACAGACTACATGGAACAGGAGGAAATCGAAAATGAAGAATAAAGGCTTTTTCAAAACAGCCGCCGCCCTGCTTGCCGCCCTTGTCCTCTTGGGCGGCTTTTCCGTTACCGCCTATGCGGATGGCGGCGATTACTACGACTATGAGGACGAATATAGCGAGGAAGTCACGGGCGGCATGGAGCCGCAGCCCCTTACGCCGGATGGTAATCTGTCGCTGATTGATGACATTGAGGGAGAAGCCGCCGAGGACAAGCAGTTTATCGTTGTGCAGAGCAAAAACGGCAACTACTTTTACATCATCGTTGACCGCGCCGCCGAGGGCGAAAACACCGTACATTTTCTCAATCAGGTGGACGAAGCCGACCTGATGGCGCTCATGGAGGACGGCAGCAGCAAGGCGCAGCCACCCGCCGTTTGCACCTGTAAGGACAAATGCAAGGCGGGCGCAGTCAATACCGCCTGCCCGGTATGCTCTGTCAATATGACCGAATGTGTAGGCAAGGAAGCCGTGCCGGAGCCGGACGATGCGCCGCCGGAGAAAGAAAAAAGCAAAGCGGGCGGGCTTGTGATCTTCCTTGTTGTTACCCTGCTTGCCGGTGGCGGCGCGTTCTACTACTTTAAGATTATGAAGCCGAAGCAGGGTATCAAGGGCGACACCGACCTTGACGATTTCGATTTTGACGATTACGACGAGGACGAGCCGGAAACAGGCATCGAGGAACAGGAGGACGAGGAATGAGGTTAGTCGTTGCAGAGAAGCCGAGTGTGGCGGCGGCACTTGCCGCCGCCCTTGGCGTAAAGAACAAAAAGGACGGATATATGGAGGGCGGTGGCTACCTCATTTCATGGTGCGTGGGGCATTTGGTGGAGCTTGCAGAAGCCGCCGCCTATGGGGAGCAGTACAAAAAGTGGAGCTATGACAGCCTGCCAATCCTGCCGCAGCCGTGGCAATATACCGTATTCAAAGACAGGCAAAAGCAGTTCAAAATCCTAAAAGACCTCATGCGCCGCAGTGACGTTTCCGAGGTTGTCAACGCCTGCGACGCAGGGCGCGAGGGCGAGCTGATTTTCCGCCTTGTCTACCATGCGGCGGGGTGCGATAAGCCCTTTTCCCGCCTTTGGATTTCCTCTATGGAGAAAAGCGCAATCAAAAAGGGTTTTGCGGAGCTGAAACCCGGCAAGGCGTATGACGCGCTCTATGCGTCGGCTCTGTGCCGCGCAAAAGCGGACTGGATCATCGGCATCAACGCCACACGCCTTTTCTCCGTCCTTCACGGCAAAACTCTAAACGTAGGGCGCGTTCAGACGCCGACCTTAAAAATGCTTGCAGACCGGGACGCGGCGATCACCTCTTTCAAGAAAGAAACCTACCATATCGTCCGTCTTGATGTTGGCGGCGCGGAAGCGGCAAGCGCAAGGATCTCCGACGCCGCAAAAGCGGAAGCGGTAAAAATGGCTTGCGAAGCGTCGCAGGCCGTGTGCGTTTCGGTGAGGCGTGAGAGGAAAACAGAGCAGCCGCCCCGCCTGTTCGACCTTACGGGCTTGCAGCGGGAAGCTAACCGCATTTACGGTTACACCGCAAAACAGACCCTTGACCTTGCACAAGCCCTTTACGAAAAGCGGCTGCTTACCTACCCGCGAACGGACAGCAATTATCTGACCGACGACATGGGCGATACGGCGGCGCATATCGCCGCGCTGCTTGTCGGCAAGCTGCTCTTTATGGAAGGTGCAGACTTCACGCCCGATGTTTCCCGGACGCTTGACAGCAAAAAGGTGTCCGACCACCACGCCATTATTCCGACAATGGAGCTTGCGAAAGCAGACCTCGCCGCGCTGCCGGAAAGCGAAAGAAATATCCTCACCCTTGCCGGGGCGCGTCTGCTGTTTGCCGCCGCCGAGCCGCACATTTTTGATGCGGTAACGGCGGTGTTCTCCTGTGCCGATACCGAGTTTACGGCAAAGGGAAAGACGGTTCTTTGCGACGGGTGGAAAGAGCTGGAACGACGCTACCGGGCGACGCTGAAAGGAAAGCCCGACGCCGAGGACGACGAGGGAAACGAGCTTATTTTAGATGCGCCGACCTTTGCCGAGGGACAGAGCTTTGACAGTCCAGCCGCAAGAGTTACGGCGCACGACACGCAGCCCCCGAAGCCGCACACGGAAGCAAGCCTGCTATCTGCTATGGAACGCGCCGGAAGCGCGGACACCGACCCGGACGCAGAACGCCGGGGGCTTGGCACTCCCGCTACCCGCGCCGCTGTGATTGAAAAGCTGGTCAAATCCGGCTTTGTGCAGCGCAAGGGAAAACAGCTTATCCCAACCCAAAAGGGCAACAACCTTGTTTGTGTTCTGCCCGATACGCTGACCTCTCCGCAGCTTACCGCCGAATGGGAAAACGCTCTGACGCAGATTGCAAGGGGCGCAGCCGAGCCGGAGGACTTCATGCGGGGCATTGAAGAAATGGCGCGGGAACTGGTGAAAGCCTATCCGTTTCTTTCCGAAAATCAGAAAGACCTGTTCAAAGAGGAAAAGACGGTGATCGGCAAATGCCCCCGCTGCGGCGGGAACGTCTGCGAGGGCAGGAAAAACTACTACTGCGAAAAGAAGGGCTGCGCCTTTGTCATGTGGAAAAACGACCGCTTTTTCGAGGAACGCAAAACCGCCTTTACCCCGAAAATCGCCGCTGCGCTGCTTGCGGGCGGCAGGGCGAAAGTCAAAAAGCTGTATTCCCCTAAAACGGGTAAAACCTATGACGGAAGCATTGTATTAGCCGATACGGGCGGGAAATACGTCAACTACCGTATCGAGCTTGCGAGGGACAAAGAACTTACGCAGCAAGCATAGGAAAGGGGTACCCTTTCCGTAAAATCCCCGTTCTGACGCTACGCGCAGAATGGGGATCTTGCTTGTTGGGAAGTGTCCCAAACCCTCTGTAACGATGAAAGGAGGCGTAAGCCATGCAGAACAAGCCGAAAGCAGAGCAGACCGCCGCCCTGATGCTTCTTGATACCCGCAGTATGTCCTTTGATATGCGGGAAATCGACAACCGCCGCTTTATGTTCTCCCCGCAGACGGGGGAGCTGATTTTAGGCAGACAGTATAGGGGCGGGCAGCTATACAAAAGCCATGCCGAAGAACACTTTGACAGCGGGGCGAAAGCCCCTTTCGACAGCTTTATCCGGGGCTGGATCGGCACAGGCAGGGACTACCCGGACGGTGTTATCCACTTCGCCCCGAATATTGGTACAGACAATATCACCGCCTTTGACAATGCGTTTTCCACCCTGCAAATGTTCAGCGAAAACGGCGCGGCGGGAGATACCGTCGTGCGCGGCTTTGGGCGCAAGTGGGAGGAGCCGCTAAAAGACATCATCACACCAACAAAAGAAAGGAGCAAAACCGTGAGCGAACAGGAAAAGAACTATTCCAGCTATGATTTTGACAGGCTGGAAGTAGCAAAAAAGCTGGTAATTGAGCGAAGCATCTATTTTGAAAGTGAGAAAGCGGATATTTCCGCGCTGACCGGGCTTTCTCTTGCGGAGCTGACACGGCTGCGGCAAGAGAGCGCGGCAGCGGAGCAGGCTGTATTTGACAGGCTGAAAACGGAGGCAGCCGCATGGGAGCAGCAGGCAGGCAACACCCGCTTTCTTGAAAAAGCCATCGAGTATGTGCAGACGCCGCCCGTCAAGCACACATCCAACAAATGGGAGAAAACAGATTATGAATGGCAGCTCCGCAGTAACGCAGTCTATCAGATGCGCTATCACGTTTATGAAAACACCCGCTATGACAGACAGGCGCAAGAATCCGTGCCGTATTCATGGAGCCTGACATGGAGTGTCTACACCAACGGACCGAACCATGAGCAAAACGTAAAAATCGCCGGACAGGAGCGCAAGACCTTTTCAGACAAGGCGGCAATGGAAAAATACCTTGCCGGACGCATTAAGGCATACGACCGCCTGTTTACCGAGCCCGCGCCGCCCGTTCCGAAAGAATACGCGGAGCCGTTCAAGGTGAATGGGCTGCTGCTTCCGGGTTATGCCATTGAGGGCGAGCCGCCGCAGCACACCGCGCCCCAGCAGGCAGCGCAGCCGACGCGCCTTGACCCGGAAAAGGTGGAGATGGATGCCGCCGCGATGCAGGCAGCGCCCCTTACTGTTGAGCCGCCGCAGCCCGTTATCCCTATCAACCTTACCGCAGAAAAGCCCGCCGAAAAGCTCAAGGAGATTACCGACCGTTTGGAGCAAGGCATTATGGAACTCTTTGACAGCGAACGCTACAAAGAGTATTTGCGCGTTATGTCGAAGTTTCATAATTACAGCTTCAACAACACCCTCTTGATTGCCATGCAGAAGCCCGATGCTTCCCTGATCGCGGGCTTTACCGCTTGGAAAAACCAGTTTCAGCGCAACGTCAAAAAAGGCGAAAAAGGCATTAAGATTATCGCCCCGTCGCCGTTCAAAATCAAGCAGGAAACGGAAAAAATCGACCCGCAGACCCAAAAGCCCGTGATCGGCAGGGACGGAAAGCCCGTCACCGAGGAAAAGGAGATCACCATACCCGCCTACAAGGTGGTGTCCGTCTTTGACGTGTCGCAGACCGAAGGAAAGGAATTGCCGGATATTGCCGTGGACGCGCTGACATGCGATGTGGAGCAGTACAGTGATTTTTTCGCAGCCCTTGAAAAGACCTCTCCCGTCCCCATCGGCTTTGAGAAAATCGAGGGCGGCGCACACGGCTATTATCACTTGGAGGATAAGCGCATTGCGCTTGACGAGGGCATGAGCGAGCTGCAAACGCTCAAAACCGCCATTCACGAAATCGCCCACGCAAAGCTGCACGATATTGACCTGAACGCTCCCAAAGACGAGCAGCAGCCCCGCGTAGACCGCCGCACCCGCGAGGTGGAAGCGGAAAGCGTCGCCTACACCGTTTGCCAGCATTACGGGCTTGATACGTCGGACTACTCTTTCGGCTATGTTGCCGGGTGGAGCAGCGGACGGGAGCTTGCGGAGCTGAAAAGCTCCCTTGAAACGATCCGCTCTGCCGCCGCTGACATCATCAACAGCATTGACGGACATATCGCAGAGCTGCAAAAGCAGCACGAAGCCGAGAAAGCCGCGCCCGATCTTGCCGCCGCGCAGGAGGCACAGAGCGAAAAAACCGACCCGCCCCTTACGGACTTGCAGAAAAAAGCCGCCGCAATCGCAGAGAAATACGAGGCGCTTTCCACACAGGAAAAAATCGGAGTGATTGCGCAGGCGTTCGGCGGTACTGCGGGAAGGATTGAAACGTCGCCCTGTACGGGAAAATGGCGCGGCACAAGCGATATATCCATCCGCTTTGATAACGGCGCGTCCCTGTTTCTCGGCAACCGCCTTACGCCGAAAGCCAAGACCGCAGCGGTACAGCGGGAGCTTGTCAACGATACCCTGCTGCGGTACAACCCGGAGATCGTCAGCGCAACAAAGGAAGCCGCCCTCGCTTCCCTCATGGAGCGCGAAGCAAAGGACAATGCCATTGCCGCGCAGAAGGGCTTGAAGCCCTACACCCTGCTCAACGTTGAGTTCAATGACGGCGTGGACAGTCAAAGCAGCGGATATATGGGCTGGTACTATGTGACACTGGCGGTAGACGGAAACATCTGCTCCCATATCGAAACCGGGCTGAATTACGACATCGCGGATGGCAAGGTGAGTGCAGAACCCACGCGGGAGAAGTATTTTGCGGCGGGCGCGTTGAAAGATAGTGAAGTGGACTATGTTTTCAACAACGTCGGCTTTTCCTCTACTTCCGGGCTGTATGCGCTACCCGTCAGCGATGCCGTTTTGCAACGTGCCGAAAAGACGCTTGCGGAGCGCACAAAGGCGCAGGAGCCGGACAGGGACAGCTTTTCCATTTACCAGCTCAAACGCGGCGACGAAACGCGGGATTTGCGCTTTGAGCCTTACGACCGTCTGACCGCAGCGGGACACGCGGTTGATCCTGCGAACTATGACCTGATCTATTCCGCGCCCCTTGCACCGGGTACGAGCCTTGAAGCTATTTTTACCCGCTTTAATATCGACCACCCAAAAGACTTTAAGGGACACAGCCTTTCCGTTTCCGATGTGGTGGTGCTGCATCAGAACGGGCAGGACACGGCGCATTACGTTGACAGCATCGGCTATCGACAGACGCCGGAGTTTTTGCAGCCGCAGAATTATCTAAAGCACGTTGAGGATATTGTTGAGCAGAACGACAACAATTTTGACGGTATCATCAACAACACGCCGCAGACGCCCACCGTCGGGGAATTGGAGCAGAAAGCAAAGGCGGGTGAGCCGATTTCCCTGATCGACCTTGCGAACGCCATCCATGCCGATAAGGAGCGCGGCAAAGAGGAAAAGCCCTCGATCCGGGCGCAGCTTCGGGCGGCAAAGGAGCAGACCGCCCAGAGAAAGGCGCAAAGGAGCAAGACGCAGGATTTGGAAAGGATCTGATCGTATGCAGAAGTTTGAAAATGTGGATATACTGTCTTGCCTTGATGCGGTGATGAAACAGAACACTGGCTTTTACCAAAGCGATTTTGAGATTGACAAGGAGATCATTCACAAAGCTGCTGCAAGCCCCGACCGTGAGGACAAAAACCTTTTGTGGCTCTCCCGTCCGTCCGGGACGCATTGCTTCCGGGAGCGCGACGTTTTTCTCAAAGACACCCGCCCATACAACACATGGAAGTTCCACGGGCAGCAGACACGCGACCGCATCCTTGCCTACGCCGTGGAGCTGACGGGCAGAGAGCGCGGCAAAATCCGGGGAAACCTCTATGAGCTGGACTATGCCGCCCATTTCCGGCACGTTCGGGAGCAGGCGCTTCCCGCAGACACCGTAACGCTTTTCTATGAGCGCGGCGAGCGCAGCCAGCCGACAAATAGATACCTTGGCGGTTCACCCGATCCGCAGTATGGCGCGTTTCTTCGCTTTGAGGTACAGCCAAACGACCCCGAAGCCTTGCGCGACATTCTGCAAGAGGAAAAGCACAGCCGTGAGCAGCTTTCGCCGGGGGGACTTCAAGGCGCATATCGCCACCCTGCGCGACGGGCTGATTGAAGCCGAAGCGCAGCGCATCGTTGCTGAAATGAAACGTCAGTACAGCCCCAACAGCCCGAACAAAACCCACTACATGACAGAGCTTGCCCCGGCGTTTATGATGCTTGCATCGAGCAGGGACGTTGACCGCCTTTTCTCGCTACTTCCCTACAAGACGCTGACCTTTTCCAAAATCGAGGGCAGGCACGGCATCTATGCGCTGATCGACAAGAACGAAAACCGCGACCGGGATATTCGCAAGCCCCGCCCCTCTATCCGGGCGTAGCTTGCCGCCGACAAAAAGAAAGCCGCTCCGAAGCGGGCGGCAAAAACAAAACATCACGAAATGGAGGTATGAGCATGAACCGATTTACCGTTGAGGAAACAAATCTTATCAGCATCTACATCGCCGATACGCGCAGGGAGCTTATCGAGGAAATGACGGGTGCGCTGCCCTATATGGACGGCGAAATGCGCGAGTTTGCCTTGCGTACCCTTGCAAAGCTCCACGCCATGGGCGACGCCGACTTTGCCGCTCTCGCCGTATCTGCCGCCGACGAAGTATGAGCGGGCTGAAACGGCTGACGCCGCAGCAGAGCCGCAAAGCGAACGCCCTTATCAAGAAAACCTGCTGCAACTGTATGGGCGGGAACTGCATTTTGCTGGACGATGGGGACGAGTGCGTTTGTCCGCAGCTCATTTCCTATTCGCTTCTTTGCAGATGGTTTCAAAACGCCGTACTTCCCGCCGACAAGCTGCTTTACGCGGAGATTTACCAAGCCGAGGACAGGCGGCGGTGCGCCGAGTGCGGCGCGGCGTTTGCGTCCACCTCAAACAGCGTCAAATACTGCCCGGACTGCCGCAAGCGGATCACCCGCAGGCAAGCCGCCGAGCGGATGCGGAAACGACGCGCCCGCGTTACGCAGTAGGCGCGAAAAAGCCCTTATGCCATGCCGCTTTTCAGACGCGATTTGAGCATGACAGGGGAATTATACCTAAACCCGCAAAAACAGCGTTCTACTGCGTAACAGGCACTTAAAGCAGCACCCACGAACAGACGGGGCGCGGTGGCCATCATCGGCTGCCGCGCCCCGTTCTCTTTTTTTGCTTATTCCTCGCCGATTTCTGCTACGCCGACCCTGCCGACGTTTAGAAGCCGATATATCGTCAGTGGGATATACCATGCTGCGACCGCAAGCCGCCATATCAGAATGACGCCACCGATCAAGCCGCCCACAATGAGATTGAGCGCAACGACGCCCACCGTGCCGGAAAGGTCGAAGCCACGGGGGATAAGCCACACGAACATACGGCGTATGCCAAAGGGGATGCCGCAGCACAGCCACACATAAAAATAGTTCGTTGCCCCGTCCTTTGTGAATACCAGTGCAGCCCAATAAAACAGCACCCCGGCAATCAGAACGGTCAAAACCGTTTTCTTAAAAAAGTCTTTCCAAATCTCACCTCGCGTCATAACCTCACCTCTGTTTCGTAAAAATATGGATAGCGTTCAGCAGTCCTACATTAGGATAGTTTCATCATACCATGCTTTTTCGGGGATTTCCACACAAACCGCATTTATCCGCGCACATTTTCCTTACCCCGCTCCGGCTCACTTTCACGCCGCAAAATACTGTCGATGTTCCGCTTGATAACGTCGTACTCCTTGACCTGCTTTTTCAGTCTGCCATAGTCGGCGTACAGCGTTTCTTTCTGTTCTTGGAGCTTTGCATATTCCGCTTGCAGCGCGGCGACGTTGGGGAGCTTGCCGCCGACCAACGCGGGCTTGATCGCTTTTGCGGCGGCTTCAAACAATATGATACTGCTCTCATGGGCGGCGCGGTATGCCGCCTTGTCCTTTGCTCTGCGGTATGCGTCATACACGGGCTTTGTCTTTTGGTATGTCGTGATATGCTTAATCAGCACCGCCATATCCGCAAGCCGCCGTTCGACGCCCTTTAATGCGCCTGCCGCCTGTTCGCTTGCCGCGTTCACTTCCGCGATTTTTGCGGAAAGCTCTGCATAGCTGTCAATCCTGTTTTCCGTGAGGAAGTTCAGCGTTCTTGCCGCCTGTTTGAGATTGTGGATTTTTGCCCAATGCTCATAGCCCCGGCTTTCCTGCGCCTTGATGCTGTTCTGAATGTCGATAACAAGGGAGATACCGCCGTGCTCCTGCTTCGGGGCTTTGGCGGCGCGGGTGCGCCTACCCTTGATGCGCTCCGTTATGGCTTCCTCTGTATAATCCGCGCCGAGCGTTTTCAGACGGGTAAAGCGTTCCTGCCCCGGTGCGCGGCAAGATATGTATTTACCGGGCTTTATCTCATAGCCCGCAGCTTGCAGCAGCCGCAGAAAATCGGCAAAGTCTGACGCTTGCGGGATAAGCGCGTCAACGGCAACTTTCAGCTTGCCTTTCCAGCTTGTACCCGTCTTTTCCGCTTGGTACTCCGCATAGCTCTTTCCCTTGCTGCCCCTGCCGGGGACAACGACGGACAAGCCGTTTTCCCGGCACAGCCTGTCGCTGATGTTGCGTATGCCGTAATAGCTCCGCTTGTTGGAATTGTATTTGCGGTGGTCTATGAAATTGACCGCACAAAAAATCACATGGTTATGGATATGCCCCTTGTCTATGTGGGTAGTCAAAACATATTCGTGTTGCCCCTTTGTTACCGCGTCGGCAAGCTGACGACCTATCTCATGCGCCTTTTCATAACTGACTTCCCCCGGCTCAAAGGATTGCATGAGGTGGTGGGCTAAATTGTTGCCTTTCTCTAACGCTTGCGACAGGGTATATGCAAACTCAATATCTGCCGTTTCATAGGAGCAGCCGAACGAGGATACAAGCAGTTTTTCATCTGTCTTGGCGGGGTTTTGGATATAGGCGAGGGCTTTGCTCAACGTGCTTTTAATAGGTTTAATCTTTGTAACCGCCATATCTCATTCAGCACCCCCTTTATCTCGTCTATATCCTCTTGATAGACGCTGCCCGTACTGTTCACGCGCCGCGCGATCTGATTGACGTTGACCCCGATCTTCTGTATCTCGGCGGTCATTGCCTTTATGTCGCTATGGTCTATCTGAATGATATATCCGTCGATTGCGATTTTCCGCAGATACGCCGCCATGTTCCGTGTTGGTATCAGCTTCATTTTTTCAAGGATCAAATCGCGCTCGGCTTCCGTCACGCGAAACTTTAGCTGCACCGTCCTTTTCCGTCCGTCCATGCTCTAACGCTCCTTTCCGTTCATAGAGGGTTTGGGACACTTCCCAACAAGCAATTTTCGACCGATGCGCCGCAGCGCGGGAGGTCGAAAATACGGAAGTGGGT
>ERZ835051.1863-NODE-1863-length-20437-cov-3.848984_pt1 | contig 20437 bp, 12 predicted proteins | sample MGYA00519575_ERZ835051 | MGnify/ENA primary metagenome ERZ835051 (study PRJEB31850, sample SAMEA3708769) | human gut metagenome | biome: human gut; feature: human-associated habitat; material: faeces | place: China | collected 2014 ... | reverse complement strand
GCCTCCCAGAGGGAGACGAGGCCGTCAAAAAATTGCGTTCCTGCCTTATTGCGTGTGTAGGGGCGACCATTGGTCGCCCGTCAGCTTACCGCAGCAACGCATTTTCCGGGACAGTTTGTTTACAAGGCAAACAGGTGCGGGCGAGCAATGCTCGCCCCTACAAGAGTTTTTCGACAGTTTGACCTCCCAGAGGGAGGCAAGGGGGCGGACAACTTCTTTTTTAAAAACAAAAAAACGCCCCGCAGGGCGTTCACAGCTCAAATTTTGCGCAGCATCAAAAGACCGGCAGAGCAGATCAAAATCAGCCCGACGACACCGGCCAGATACATAACGGGGAAATCGCCCGTGGCCGGGGTCTCGGCAGGGGCAGGAGCCGCGGTGGCGCTGGGCGTCGCGCTGCTCTGCGCGGTTACGACCTCGACCTTGGCGGCGGTCTCATTCACCTTGACGGTGGAGTCGGACTTCTGGGTGCGGGAGGTGGAGCTGGTAGGGGTGGCCGTGGCCTGTGCTGCGGCAGAGGATGTATTCAGCGCGCCGCAGGCAGCCAGCAGCGCGACGACGACCACAAAAAAGGCCGCACAAAAAAAGCGCTTCATCGAGAAAACGCCTCCTTAATTTCAGCTTTTTATCTGTATAGAAAACGATGCAGTAACGTGCCATCGTGATTTGTTCTTTTTGTATTGTAGCACAGCGCAGGGGGTTCGTCAAGCTATTGCAAAGAAATAGTAACAAAACGGCAACAATTTGAGCACGCAAAAAGGCTTCTCCCGAGGGGGAGCTTATATTTCCCCTCTTGCGTGCGGCCCCGAAATGCGGTATAATAGCCTTAATCGTATTGTGTGAGATTATGCCCCAATGGGATGGGCGGCGCGCACGGCACCGAGAATAAAAAAGGAGTTGTAAACGATGAAAGGTATTATCCTGGCCGGCGGCGCCGGCACCCGACTTTACCCGCTGACGATGGTCACATCCAAACAGCTGCTGCCCGTCTATGACAAGCCGATGATCTACTATCCGCTGTCTACCCTGATGCTGGCGGGCATTCAGGACATTTTGATCATCTCCACCCCCACCGACACCCCGCGCTTTGAGGCGCTGCTGGGTGACGGCAGCCAGTACGGCCTGCATCTGCAGTACAAGGTCCAGCCCAGCCCCGACGGCCTGGCCCAGGCGTTTATCCTGGGCGAGGAGTTCATTGGCGACGACTGCTGCGCCATGGTCCTGGGCGACAACATCTTCTACGGCGCGGGCTTCTCCAAACGCCTGAAGAATGCCGCCGCCAACGCTGCCAATGGCCGCAGCACCGTCTTTGGCTACTACGTCAACGACCCCGAGCGTTTCGGCGTCGTCGCGTTTGACAAGGACGGCCACGCCACCGACATTGAGGAAAAGCCCGCTAACCCCAAGAGCAACTACGCGGTCACGGGCCTGTACTTCTACAACAGCGACGTTGTCAAAATGGCCAAGCAGGTCAAGCCCAGCGCCCGCGGGGAGCTGGAGATCACGACGCTGAACCAGATGTATCTCGACCAGGGCAAGCTGGACGTCCAGCTGCTGGGCCGCGGCTACGCCTGGCTCGACACCGGCACGATGGACTCCCTCGTCGAGGCAGCTACCTTTGTGCAGACCGTCGAGCAGCGCCAGGGCATCAAGATTTCCGCCCCCGAGGAGATCGCCTACAAGTACGGCTGGATCACCAAGGAAAAGCTGCTGGAAAGTGCCGCCCGCTACGGAAAATCCCCCTACGGCCAGCATCTGAAGAATGTCGCCGACGACAAGCTGCAATACTGATAGAGTAGGGGAATACGCATGAAAATTCTGATTACCGGCTGCCGCGGGCAGCTGGGCACCGAGCTGCAGCACCAGCTTTCCGCGGAGGGCTGCGCCATCGGCCCGCTGCCCGAGCGCCTGCGCAAGGCCACCGTTATCCCGGTGGATGTCGATGAGCTGGACATCACGGACCGTGAGGCCACCATCAACTACATCCGCCGCCACCAGCCCGACACCGTCATCAACTGTGCCGCTTTCACGAACGTGGACGGCTGCGAGACCGCCCGCGACGCGGCCTTTAAGGTCAACGCCATCGGCCCGCGCAATCTGGCGCTGGCGTGTGAGAAGGTCAACGCGCGCCTGATCCACATTTCCACCGACTATGTGTTCCCCGGCACCGCCAACGGCGGCGTCGCACTGGACGAGTGCGCCGTGCCCGCGCCGATTTCGGCCTACGGCCAGACGAAGCTGCTGGGGGAACAGTATGTCGAGCGCTTCTGCCGCCGGCACTTCATTGTGCGCACGGCATGGCTCTACAGCAGCTACGGCAAAAACTTCGTCAAGACGATGATCCGTCTGGGCCGGACCCACGATAAGATCACCGTCGTCAATGACCAGCTGGGCAACCCGACGAACGCCGTTGACCTGGCCTACCACATTCTCAAGCTGGCTGTCAGCCACGATTACGGCATCTACCACTGCACCGGCAACGGCATTTGCAGCTGGTACGACTTTGCCTGTGCCATCATGCAGGGCGCAGGGCTTAGCTGCAAGGTCGAGCCTGTGACCAGCGCCGAGTATGCCGCCGCCAACCCCGCCAGCGCCAGCCGCCCGGCGTGGAGCGCACTGGAAAACCGGATGCTGCGCTGCACCGTCGGCGACGAGATGCGCGACTGGCAGGACGCCCTCAAGGACTTTTTTGCAAACTGGAATGGAGAACTTTAATATATGAAAACCTATCTTGTGACCGGCTGCGCCGGTTTCATCGGCTCGAACTTTGTCCACTACATGCTGGAAAAGTATGAGGACATCCGCCTTGTCAACCTCGACAAGCTGACCTACGCCGGCAACCTCGAGAACCTGCAGGACATCGAGGACGATGCCCGCCACATCTTTGTACAGGGCGACATCTGCGATAAGGCGCTTGTGACCGACCTGATCGCAAAGTACGACCCCGACTACGTCATCAACTTTGCGGCCGAGAGCCACGTGGACCGCAGCATCAAGAACCCCGAGATTTTCGTCGAGAGCAACGTGCTGGGCACGGTCAACCTGCTGCAGTGCTGCAAGGATGCCTGGTATGACGCCGCCGCCAAGACCTGGAAGGAAGGCAAAAAATACCTGCAGGTTTCCACCGACGAGGTCTACGGCGCACTGGGCGCCGAGGGCTATTTCATGGAGACGACCCCGCTGTGCCCCCACAGCCCGTACTCTGCCTCCAAGGCCAGCGCCGATATGTTCGTCAAGGCGTTCCACGACACCTACGGCATGCCGATGAACATTACCCGCTGCTCCAACAACTACGGCCCCTACCAGTTCCCCGAGAAGCTGATCCCGCTGCTCATCAACAACGCCAAGCAGCACAAGACGCTGCCCGTCTACGGCGACGGTATGCAGATCCGCGACTGGCTGTATGTTATGGACCACTGCAAGGCCATCGACATGGTCGCCAATGGCGGCAAGGACGGCGAGGTCTACAACGTCGGCGGCCACAACGAGCGCCCGAACATCTTCATCGTCAAGACCGTCATTGCCCAGCTGCATGACCGCCTGAAGGACGAGGGTATCAGCGAGGAGCTGATCACCCACGTTGCAGACCGCCTCGGCCATGACCGCCGCTACGGTATCGACCCCACCAAGATCAAGGAGGATCTGGGCTGGTACCCCGAGACCCCGTTTGAGAAGGGCATCGTCCTGACCATCGACTGGTATTTGGCGCACCCCGACTGGATGGCTCACGTCACCAGCGGCGATTACCAGAAATATTACGAGCAGATGTATAAGAATAAGTAAGTCTGCTCTCTTGGCCCCCTCCGGCGCAAGCGTCACCTCCCCCGTAGCGGAGGAGTCTGTCTCGCAGAGGGAGGCAAGTCTCTACGAATCCCCCAAAAGGAGCAACACATCCACAATGGCAAATTACAGAGAAGAACATATCCGCAATAACCGCCGTCTGGCACGGCAGGTCGTGGGCGCGGCGGCACTGCTGCTGGCACTCATCGGCCTGTTCACCGTGCTGGGCTGGATCGTCGGGCTTGTGCGCGCAGCGCTGGACGACACGGACCTGCGCAATGAATACCGTGACCGCCTGTACGGCATGGTCATGCTGGACCCCGTCGCTTTTGACGACGTGAACAGCGTGGACGAGGGCGTTTTCAAACAGGCCGCCATCTGGGGCACTGTCTATCAGGTGCAGAACAGCGGCGGCAGCCTGGACCAGTACGAGCGCGACCCCGACACCGGCTCGGCCCTGATCCCGGCGCTGGAGATCGACACCTACATCTCCAACCTGCTCGGGCCGGACTACCAGGTGACGGAGGGCACGTTCAGCACGGCGGAGTTCGTCTACCAGTACGACGAAGAAAAGCAGGCCTATCTGGTGCCCGTCACCAGTTCGGTGGCACTGTACACGCCGACGGTGGAAAAGATCACCAAGAAGGACGGCCAGCGCATTGTGACCGTCGGCTATGTGCCGACGTCGTCGAACAACGCCACCGGTGAGCTGTCTCTGACCGCGCCCACTGAGCCGACGAAGTATATGGACTATGTCTTTACCCGCGGCGAGAACCGCCAGTGGTACCTGACCGCCCTGCGCGACAGCGATATGCAGGTTGAGGTCACGCCGATCCCCGCCCCGACGGATGCCGTTGTGGATAACATGCAGAACGAGGAAATGGGCACGTCGGATGCCTCAAGCACCGAACCCGCGCCCGTCCCCGCCGTGCCCGTCGTGCCGCCCATGCCCGAGTGGGAGTTTCTCAAGACGCTTCCCTTCATAGTGAGGCAGGGCCTTTCCACGGGACACGCCGACATGCTCGGCATCGGCGTCGAGGCGGTGTTCTTCCCCGCCGAAGCGGTCAACAGGCTCGACGACCCCGTCCTGCGCCTCGTGCCCTTCCTGCCCGCAGACGAGGGCGAGCTCCTCTGCCGCGAATCCGACCGCCGCACCTTTCAGGCGGGAGGCCTCTACGCACAGCCCGACGCCGTCATCGCCCTCAGGGCTGGCGGCGTGCTCGCCGTCGAGTACAAGTCCCGAGGCGGCCGCATGGACGACCCTCACGACATCCCCGGCAGCCTGCGCCCCAAGGACCTTCTGCAGACCGTCATCGGCGCCATGGTGCTCTCCGCCTCCGAAGGCGTCGCCTGCGCGCCCGTCCTGCGCACGAACAACGCCGTCTACTTCCTGAGGCCCGGGAAGACGCTCGCGACGCTGCTCGCCGAACGCATCGGCGCCGCCGTCTCCTTCGTGAAGCCCTATGCCGAACGCAGCGGCATCAGCGCCTCCGACTACGCGGAGCTCTGCGTCGTGCCCGCCCAGATGCTCTCGGGCAGGCCCGTACGCTCCGAAGGCGACCTGAGAGGCGAGGCCGCACACGCGCTCATGCTACGCTGAGGCCGGCCTCCTCACAACGGATGCGTGATCCCAAATTACGCCGAATCCGCAAGCTCCTCTGTGTCAGGTAGTTACGCTCATGGTTCCCTGCGAAAGCGAGGACTATAGTGGGAGGATGACATGCCGGACCATTTTCGGAGGAGACCACATGCGAACCGTCCCGACGTTCACCTTTTCCATTCTCACTCTGGCGTCCCTTGAAGCTGCGGCCGCCCTTTCGGCCACGGTGCCGCCCGCCTGGCTCAAGGCCGAGGTTTCGTTGCCCGAGCACAGTCGCTCGCCGCTCGTCGTGAAGCTCTCCCCCGACATGACGCCCTGCAGGGCCAAATACGGCAATGAGGCCGCCTCGAAGTGCAGCAGGCTCTTCGGCCTCGTCTCCTCCCGCGTCACGGGCATCTCGCTCTCGCCCGCCGTCGAAGGCGTCTGGCGCTGGGAGGCCCGGGGCGCACTCGCCTTCACGCCCGAGGAGCCCTGGCCCGAGCGCACAACCTTCAAGGTCGACCTCTCGGGCCTGCGCCTGCCCTCCGCAACGACGCTCAACACGCCCGTGATCGACTTCACGACGCCGCCCCTCACGATGACGTCGGGGTTCGCGACCTTCTGGATGGACCCCGCCGTCTCGGGCGAGCGCGCCCTTACGGTCGACGCCCTGTTCTCGACGACCATCGCCGACACGAAGGCCTTCGAGGCCTCGGTCAAGGTCGACGTCCCCTCAAGAAGCGGACTCACGTTCGGCAAGCCCATCTTCATCTGGAACCATTTCCGCACGGGCTTCTACATGAAGCTCCCCGTGCGCACGCTCGGCAACGCGACCAACGTCCGCATCACCTTCCCGAAGGCCGCGGGCAAGTGGACGGCAGCTGACGGCCGCCATCCCGTCGTGCAGCCGGGATTCCGGCAGGCGTTCGTGAGCTACACGATTCCTGCCGCCGACAGCCTCTACAAGATGGGCGAGGCCTCGCTCAGTCCGACGCGCACCGAAACGCTCGAGCAGGTCTACGAGCTCGTGCTCAGGCCCTCGCTCCTCACGAAGCCCTCGGACATCGTCGCGGCGATGCGCGTCACGGCTCTGCCCGCACGCATGAACGAGGAGGCCGTCTCGCCCACCGACTGGCGCAGGGCGCCCGCCGTCACGCCCGACGTGCTCGCGCGCGGCACGCCCGTCCCCGTCTCGATCGCGCAGGACCCCGACACCCCGTCCGACAGCATCCGCCTTCTTCTCAAGGCCCGGCCCGGCGACTTCCTCCATCTGGCGCTTCCCGCGGGCTTCGGCCCCGAAAAGGGCGCCGTGCTCTCCGACGGCTGGACGACCGTCCTTGCGGCGGCCGACCCCGGCGCCGCAGTCGGATTCCTGCAGCCCGGCAGCATGATGACGCTCTCGGGCTCGAGAACCCTCACGCTCATGGCCGACGGCGTCGACCGCATCCGTTGGCGCATCGAGCGCATCAGGGATCCCTACCTTGCGCTCACGGCCCAGAACTGGCGCGCACACGAGACCGTCACGAATGCCGAGGCCCTCTCCGAGGCTGCCGACGGCGTCATTCCCGTTGCGGCGGGAAGGCGCTTTGCGTCGCTCCCGCTCGACGAGGCGAAGCTTCCCGGCGGACGCGCAGGGCTCTTCCAGATCACGCTCACGGGCGAGAAGAAGACGAAGGACGGTTGGGGCGTTGCGGCCATCGCCGCCAAACGCGTGCTCGTCACCGACACGGCCCTCATCGCCAAGACCTCCCGCGACGGCAGCCACGTCGTCCATGCGGCCGACCTCGTCAGGGGCGTTCCCGCCGCCGGCCTTCGCGCCGTGCTGCTCGGTGCCAACGGCGTCCCTCTCGAAACCGTCACGACGGACGAAACCGGCGCCGCACGCTTTGCAACGACGCGCGGACTCGAACGCGAAAAGGCGCCCGCCGCCGTCGTCGTCACGAACGAAGCAACGGGCGACCTCGCTTGGCTCTCGCTCTCCGACGCCTCCAACGTCGACCATGACCACGACTTCAGCACCGCAGGGCGCCTCGTCTCCGAGGACGGCCTCACGGGCCTCGTCTTCTCGGAGCGCGGCATCTACCGTCCCGGCGAAACCGTGCACGCAGGCATGATCGTGAAGACCGCGGACTGGCACAGGCTCCCCGCAGGCATGCCCGTGACGCTGCGCATCACCGACGCCGCGGGCCGCACGATGCTCGAGACCGCCCCCGCACTTACGCCCGAAGGCACCGCATCGGCCGACTGGACCATTCCGACGGACGCCGTGCCGGGCGAAATCCGCATCGACCTGCTCGCGGGCGACGTCGTGCTCTCCACCCACCATGCGGCGATCGGCGACTTCACGCCCGAGGCGATGCGCCTTACGGCCCGCATGGTCCAAGGGGCGCCCGGCTGGATGAAGCCCGGAGACCTCGGCATCGACGCCACGCTCGCCATGTCCTACGGCGCCCCCGCTGCGAAGAAGGCCATGCGCGCACGCCTCGTTCTCTCGCCCGCCCGCGACATCTCGTTCCCCGAGCTCCCCGGCTGGACCTTCGTCGACCCCGCGCCCTTCGAGGGCACGCTCGACGAGGTGAAGGTGAAGTCCGTCGAGACGGACGCCGAAGGCCGCGCATCCCTCACGCTGCCGCTCTCCTCCACTGCGGGCACGCTCAAGGGCCGTCTGCTGCTCGAGGGCTTCGAAAACGGCGGCATCAGGGCCGCCACGGAAAACGTCGGCTTTTTGATCTCTCCCGCCGACACCATGCTCGGCTGGCGCAGGCACGCGGAATCCACCATCAGAAAGGGCGGCGTCGACATGCCCGCACCCGAGGCCTTCAGCTGGATCACGAGGGACGAGGAGCGCACGTTCGAATTCCTGCTCGTCGACCGCTTCCTCAAGCCCTGCGCCGACAGGCCGCTCACCCTCGCCGTCATGGCACGCCAGTCCGTCACGGAGCTCGCCTCCGACAGCACGGGACGCCTGCGCTACGACGAGCGCAGCGTCGAGCGCCCCGTGAGGGAATCCGCCGTCACGACCGACGCCAACGGCCGCACGACGGCCTCGCTCAACACCTCGGCGCCAGGCGACTTCTCCCTCGTCGTCAAGGACGAACAGGGCCGCGTGCTCGCGCGCCTGCCCTATCACGTCGCAGGCGAAGACCTGCGCCCCGCCCTTTCGGGCGACCTGCCCGCCGCCACGGCAAAGCTCGTTTCAGACAAGTCGACTTATGAAGCGGGCGAATTCGCCCGTCTCGACATCGTGTCGCCCTTCGAGGGTCTGGCGCTCGTGACGCTTGAAGCGGATCGAGTGCTCGTCTCCAAGTGGGTGAAGGTCAGCGCAGGCACGAACGCCGCGCAGATGGAGGTGCCCGAAGGCTACAGCGGGCGCGCCTTCCTGAGCGCCTCGCTCGTGCGCTCCTCGAAGGATGCCGCGCGCTTCCTCAAGGCCTATGCCAGGGCGACCGCGCCCGTGACGCTCAACATGAAGCCCCGCACGCTCGGCGTGAAGCTTGAGGCGCCCGCCGTGGTGCCCGACACGCGCGAGCTGAAGGTCACGGTGAAGTCAGATGCGCCGGGGCGCGTCTTCCTCTGGGCGGTCGACACGGGCATTCTGTCGCTCACGGGCTATAGGACGCCGTCTCCCGTTCATGCGCTTCTCGAAGACCGAGGACTTCAGGTCGACACGCGCCAGACGCTCGAAGGCCTGATGCCCGAAGGCATGAAGCTTCCGGGCGAGGCGCCCTTCGGCGGCGGCTTCGGCTCGAGGGCCATTTCGGCCGACGCGATGGCCAATCCCTTCAGGCGCACGATGGATCGCGCGGCCGTCTGGTGGGCGGGAAGCCTTGAGACGGATGAAAAGGGCCGCACCGTCACGGTGTCGCTCCCATCCGAATTCAACGGCGGCGTGCGTCTCATGGCCGTGGGCGCCTCCGAGGGTCGCGTGGGCGGCGCCTCGATCGACACGGCTGTGCGCGCGCCCTTCATCCTGACGCCGATCCTGCCGGGGTTCGCCGCACCTGGCGACGTCTTCACGGGCGTCGTCTCCCTCAACGGCGAGGCGCCCTGGAAGGGATCCGTGGCGCTAGGCCTGCCCGAAGGACTGAGCGCAGGCGTGCTCTCCGCGCCTCTCGTCCTTGAGGCGCCGGGCGAAGCCACCGCACGCTTTGACATTGCCGCAGGCGCAGTGCCGGGCGCCGCATCCGTCACCGTGACGGCCACGCCCGAAAAGGGATCCGCCGTCACGCGCACGACGTCCTTCTCGATCAGGCCCGCAGCCCTCAGGACCCATGACGTCCTCTGGGGACCGCTCGCCGACGTGAAGACGGCCGACGTGACCGTCAAAGCCCGCCTGCTTCCCTTGGAAAACGAAACCTCCCTCACGGTCTCGACGACGCCGCTGCCCCTTGCGCACGGCCTCGTTCGCAGTCTTCCCGAAGCCTTCTGGCTGAGTTCGGACGCGGCCCTCTCGGCCGCCATGCCCTGGGCGCAGCTCGTCGGCGCCCCCGCCGCGAAGCTTCCCGCGGGCGACGCCGATGCGCTTCGCAGGGATGCGACCGCCCGCATCCAGAAGGCGCTCGACACGATCGAGGGCCAGCTCGGCTGGAACGGCCTCTCGGCATGGCCCTGGGGCTCCCCGAGCCTCATGGCCACGACATGGGCCCTCGACTTCGTGCTCACGCTGCGTGAAAACGGTCGTGACGTGCGTCCCGAACTCGTCCGCAGGCTTGCCGACGCCATCAGCAACGCCCTCGATGGCCTGACGCCCGACACGCTCGGCCAGGCCCGAACGGCCGCCTGGGCTCTGGCCCAACTCACGCGCGAGGGCACGCTCGAAGCGGAGCGCATCGAGGCGCTCCGAAACCGCATGGACGCCCGCGAACTTGACTGGCGAAACGACCCTGCGGCGCTCTACATTGCGTACGCCTACCGCCTGATGCGCCTCACCGATGAAGCGGACGAACTTCAGAAGGCCGCCATTTCGATCGACGTCTCGAAGTCCGAGGGGAACGATACGCTGACACTCGGCGGCATCCCCGCCCTTGCATCGGCCGTGCGCCTCGCGCCGACGCCAGAAGGCACCGCACATCTCCTTCAGACGCTCGAATCGAGGCCGCTTGCGTCGCTCACGGATCGCGAACGCGCCTTCCTTGCGAGCGCGCTCCTCTCGGCGCCCTCGAACGGCGCACACGCAGGAAAGCTTGATGCGGTGACGCTCGCCTGCACGGCGCCGGCAGCGGAGAAGCGCCCCGCCGAGTCGCTTGCGAAGGGCAACGGCTTCGTGACGCTTTCGGCGCCGGGCTGCACCGCCTTCCGCCTCTCGTCCGCCGCCTCCCTCAAGGGGCTCTACCACAGCACGACCGCTGCGGGCTGGCCCGCCGAGCCCCACAAGACCGCGTCCTACGAAGGACTTGAAGTCGTCAAGCGCATCCTCAACGAGGCGGGCGAGCCCGTCACGTCGGTGAAGGCGGGCGACGTAGTCACGGTCGAGATCCGCGCGCGCCGCACCTCGGGCAACGCCGAATCCCCCGTCGTCATCACGGACCTCTTTCCCGGCGGCTTTGCACCCGCCTCCACGGACGAGAGCCTGCAGGGGGTGGACGTCCGCCAGACTGCGGTTTCGGAGGACCGCATGGTCGGCGTCTGCATGCTCGAGCATCAGGAATCGACATTCACCTATCGACTTCGAGCGCAAACGCATGGAAAATATACGGTGCCGGCCGTTCAGGCGGCCGACGGCGCCGATCCGACGATCAAGGCGCATGACAAGTCCCTGACCCTCACCGTGACGCCATGAGCCTCACGGACAACACCAAACGGAGCACCTCATGAGAAGGTTTGCCCGTCTGCTTCTGGCCGCAGCCGTTCTGGCGGCAGCGGCCGGCGGCGGACTCATGATCTGGGCGAAGACCCAGCCAAAGCCCGGGCTCGTGCCCGAAGACACCCACTGGTCCCAGGCCGTCACCGACCGCGACGGCCGCCTCCTTCACCTCACGCTCTCCGAGGACGGCGCCTACAGGCTCCCTGTCCATCAGGGCGCGGTGTCGCGCGAGGCGCTTGACGCGGTCGTGCGCTATGAGGACCGCTTCTTCCACTCGCATCCCGGCGTCAATCCCCTCTCGATTGGCCGAGCCGCCTGGTCCACCCTCACGGGCACCCGCCGCATCGGCGGCTCGACCATCACCATGCAGCTCGCCCGCAGGCTTCAGGGACTCGACACCCGCAGTTGGCGCGGCAAGCTCGAGCAGATGCTCTGGGCGCTGCGCTACGACATGCACTACACCAAGGACGAGATCCTCACGGCCTATCTGACCCTGACGCCCTATGGCGGCAACGTCGAGGGCATCGAGGCCGCCTCGCTCGTCTACTTCGGCAAGCACGCCTCGCAGCTCACCGCCGCCGAGTCGATCGCGCTCTCCGTCGTGCCCCAGAACCCCGTCAAGCGCCATCCCGTCACGGGTCCGGACTTCGACCGTGCACGCCTTGCCGTGGGCAGGAAGGCGATCAACGACGGGTTTGTGAGCGAGCGCCTGCGTCCCGTCGTCGAGGGTCCCCTCAAGGTGAGGGGCACGCGAGCGCTTCCCTTCGAGGCCCCGCACTTCACGCGCCTCGTCGAGGGCACGCGTCCCGATCCCGTCCTCAAGACCACGCTGAGCCTGCCGCTTCAAGAGTCGATGGAGAAGATCCTCTCCGAAAACGTCGCTCGGCTTCGCCCCTACGGCATTGAAAACGGCGCGATGCTCGTCGTCGACTCGCGCGACATGTCCGTCCTCGCCCAGGTGGGCAGCATCGATTTCTTCAACAGCGCCATTGCGGGCGAAGTCGACGGCACCCGCGCGGCGAGAAGCCCCGGCTCCACGCTCAAGCCCTTCGTCTACGGCCTCGCGCTCGACCAGGGCCTCATCCACTCGCGCACCGTCCTTCTCGACTCGCAGCGAAGCTTCCGCGGCTACCAGCCCGGCAACGCCGACAAGCGCTTCCGCGGACCGCTTCCCGCCGTCGAGGCCCTCAACGACTCGCGCAACGTGCCCGCCGTGACGCTCGCCTCCGAGATAAGGCCCGACCTCTACGACTTCCTGCGCGAGGCCGGCGTTCCGATGAAACATCCGCGCGAGCACTACGGCCTCTCGATCGTGCTGGGCGGCGCCGAAGCGAGCGCCGAGGACCTTGCAAGGCTATACGGCACGCTCGGCAACGGCGGCCTTCTGCGTCCGCTCGTGCGCCTTCCCGACGAGGAGCCAGCAGCCGCCAGACAGATGCTCTCGCCTGAATCCGCCTGGATCGTGCGCCGCATGCTCGCCGAGGGCGGAGAGGCCCTCAAGGTCGAGGGCGTGTCCGTTCCTCTCCTCTGGAAGACGGGCACCTCGAACGGCTTCCGCGACGCCTGGACCGCAGGCTATGCGGGCCGCTACATCATCGTCGTGTGGCTCGGCAACTTCAACGGCAGGCCCGATCCTTGGCTGCAGGGTGCGCTCGTCGCGCAGCCCGTCTTCAGGAGCGCCGCCGTGCGCCTTCTCACGGACCGCGAGTTCGCCATGTCCGCTCAGGACGTGAAGCGCTTCGACGAACAGCCCGCAGGCGTCAGGTCCGAGCCCGTTTGCCGCTCGACGGGCGACCTTGCGACCGACGCGCAGGGCCGCGTGCGCTGCACCGACACGGTCGGCGCCTGGTTCATTCCCGGCGTGAGTCCCATCCGCGACACGGGCTTTCTTAAGGAAATCCTCGTCGACGAGGCCACGGGACTGAGAGCCTGCGAGGAAGGCGACGGCGTCAGGCGAGTCTTCGTCGAATCCTGGCCCTCCGAATACCAGCAGCGCTTCCTCGAGGCGGGCATCGTCAAGACGCCCATTCCCGACTGGAAGCCCGAATGCAGGCCCGAGGGCGCCGTCTCGGGCACCCCGCCCGCCATCCTGAGCCCGCGCGCTGGCACGCGCTACTACACGGGCACGGCGGGCCCGAAGCAGGCGGGCATCGTCCTCAGGGCCAGCCTCGCCCCTGACGCCAAGATCGTCTACTGGTTCGCCGACGACCGCTTCATCGGTGCTTCGGACGCGGGCGGCTCCGTCGTCTGGCAGCCTGAGCCCGGCTCGCACCGCGTGAGTGCGGTCGATGACCTCGGCCGCAGGTCGCACAGGACCGTGACCGTCAGGCAGCCCTGAGCCTGAATCCGCTCATGAAACGTCCGCATCCTTGCGATGCGGACGTTTTTTTTGAAAAAAGGACCGGGAGACATCCCGGTCCTGTACATGCAGCTCTCGCTGGTCAGCGGCCCTCAAGCCTTCGCTTCGCCTTGCCCGCGAGTCCCGTCATCCAAGGGAACTCGGCCTCGTGCACGGCTCGGAAGCGCTCGATCTCATCCATGTCGCGCAGCGTGGCGGCGATCATGTCAAGGCCTTCCATGAGCATGGTGCGGTGTCTCGGCGCGACCTCGAAGGACCAGACGCCGTCGCCCGCACGGATTTCCTGCGCGACCAGGTCGACCGTGAGCTCGACGGGCGTCGTGTCGGAGAGCGCGGCCATGATCGCCGCGGCGTCCTCGGGGCTGACGCGGCAGGCGAGGAGACCGTTGTTGAAGCAGTTCGAGTAGAAGATCTCGCCGAAGCCCGATGCGATGACGGCTCGGATGCCCATCTGCATCAGGCCCCAGACGGCGTGCTCGCGGCTCGAGCCGCAGCCGAAGTTCGGACCCGCGCAGATGATCGCGGTCTTTTCGAACCCGGGCCTGTTGAAGACGCAGTCGGCTCTGGGCGAGCCGTCGGGATTGCAGCGCATGTTGAAAAAGACGCCGCGGGCGAGCCCCGACTTGTCGATGCCGCGCAGGAACTGCTTGGGCATGATCTGGTCGGTGTCGCAGTTGTCGATCGGAAGCGGTGCGGCGACGGCCGTGAGCGAGGTCAGCTTTTCCATGTTGATGCTCCTTCTCAAAGACGGCGCCAGTCGGTGAACCTGCCCGTCACGGCCGCGGCCGCAGCCATCTGCGGGCTCACGAGGTGCGTGCGGGCGCCTCGCCCCTGACGACCCTCGAAGTTGCGGTTCGTGGTGGAGGCGCAGCGCACGCCCGCCTCCAGAATGTCGTCGTTCATGCAGAGGCAGAGCGAACAGCCGCTCTTTCGCCACTCGAAGCCCGCGTCGCGGAAGATCTGCGCGATGCCCTCCTCTTCCGCCTGGCAGCGCACCTCCATGGAACCCGGGACCACCTGTGCGCGAACGCCCGGCGCCACATGCCGCCCCCGGAGGATCCCGGCTGCGGCGCGAAGGTCCGCCAGACGCGCATTGGTGCAGGAGCCGATGAAGACGTGCTGCACGGGAACGTCTTCCATCGTCATGCCGGGCTCAAGTCCCTGATAGGCGAGCCCGCGACGGGCGGCTGCGCGCGCAATCGGATCCGCGAAGGATTCGGGTTCGGGAATCGGCTCGTCAATCGCCGTGCACTGGTCGGGACTTGTGCCCCAGGTGACCATCGGCCTGACGCTCGAAGCGTCGATCGTCACCGTGCGGTCGTAGACGGCGCCTTCGTCAGGCGCGAGCGTCCGCCAGAAGCTGCGGGCGGCCTCAAGCTCCTCTCCCGCAAGATCGGGCACATGGGCCTCGACCCACGCAGTCGTCTTCTCGTCGGGCGCGATCAGGGCGCCTCGGGCGCCCGCCTCGACCGTGAGGTTGCAGAGCGTCATGCGGCCCTCGATCGAAAGCGCATCGACCGCACTGCCCTGATACTCGACCACATGTCCGAGCGCACCGCGGGCGCTGATCGTGCGAAGCACCGTGAGCGCCAGATCCTTGGCCGTGCTGCCCTCGGGCAGCTCGCCGTCGATGCGGATCAGCATCGTCTTCGCCAGACGATAGACGAGCGTCTGCGTCGCAAGAATGTGCTCGATTTCAGAGGTTCCGATCCCGAATCCGAGGGCGCCGAGCGCCCCGTGGGTCGTGGTGTGACTGTCGCCGCAGATGACGACCATGCCGGGACACGAGTCCCTGCTCTGCCACCACGACGTGCTCGATGCCCTGATGCGGGTCATTCGCGCCGTAGAAGGCATCGATGCCGTTGCGGCGGCAGTTGGCCTCAAGCGTTTCGGCCTGACGCAGCGAGGCCGCGTCGGCAATGACGCGCGGCGTGACGTCCGCGCTCGGAATGATGTGGTCCACGACGCAGAGGTGCGCGTCGGGAACGGGCGCCTTCACGCCTCGCTCGACGAGGCCCGCAAACGCCTGCGGGCTCGTGTATTCGTTCGCAAAATGCAGATCGACATAGAGCAGCACGGTGTTCGCGTCGATCGCGCGCACCACGTGCTTGTCGAGAATCTTCCGGTACAGAGTTCGGGCCATCGGGACTTCTCCAAACATCATCCGCCTCAGGGCCTGAGGAGAGGCGGCTCATTTGTAGAAAATTTTACACCTAAATATAGATTTTCGTATAGGAATTGTCCCCTGCCCGATGTTGCAATCCGAATCCGCCGGCCCTCGGATTTCGAAGGCGACGTTCAGCGCACAAGCTCGTAGGGCCACTGGATGACGCCGAGGAAGTTGCGCACGTCGCGGTAGCCGCTCGCCGCCATGATCCTGCCGCCGATGTCGCTGCGTCGGCCCGAGCGGCAGTAGATGAGGACGGTCTTGTCGAGATCGGGGCATTCGGGAAGCGTGCGGCCCATGCGGATTTCGCCCAGAGGGACGTTGATGGCGCCGGGCACGTGGCCCGTGGCGAACTCCGAGGGCTCGCGCACGTCGAGGATGACGACGTCACCGTCGTCCATCATGGCTCTGGCTTCCTCGGGAGTGATGGTCGAGAAGCCTTCGGAATTGCGATCGTCCATATCGGACCTCCTGAATGTATTTTTCATAAAGAATCGGCACGCTCCGTGCGTGCCAGATGCGTGCCGATTTTAGCGCAGGCTCGGGCTGCTTCAGTCGTCGGCGCCCGCCTTCACCGCGGTCTTGGCGGCCGCGGCCTTCGCGTCGAGTGCGTCAAGATATTCGGGTGTGATGTCGCCCGTGACGTAGCGGCCGTCGAAGCACGAGCAGTCGAAGGACTCGACCGACGGGTTCATGTCGCAGAGCACCTTGTTGAGGTCCTCGACGGGCGGGTAGATCACGGCGTCGGCGCCGAGGATCTTCGCGACCTCCTCGGCGCTCTTGCCGTCGCCGCAGAGCAGTTCGGAGCGCGTCGGCATGTCGATGCCGTAGACGTTCGGGAACATGACGCGAGGGGCGGACGAGGCCACGAAGACCTTGACGGCGCCGGCCTCGCGGGCCATGCGCACGATTTCGGTCATGGTCGTGCCGCGCACGATGGAGTCGTCGACGAGCAGGACGCTCTTGCCCTCGAACTCGACGGGCATGGCGTTGAGCTTCTGGCGCACGCTCTTCTTGCGGACCGTCTGGCCGGGCATGATGAAGGTACGGCCCATGTAGCGGTTCTTGATGAAGCCTTCGCGATACGGCAGTCCGAGCACCTGGGCGAGCTGCTGGGCGCACGGGCGGGCGCTGTCGGGAATCGGCATCACGACGTCGATGTCCTTGAGGTCGACGGCCTCCCTCACGTGGTCGGCGAGGATCTCGCCCAGACGCAGGCGGGCGGCGTAGACGTTGATGCCGTCGATCGTGGAGTCGGGACGGGCGAAGTAGACGAACTCAAAGGCGCAGGGATGAAGCGAGGGCTCGTCGGCGCACTGCGAGAACGAGACGTTGCCCTCGAGGTCGATCCACATGGCCTCGCCCGGCTTAAGGTCACGCTCGGTCTTGAAGCCCAGGCCGATCATCGTCACGGACTCGGAGCTCACCATGTACTCCGTGAAGCCGTTCTCAAGCTTGTTGGAGCCCCAGCAGATCGGACGAATGCCGCAGGGATCGCGGAAGGCGAGCATGCCCTTGCCCGCGATCACGGCGACGCAGGCGTAGGAGCCGCGAACACGGCGGTGCAGCGCGCGAACCGCGTCGAAGACGGCCGTCTTCGTCAGCCGCCGGCCCTCGCTCGTGGCGCGGGAGAGCTCGGAGGCGAGCACGTTGAGAAGAACCTCGGAGTCGCTCGTCGTGTTGAGGTGGCGGCGGTCCGTGTCGTAGAGTTCGCGGCGCAGGTCGTCCGCGTTCGTCAGGTTGCCGTTGTGCGCGAACGCAATGCCGAACGGCGCGTTCACGTAGAAGGGCTGGCATTCGTCAGGCGACGTCGCGTTGCCCTGAGTCGGGTAGCGGACGTGGCCAATGCCGATGCTGCCCGTCAGGTCGCGCATGTTGCGCGTACGGAAGACGTCACGCACGAGGCCGAGCCCCTTGAAGAAGTGAAACTGAAGGCCGTCGAGTGTCGCAATGCCGGCGGCGTCCTGGCCGCGGTGTTGCAAGAGGTGAAGCGCGTCATAGACACGCTGGTTGACCGGCGTGTCGGACATCAGGCCGATAATCCCGCACATGATGCTTGTTTTTCCTTTAGCCCGTGCCGCACCAACGAGGGATCGGCGGCAGGCTGTGATTGAGGAGAGTTGAGAGAAAAAAGTCGTCTAAAAACGACCAAGGGGACCATGCATGTGCAAGGTCCCCTTGATGAAATTCGTCACAATCCCGTCACCTTCGTGCCTCTGAGCGCCCGAATCCACTCGGGCATGTAGGGCATCGACCACTCGATCACGGTCTCGGCAGGTCCGATCATGACGGACTGCTGCCACATGCGGCTTGAGCTGAGCGACTGCGACAGCCCGAAGAAGAACACGCAGGCGGCCACAACGATGATGCCGCGCACGAAGCCGAATGCCGCGCCGAGGATGCGGTCCTCGAAGGTGAGTGCAGCCACCTCGAGCATCTTGCGCAGAATGAAGCCGAAGAGCCCGACGACGAAGAGGCAGGCCACAAGAATCAGAACGGCCGCAATGATCACGCGCGGAATGTAGCCGATGCTATCGAGCGGAATGCGGTCGGCGATTTCACCCGCGAAGCTCATGCTCAGCATGAAGCCAGCCACCCAGCCGACGATCGAGAGCACTTCGCGGATGACACCGCGCATGATGCCCACCACCGTCGAAAGAACGAGCAGGGCACAGATGATCCAGTCGATTTCAGTCATCTTGAAAAAGGCTGCAGAATTGATGAAGCCGTTACTATAGCAGGAATGGGGGGCGGGCGTTCGGGATATCCCGCCCCTCAGGCGTTTACGAGCCGGCGAGCGCCTAGGGATTGTTGCCGACGATGAGCTGGCCCGTGTGGCCGTCGAGCACAAGCGTACCCTGAACACCACGGGCCTCGTCGCGGGTCGCGTAGTTGCCCACGCGCACGCGCCAGAGCGTGCCCGCCTTCTGGCTCACCGAAACCTTGTAGGCCGGATAGCCCTTGGCGGAAAGCTCCCTGACGAGCTTTTCGGCATTGCGCTCGCTGCTCGTCGCGAGCACCTGAACGTAGAAGCCCTTGCCGTCCGTGGCGGAGCTCTTCTTCGCAGGCTTTTCCTCGGCCTTCTTGGGCTCGGGCCTGGCGGCGGGCGCAGGCGCGGGTTTGGCGGCCTCGGCCTTGGGCGCGGGCTCCGTCTTCACGGGCTGGCGAGCCTCGTTGGCAAGGTTGGCTCTGGAGGTGGACTGCTCCGCGGCGGCGCCGTTGGCCGTCACGTCGACGTCGCCCGAACTGCCGGGCAGGGCGTTGAGCGTCGTCCTCGCCGTTTCGGGCACGGCAGGAATCTCGGTCGAGACGGGCGGCTTGACGTCCTGCTCCCTGTCGAGCAAAAGCGGCGAGACGACGATGACGCCGAGCATCAGGGCGGCGGCACCCACGAGCCTGTAGCGGGTGCGCTGGCGCTGGACAAGGATCTCCTCGTCGGGCACGTCGTCCTCGACCTCGTCGGAAAGCGGCGCGGCCTTCCTCTTCATGAATCCGAACGCAGGCATCCTGAGACGCTTCTTCCCCGTCGGCTCCTCGTCCCCTGCGGGCGCGGCGGCCTCGGGTTCGGGCGCGGGACGCCGCGGCGCCTCGGGCGAAGGCGCACTGCCGATTTCGCCGATCACGAGACGGGTCTCGGGCGCGGCATCCGCCGCGCGGGGCGCGAGGCGCGGCTCGATCTTGGCCGCAGGCTGCGGAGCCTTCGGCTCGACGAACAGGGAGCCGCGCGGCGCAGACTCGGGAGCGGGTGCAACAGGGTCCGCAGATGCTGCGGGCGCCGCGGGAGAGTAAACGGGAGTCTGAACGGACTCCGGAACGGGCTCGGCAGCGCGTTCGGGCTCGACGAGCGGCTTTTCCTCGCCCACGACGTTGAAGGCCGGCGGATCCTCGCGGACATCCCAGGGGGAGGGCTCTCCGCCTTCGCCTCCGAGCTGAGGCTCGATGCGGGGCGCTTCGGCGGCCTGTTCGGCCGGCTTCTCTTTTTTGAACGGATTGGGAAACTGCATGGCGTGTGGCCCCTCAGGTGGTGTTGGGTCTTCCGGTCCTTCGCTGCATCAGCGAGCGATGCCTTCCCCTGCGAAGACTTCGAGCGCGGCGGTCACGGTGACGAAGGAGCCGAATACGACGATTCTAACAGCCTGTTCCGCGCCCGATTCTGCGCCGCCTGCAATTTTTACGGCGCTCTCGCGCGCGGCGGCGAGCGCCTGCGCAACGTCGGCGTGCTCGTGGATGCGGCCGGGCTCGACGCCCGCCGTAAGCATAGCTTCGTGCAGCTGTGCTGCGGTGGCGGCGCGCGGCCCCGTGAGGGAGGCGACGTGCCACTCGTCGAAGGCGTCGGCAAGAATGTGCGTCACGCCCGCCATGTCCTTGTCGGCGAGCATGCCGCAGACGGCGATCGTATGTTCGCCGGGCCTGCGGCTTCGGACGACGTTGGTGAGAAGCACCTCGGCCGCCTGCGGATTGTGACCGACGTCGATGACGGTGGGCACGGGATCGGTGGTGATGAGTTCGAAGCGGGCCGTCAGGCGGACCTGGCGCAGACCCGTGCGGATGTCGTCGAGCGTGACGGGCACGCGGTCCATCAGGGAGGCGATGACGGAGAGGACGCCGCCCGCATTGCGGTACTGGTTGACGCCGGCGAGCGCGGGCTCGGGCAGGTCCTCGAAGAGCGTCGCGCCCTGAGCGAACGTAAACGTGCCGTTCTCCTTCACCGTCACCGTCCAGTCCTCGCCCGCGAAGAGTCGCTTCGCG
>ERZ835051.1847-NODE-1847-length-20600-cov-2.864736_pt1 | contig 20600 bp, 17 predicted proteins | sample MGYA00519575_ERZ835051 | MGnify/ENA primary metagenome ERZ835051 (study PRJEB31850, sample SAMEA3708769) | human gut metagenome | biome: human gut; feature: human-associated habitat; material: faeces | place: China | collected 2014 ... | reverse complement strand
TTATAAATAGAAGTTTTACGTTTTCAAACGCCGCTTTTATCGCGTCCAAATCGTCTTGCGCCGCGCGTTCTGCAAGAGATATGTCTCCGCCCGCGCCCATGGAGCGCGTTATTGATTTCCCTATTAAAATTTTTTCTTCCGCCGAGGAGGCTTCGATTGATTTTGCGTCTGTGTTTATGGCAAGGCACGAGCCGCCGCATAGAGTGCCGCGCAAGTATTCAAGGGAGTTTACACCGCCTCCGCCGATACCAACCGCCTTTATGAAATTGCCAAAGTTAGACATCGCTTAACGCTTTTTGAAAATGTTTGAAAATATTGAGCCGCCGCTTTTTTTGCCGCGCTTTTTCATGTCGCGGCTTGCCGCCGCCAAAAGCCCGAGAACCGTTGAATATTCGGGGGACGCCAAATTTGCGGGCACCCATTCCGCCGCGCGGGCGTTTCTTGTCTGGACTCCTAAAACCGTGCTTGCAAGCCCGCTCAAATCCTGCGTGCGCGACACTCCGCCTGTCAGCAGGACTTCCGAGACATTGCCGTTTGCAAAGTAGTCGGAAAGTTCGGCGCGAATATTGCTGAAAAGCTCTTCAAAGCGCAGGCATATTATTTTGTTTATCGATGCCAGCGGTATTATTTTATCGCCGATGCTTTTATCCCCGTTAAGCCAGACATCTCCGCGCAGTTCGTCTTCGGTGGGAATTATTTTTCCGTATTTCAGCTTGGTTTTGTTGGCGTTTTTCATGCTGAGCCTAAGCCCCAGAGAAAGGTCGTTTGTCACATGATCTCCGCCGACGGGAATTGTTCCCGCCTGAAAAACTTTGCCGTTTTTAAAGAAAGCGTAGTCGGTTGCGCCGCAGCCTATGTCTATGCATAGCACGCCGTTTTCTCTTTGCAGGGGAGTCGTGCAGGCGAGGGCGGAGGCTATGCCGGAATGCAGAATTTCCTCTATTTCAAGATTTCCGAAAGTTTGCACGACGCTCATCGCGTTTAAAATCTTGTCCTTATTGGCGTACATCAGCCAGTATTCGGCTTCCAAGAGGCTGCCTTTCTGCCCTTCGGGATTTTTAACGTATTGACCGTCTATGTAGTATCCGCAACAAATTCGGTTTATGAAGCAGGCGTCGGGTGGCAGAATTTTGCTTTTGGCGTCGTTTTTCGCGCGCTCTATGTCTTGCTTTGATATTGTGCCGTCTATTGCGCTTATGTTTGCGGAGCCTGTCGAGCGGATTGCGGAAATTTGCGAACCGCTGATTGCAAGATAGACAAAATCAACATCTGCGTTTCCTATTTCTTTTTGCGCCTCTTCAATGGCGGACTGCGCAAGCGAAGCCGCTTTCCCGAGGTCGATTATGTCCGCTTTTTTTACTCCCCCCGGCTTACCTCTGCCGACGCTCAGCACGTTTATTTCGGACGAATTTAGCAATTCGCCCGCCACCGCAACCATTTTTGAGGTGCCTATTTCAAGTGCCAAAACTATCGGGTTGTTGTTCATTTGTTTTTGCGCAAGCTTACAATAGCCCTGCCTTTCAGGGCAAGATCGATTTTTTCTACATTCACTAAACCTTCTTCTTCAAAAAATCTCAAGATATATTCCAGTTTTTCCAGCTGAAATTTTATGTTTTTTGCGTGGAACACTATTTTTACGTTTTCGGTTGTCGAAACTATCATGATTGGCAGGGTGATGCTTCCAAGCTCCCTTGCGTTTATCGTGCGCCAGGTTGAAAAATTTTTCGGCACGCGCAGGCGGGCTTCTTTTACAAGCTCGTCTATGCTTTCTGCATAGGGATAGGCGGCGAAGTTCGGGCCTTTTTGAATTATGGGAATGCCCGTTATCCACGGCAGGTCGGCAGTTTCGGATTTTTTTATGCAGACGGGGCTGAATATTACGCCTTCTTTTGAAAGCATGTATTCCCTAACTTTGCGGTTTTGCGCGATGGCGACTCTTGCCGAAGGGGAATATTCCTTTATTTCAATGGAAATTTTGTCGGGGTAAATTTTGGCGACGTCCGCGCTTTTTATCTGCGATATTTTCAGCAGGTTGGACTGGATTTGCTTTACGTCTATTTGTGCGAGGTTTTGGGGCTTTGGCAAATATCCGTGCTTTTTTGCCCAGATTTTTGAAATTTTGCCGTCGGTTTTATAAATTGTCTCTTTCAGTTCTTCGGTTGAGGGCGTAAGGAGTTTTTCAATCAGCCCGTTGTCGTAAACATAGAATGCCCCGAATGCGATTGCGCAAAAAGCGGCAAGCAAAAATATGCGCTTAAACCAAATGAAAACAAGTTTAATCCGCGCCCGCCAGGTTGCGTTTTCGCGCTTTTTTGAGGAGGGTTTTAAATCCTGCCAAGACTGTGTTTTCTTTTGCGGCACTTATCTGTTTTTTCGGAAGCGCATTATTGCGCCTTCAAGCATTTTTTTGCAAAGACCGTCGAAATCGTATCCCGCGCACGATGCACTTTTGGGAAGGAGGCTTGTGGGCGTCATTCCGGGCAGGGTGTTTATTTCAAGGACGATAAAATTTCCGCTTTCATCCATGAGGAAATCAACTCTTGAAAAATCCCTGCATCCGCAGACTGCGAATGCTTTTTCAGCCGCGCACTTCATACTCTCCGTTTCTTTTTCGGAAAGCTTTGCCGGGAATTCGTAGCGGGTTGCGCCTTTCGTGTATTTGCGCTTAAAGTCGTAAACACCGCCTTCGGGGATAATTTCTACAATTCCTGCGGCTTTTCCGCCTATTACGCCGATTGAAAATTCCCTGCCTTTGAAAAAGCTTTCAAGCAGCCACATTCCCTCCGAGATTTCAGAAAGCGCGGCTTCAAGCTCCGCTTTTCCGTTCAGTGTTTTAAGCCCGACGCTGCTTCCCTTGTCGGCGGGCTTTAAAATCAGGCGCTCTCCGAGCATCTCTGTCGCGGCGCAAGCGGAGGGCTTTTCTTTTGCGCTGAAAGCAATCCCTTTTGCAACGTTTAATCCTGCCGCGCCCATGAGGAATTTTGCCGCAGGCTTATTCATACATACCCTGCTTGCAATGCTGTTTGTTCCGGCATATGCAAATCCTGCGTCTTCAAGCTCTTTTTGCAGGGTCCCGTCTTCCCCGTATTCGCCGTGCATTACGGGGAACACTATGGTGTTTTGTGAAGACAAGCCTTTGGGCAACTCGTTTTTGTCGAGAGTGATGCAAACGGCGTCAAAATTTTTTTTGACGGATTCAAATACAAATTTTCCGCTTACAAGCGATACTTCCCTTTCCGAGGAAATTCCGCCCATGAGCACGGCAACTTTAAAATTTTCCATAATTTCAAAATAATTTTTTTGCGTAAAAATATATGTCTCCCGCGCCTATGAAAGCGGCGCAAAACTTGCTTTCGGCGTTTCGTTTAAATTCGTTTAAAATATGCCCGATGTCTTGAAAATTCGCAAGCATAAGATTGGAGTTTGCGATATTTTTTTCAGAGCCGCCCTCGTCGAAAGGCTCGCTTGCGGGATATACGGGAAGAATATAGATTTTATCCCCTTTGTCGGCGCGCGATTGCAGGATTTTTTGAAAGTCTTTCGCGAAGCGTTTTGTTCTGGAATATCGGTGCGGCTGGAAGAAAACCAGCTTCTTTTGCGGGGAATTTTTGTCGAGCCAGCTTAAAAATGCCGCAATTTCAGAGGGGTGGTGGGCATAGTCTGCCACTGCGAGAATTTCGCCGTCGTCTTTTAAAATTTCCTGCCGCCTGCCAACCCCCTTGAATTCGTCGAAAACCGAGAGGTTGAAATCACTTTCAAACGCAAGGTTTAGGGCGCAAAGAGCCATAAGCTTGTCTGACATCATGAAGTCGTCTTTCGGGCATTTGACGAAAATAGTTTCTGCTTTTGCGGAGCCTGCCGCCCGTTTTAAAAGCCCGTCGCCTTCGGGGATGACAATGTATTTTTTTGTCCGCGAAAAAAGGCGGGCAAACATTTCTTCAAGGCTTTTCAAATCGGGGTAGGTGTCGGTATGGTCGAGGTCTCCGTTTAAAGCCACTGTGATTTCCGGCGAAAAATTTTCGATAGTCCCGTCGCTTTCGTCAAGCTCTGCCGCGAGAATTTTGTTTTTTTCGCAGAATTTTTGCGGCGGAATTCCGTTTGGAATTGCCCCTGTTATGTAGCCCGCGTCGAGGTTGAGAGTTGATATTGCGTGCGAAATAAGCGAAGTCGTGGTGGTTTTCCCGTGGCTTCCGCAAACGCCGATAAGCCTTCGCTTATTTGCGATTTCGGCAAGCGCGACGCCCCTTCTTAAAAACTTTTTGCAGGGTGCGTCTTTTAAGTTTTGTTCAACATATTTTAGTGCGCTTGTTATGATGAATTCGTCCGTGTCGAAATCGGGCTTTTTGCTTTCGCAAAACTTTACGCCTTTTTGCAGAAGCATGCTTTTTACAGCGGGGTTTGGATTGTCGTCAAAGCCCGAAACCTCGCATCCTTCATCGCGCAAGAACATGGCAAGTGGCGCCATGCCCATGCCGCAAATTCCCCCCATGAAAATTTTTCGCCCCATAACCTTATTTTAGCGCAAGCTCTTCAAGATCCGAAACAAATTTTGATATGCCGTTTAATTCGTCGAGTTTTTCCAGATTGTGGCGCATTTTTTCGCAAAGTTTTGGATTGCCGAAAAGCGCAAGGACTTCGTTTGAAAGGCTCGAAATGTTTTCTTGCAAAACGCAAATTCCCGCTCCGTTTTTTTCGACGTATCTTGCGTTTTCAAGCTGGTGGTTGTCCGCCGCAAACGGGAAGGGGACGAGTATTGGAATTGTTCGGCAGCGTGCAAATTCCGCTATCGATCCCGCGCCTGCGCGCGCAACCACGATTTTTGCCGCCGACATGGCTTCTGCCATGTTGTCGCAAAACGCGATTGAGCGCAGATGCCTTTCAATTCCGTTTTTGTCCTTGCAGGTTCGGTTTTCTATTTGCGACTGGGAGGGACCCGCAATGCAAAAGATGTCAATGCCTTCATGTGCGAGATGCTCAAAATTGTCTTTTGCCCATCTGTTCAATGCCGCCGCTCCCTGAGAGCCCCCGCAGACCAAAACTATGTTGGCTTCTTTCCCAAAACCGAACAGCTCCTTTGATTTTGCCTCGTCTTTTTTGAAAATTTCGGAGCGAATCGGGTAGCCCGCCTGCCTTACTACACCCGACTTGTTTTGCTCTATCCTGACTCCGTGCGGAAGGTAAACTCTTGTCGCTATAAAGCCGAAAAGCCTCACTGCCTTGCCCGGTTTCCGATTTGCTTCGTGCAAAACGAGCGGCTTTTTTGCGAGCCACGCCGCGATTGCAAGCCCCATCGAGTTGAAGCCTCCGAAGGCTATCGCAACATCCGCATTGTTTTCCATGAAGATTTTTTTGCAGCATTTTACCGCGCGGAATTGCGATATTAAAAATTTTAGGAATTTTATCGGGCTTGGCGAAAAGGGAAGTCCGGGAGTTTTTATGAACTTGAAATTTTTATACTTTGCAGAAAGGCGCGAATCTATCGCCTTTTCGCTTATTATGAAAGAGACATCGTGCCCCTTGCTTGCGAGGGCTTCTCCTATTGCGATGCCCGGGGCGAGATGTCCGCCCGTGCCTCCGCATGAAATCAAATATTTACTCATAATCAGTGACCTTTATTGGCTTTGGGGTATTCCATGAACGAATGCAGTTTATCAAAATTCCGCTGAAAAAGAACATCACGACGAGGTTTGAGCCTCCGTAGCTTAAAAAGGGCAACGATATGCCTTTTGTCGGCAAAAGCCCCATCACAACCCCCATGTTGAAAAGCGTTTGTATTATTATCATCAAAAGCGCGCCGAGGCATAGCAGATATTCAAACATATTAGGGGCTTTTTTCAGATTTAAAATCGCCGCTATGAAAATTATGAAGAACAGGGTGAGGACTGTTGCAGTTCCAACAAATCCCCATTCTTCCGCGATATTCGCAAAAATGAAGTCGGTATGCGCTTCCGGCAGGAAGGAATACTGCTGCCTGCCTTCGCCAAGCCCGACACCGAGCCACTCTCCCGCGCCGAACGCGTAAATTGCCTGGGTAAGCTGGTATCCACCGCCGAGGGCTTCCTCTTCCCTGTGAAGGAACGCGAAAAGACGCTCCATTCGGTTCGGATTTAAGGCTACAAGCGTCGAAACTGCCGCAACTCCGAGGAGTACAAAAGGCGCAACGTGCCTTATTTTCACTCCCGCCATGAAAAGCATTATGAAAGCGACCGCTCCGCAAAGCGCGGTTGTCCCGAAGTCAGGTTCTTTTATTATCGGAAGCAAAAATATTCCGATTAAAGCCGACGGAATAAAAACGCCTTTAAAAAACGACTTTATGTGGCGTTGAAAAATCTGCATGTACGCGCTAAGCCACAAAACAATCGCGGCTTTTGCCATGTCGCTCGGCTGGATTACATATCCGCCTATTTGAAGCCATCTGCGCGAGCCTTTAACTTCTCTGCCTATTCCCGGAATAAGCACGAGCACGAGCAAGACAAGAACTATTACAGCCGCAAATGGCGCGACTTTTTTCCAGAACCGCAAGGGCGCAAAACTTGTGAATATGCCTGCCGCGAGGGCGACGCACATCCAAACCAGCTGTTTTTCAACAAGCAAATAGGCGTTGCCGCGAATTTCTCCCGCACTTAAAAGCGAAATTATGCCGATTGCTGATAAAAGCACAACCGGCATAAGTACGGCAAGCCATGCGCCCGTTTTCTGCTGTCCCGATTTTAGTTCCGTTTCCGGCATCTATAATCGGATTTAAATTACAGTGACGGCAACTCTGCTTGAGGAGCCGGAGTGTTTACAGCGTCCGATGGAATTTCCGCAGGGGCTTCCGCTTGCTCTTCCGCGGGGGTTACCTGCGGCGCGTTGGAAGATGCGGGAATTGCGGGAGCGTTTGCAGAAGTTTCCGTTTTTACTTCAACAGGAGAGGTCGCCTGCGGCTTTTTGTCCTCAAATGTCTTTTCGGAGTTTGCCGCCTTGTCTTTTATTATCAAAACTTTGCCGATTCTGATTTTGCGGGCGTCTTGAATGCCGTTTTGCTCCATTAGAGTTTTTAGGGGCACGCCGTATTTAATGGCAATTCCGCCGAGGGTGTCGCCGCTTTTTACGGTGTGGGTAAGCTTGCCTTCATACTTCTTGGAGTCTTGTTTTGCAACTGCGGCGGTTTGTGCGACAGATTTTGTGTTTGTCGGTATTTTCAATTTCTTGCCGACATTTATGGAAGTTTTTGACATTCCGTTTAATTCCATTATTGCCGCGACCGACGTGCGGTATTTAGAGGCGATTTTTGAGAGGTTGTCGCCTTTTTCCACAACGTATGTCACGACTTCCGCCGAAGAAGTTTCTTTTGCAATAGGCTCAGATTTCGGTTCTTCAAATGCGGATTTTGATTTTGCCGACGCTGATTTTGCGGGGATTGAAATCTTCTGCCCAACTTTTATGACGGACTTGCGGTTCATTCCGTTTGCTTCCATCAAGATGGAAAGGTTGACGCCATGCTTTTTTGCAATTTTGGTCAAATTGTCGCCTTTTTTGATAATGTAAGTTGAAGAGGGCTGCAAATCCTCGTTCATCGCGACGGTTTTGGGCATTTTTTTCGGTTCGATTTTTTCGCCTTTTGCCTTTTCTTCTTTTCCGCCGAGCATTTCGTCTTCAAGCGTCATCGGGCGCATGGGATTTTCTCTTAAATCTTCGCTTCCTTCCTGGCTTTTGGAATCGAGAATAGCAACTGAGTCGTCTTCCTTTACGGGCTGGATTTCGACATTTTCCTTGTTTACGTCAGTATTTGACTTGGTGACTTCCGGATTTGGTTCCGCGTTTTCAGTTGAAGATTTGCAACCCGGAACGAGAATTGTTGCTACGATTGCCAAGTGCAATGCGATTACGGCGATTGTTATAGGAGCTTTCATTATCTTTGTTTTTTAAATTTTTATTTTATGTTGTTGTGTTGAAATTCTTTTAGTTTAAGCACTTCCGCGTCAAAAGCTCTGCCTCTTTCCGCGTAGTTTTTAAACATTCCGAAACTCGAAAAAGAGGGGCTGAAAAGCACATTGCCCCCATTTTTTGATTTCTCGAATGCTATTTTTACGGCTTCTTCCAATGTTTGGCAAGTGAAAATACCGTTTTTGAGCGACTTTATTTCATTTTTTAAAATTTCGGCGGTTTGCCCGATAAGGCAGGCTCCTTCGGCGCATTCGCGGACGGTTTGCGCAAGCTCTTTCAAGTCGCAGTTTTTGTTTTTCCCGCCGCCAATCCAAAATACTTTTTTGCCTTTAAGTTCGCGGAGTGCGGCTATTGCCGCGTGGGCATTTGTGGCTTTTGAATCGTTCCAAAATCCAACTTTTCCGATTTCGGCGGTTTTCGCAAATCTGAACTTTGAAAGGGAGAAACTCTTTGCGGAGTTTTCCAAAATTTGCTCGTCGAGCGACCATACCTTCCAAAAAGCTTTCGCCATCGCGAAATTTTCAGATTGAATCGAATTGTCAAATGGGGGAGGGGGATTTTCGGCTTGCGATTTTTCGGCAATTTTAAGGAAATCTGGGAGTTTTATGCCTTCCGACTTTGCGAAGTCATACACGGATTTTCCCGCAATGAAAATGTCTTTTTTCAGCATCTTTGCAAGATTTAGCTTCGCCAAAAAATATTCGCGCATGTCTTTATGCCAGTCCAGATGGTCGGGGGCGAAGTTCGTCCAGATATAGGCGTCGGGGTGGAGATATTTCAGGCGCATTGTCTGGAAAGAGCTAAGCTCCAAAACTGCCGTTCTCGTTTCGCATTCGCTTTCGACAAACTCGCAAAGAGGAGTGCCTATGTTCCCCGCGCTTATCGCATTAAATCCCGCATTATTCAAGGCGAGGGTTAGAAACGATGTAAGCGTAGTTTTGCCGTTTGTGCCGCTTATCGCGACTATTTTGCCCTTCCAGCATTTGCCCGCAATGTCGGGCTCTCCCAACGTTGCGACGTTTTCGGCTTTGGCGGCTTCAAAAAATTTGTTCGAGCTTTGAAATGCGGGCGAATAAACCGCCAAGCGGTGCTTTTTTGCCTCGCTGAAATCGAATTTTTTGTCGGTTGGGTTGTCGGAGTAATAAACGCATTCAATGTCCGCTTTTGCGAACAGCTTTTCGACGGAGGCAGTGCTTGCGCCGCGCCCCCAAAGGGCGACTTTCTCTCCGCCTGCCAGCCGTTCGAGCGTTTTCTTTATTTCCCTCATTTTTTTAGCGCAATTTGAGTGTTGCAAGACCCGCAAGGGCAAATATCAGCGATAAAATCCAAAATCTGATTACAACCTGCGTTTCTTTCCAGCCGCCTTCTTCAAAATGGTGGTGGATTGGCGATTTTCTGAAAATCCTCTTGCCGCCGGTAAGCTTGTAATACCTCGTTTGAATTATTACCGACATTGTTTCCATCACGAAAACTCCGCCAACCAAAATCAAAGTTATTGGTTGGTGAACCATAAATGCGATTACGCCGATAATTCCGCCAAGCCCGAGTGAGCCGGTGTCGCCCATCCAAATGTAGGCGGGATAGCAGTTGAACCATAAAAATGCCATTGCCGCGCCCAAAATAGTGCAGCACAAGACGGCGAGTTCACCGCAGTTGGGAATGTAGCCGAGGGAGAGATATTCGGCGGCGATTTGGTTGCCCGTGACGTACGCAAAAATTCCGTATGCCAATACGACCGATATTGTGCAGCCCGTGGCAAGCCCGTCCAAGCCGTCTGTCAAGTTCAGGGCGTTGCTTGAAGATGAAATCACAAGCGCAAGGAAGGCGATTGCTACAATTATCGGCATAACCCACACGCAGGTTTTCACAAACGGCAGCCAAAGCTCTTGCATTGACTGGGCATAGGCGGGGTTTGTAAACAAAATCGCGCCCGCTGTTGCCGATGCTGTTATTTGCCAGAAAATTTTGGTTTTGCCTTTTATTCCGTTTGAATTGCCTTTTAAAAGTTTCAAGTAGTCGTCCGCAAAACCCGTTGCTGTAAGAATTGCGTAAACCGACAGCGCGGCGACTACCATGGTGTTTATTTTGCACCACAAAAGGGCGGAAACCATCACTCCTGCAAAAATAATCAACCCGCCCATGCACGGCGTGCCTTCTTTCCACGAGTGCAGTTCGGCGGTTTTTCCCATTATTTCGGCGTTGCGCTGGATTTGGAACGCTTTTTTTGCCCTGAAAAACCTTATTACGCGCGGAGCAAACGCAAATGCGATTAAAAACGCCGTAACTGCCGCCAATACGCAGCGAAAGGACAAATAGTTAAAAAGTCGGAAAGGCCCCCAAACGCTTTCCAAGTTTGAAATATAATGCAACATCTCTTTTGGCTTTCGGTAGTTTTAAAATCTGTCTTCAAGGCTTTCTGATTTTTCTTCATCGTCAGATTCTTCTTCCGAATAATCGTTTTCGATGTCTTCGTCCTCAAAATTTTCCTCTTCAAATTCGTTGAAATTTTCGTCTTCCTCGTCGTTTTCTTCCTGAATTTCTCCGGTTTCTTCCGCGGGAATTTCGCTTTCAGAAGCCTGCTCCTCTTCTTCGTCTTGAATCGAAGACGGAAGAGACGCTTTGACTTCGCTTGGCAATAACTTTTCAAGTTCGCAGACTCTGCTTCCCTTTACGAAAATCCAGCCGCTGAAATCCGCGAGCGCGCCTGCCGCGTCGGGCGATTTTTCAAAGATTGAAATGCTATTTTCATCCCAGCCTTTTGAAAGCATAGCGTCTTTGTAAATTTGCGCGTTTGCGCCCACTAACACCGCTTTGTTTCCTTCTGCAAAAGGCGGAATTTCCCCGATTCCCTTGTGGTAGCGCAGGGTTGCAAGCCCAAGCTCCGCCATATCCCCCAAGACGAACATTCGCGGAGAGTTTTCGCTTACCGACAGGAAGCGGCGCATCGCGTCTTTCATTGAGGCGGGGGAGGCGTTGTAGCAGTCGATGTAAAATTTCGCCTTTTCGGTTTCTACTATCGAGCCGCGCATTGCGCCCGTTTTCAGTGTTTCAAGGCGCATTGCTATTTGCTCTTCGGTTGTGCCGAGCATCAGTGCTGTAGCGATTGAAAGAAGGGCGTTTTCTGTCATTCCTTTTGTAAAGAGCGGCATTTCAAAGTAGTATTCGCCGCCGTCTTCTATGGCGAGGTCTATTTTGACAAGGTCTTCCTCTTCTTTTACCGAGTATCTGAAAACCAAGTCTGCGCGGATTTCAGGGGCGTCGTTCGGGGCGAGCACTGCTTTTTTGCATTCCAATTCCTCAAACGCCTTCCAGCTTAAAAGATTTGAGTGCATTACAACCCAGCCGTCTTTTGCAACCCCGCGCGCGAGCAGGGATTTTTCCCTTGCAATGTTTGCAATTTCTCCAAAGCCTTCCATGTGGCAGGGGGCGATATTCGTAATTACGGCTATGTCGGGTTCAATCATGTCGGCAAGCTCTTTCATCTGCCCGCATTTTGCGACTCCCGCTTCGATTACCGCGCAAAGGTTTTCGCGAATGTCGATTTGTGTGAGGGTAAGGGCAACCCCGATTTCATTGTTGAAATTTTCCTTGGTTGACAAGGGCTTTTTCCACGTGGCGAGGTGCGATATGAATTCTTTTGTGCTTGTTTTCCCGCAAGAGCCCGTTATGCCGACAACGGGCGCATCGAAGCGTAGGCGGTGGAATTTTGCGATTGTCTGCAAGGCTTTCAAGGTGTCTTCAACCTTTAAGACAGGCACGGAAGTTTCAACGTCTTTCGAGGCGATTACGGCAACCGCGCCGTTTTTTACGGCGTCTTCAATGAAGTCGTGCCCGTCTCTTTTAGCGCACAGCGCAACGAAGGCGAAATTCGGCTGCATGTTGCGCGAATCCGTAGAAAAACCTTTTATTTCGGGATACTTTTTCTGCAATCCCGACCATTTTCCGGCAGTCCAAACCTGCAAGTCGTCTATTTTAAAAAGCGGCATATTAAGATAATCCTTTTACTGTTAATAATTCTTCGGCAACGCGCTTGTCATCAAACGGTATGATGGTGTCGCCGAGTTCCTGAAAAGCTTCGTGCCCTTTGCCCGCGATAAGAATGCAGTCGCCCGCGCTTGCGGCGTCTATTGCGAGGTTTATGGCTCTTCTGCGGTCTTCCACAAAGGCGATTTTTGAGGGATCGGAAACACCCGATTTCATGTCGCCGAAAATTGTGTTTATGTCTTCTCCGCGCGGATTGTCGGAAGTCGCCCAGGCTATGTCGGCATACTTTTGCACGACGGCGGTCATTTTGGGGCGTTTTGTCCTGTCGCGTTTGCCTCCGCAGCCGAATACGACGAGTATTTTGCCTTTTACGACTTCTCTTAGCATTTCAAGCCCGTTTTTCAAGGCGTCGTCGGTGTGGGCGTAGTCAACAAAGATGTCAAACGGCGCGTTGGAGGCGACTTTTTGCATTCTTCCTGGAACTCCCTTAAACGATTTTAAGGCCGCCGCCGCCATGCCCAAATCGTAGCCCTTTGAGTAAAGGCAGGCGAATGCCGCAAGGGCGTTTGAAACGTTGTATCTGCCCGGAAGCTTCAATTCCACTTTCGCTTCGCCATTCGGGTAAACGAGAGTAAAAGAGGAGGATTGCGGATTTAATACCAAGTCTTTTGCGCGTATGTCGGCATCTGGGTTTTCGACCGAAAATGATATGACCTTTGTGTTTTTTTTGTCTATGCGCGAGGCTATTTCGACGCCTTTCGGGTCGTCGAAGTTTATCGCCGCATTTTTCGGAAGCGGGGCATGTCCGCCTGTAAAGAGCGATGCCTTTGTCTCGAAGTACGACTGCATGTCGAGATGGTAGTCGATGTGGTCCTGCGTAAGGTTCGTGAAGCATGCGCAGTCTATCGCAAGCCCTTCAACCCTCTTTTGCGCGATTGCATGAGAGCTTATTTCGATTGCCGCAGCCTTGCATTTTGCGCGGCGCATCTGGTGGAGCATCGCGTAGGTTTCGAGAGCCTGCGGCGTCGTGCGCGCGGCGGGCAGGCATCTTCCGCCGAGGTCGTATTGGATTGTGCCGATAAGCCCGCATTTTTCCTGCATATCGTTTAAAATATGCTGGACTAGCCATGTCACACTCGTCTTGCCGTTTGTTCCCGTAACCGCGAAAATATCAAGATGTTCGTCCGGATTTTCGTAAAACGCCTTTGACGCCATTGCCATCGCCATTGAAATGTTTTCGACTTCAATCCATGCGCACGGGAAATATTTTCCGGGGGCGGGGCGTTCGGAAATTATCGCGACCGCGCCTCTGTGGGCGGCTTCTTCTATGTACAGGTTGCCGTCGGTGTTTGCCCCGGAGACAGCAAAGAAAGCCGCACCTTTTACGACCCTTCTGCTGTCGTTTGTGAGGTTTTTGATTTCGGTGTTTTTTTCGCCCGAAAGCTTTTTGCATTTTACCGCTTTTGCGAGCATGTCAACCGTGAACGCGCTTTCGCCGCCGTCGGTCTGCGCGAAAGAAAGCCCGCCGCGCGGAGTCATGCAAATTAAACTTGCCAAATTTTTAAATCCTATCATTCCCAATCTTTCAATGCTATGATGTTTTCAAATTCTTCGTCTGTCTGGATGCCGAGATAGCTCGCCGCTTCTTTTGCTATGTTTGCGAATGCGGGGGCTGCCACGACGGAGCCGTAGGCGGGTCTGCCGTTTTGCCTTTTGGCGTCATCGACAATTACGGTTATCACAAGGCGCGGCCTGTCCGACGGGAAAAATCCCGAAAACGAGCCGACGTGCTGTTTTTTGCTGTATTTGCCGTTAATTATTTTTTGCGCCGTCCCTGTTTTCCCCGCGACTTTAAATCCGCTTACGAGGGCGTTTTTCCCTGTGCCTTTTTCAGTGACGTCAGTTAAAATGTCGCACATGATTGAAGCCGTTTTGGGGCTTACAACCTGCCTCAGGCGTTTTGGGGCGAATACTATTTCCTTCCCCGTCTTTTCCGAAAAAATCCTCTTTACAAGTTGGGGGCGCATATATACTCCCTGGTTTGCGAGGGTCGCCATCGAGCAGTGTATTTGAAGAGGCGTTGCGGCAACGGCATGCCCCATCGGGAGCCTTGTTATTGTAAGTCCGTCCCAGTTTTTTGGGTTCATCAAAACGCCGTTTATTTCTCCCGAAAGCCCAATGTTTGTTTTTGAGCCGTATCCGAACATTTTTGCGTATTCAAAAAGCTTTTGTTCGCCGAGCATCGCGCCGAGTTGCGCAGACCCTCTGTTGGAGCTTTTTTCCGCGATTTGGCGGACGCTCAAAACCCCCGCGGGATGGTCGTCGGGCGGAAGCTTTAAAATCCTGCCGCGATGGGTGAGGGTTGGCTGGGCGCAGTCGAAAGTGTCGTCCTGCGTGACAAGCCCTTCGTTCAGAGCCGCAGAAATCGGGACAATTTTAAATGTCGAACCCGGTTCTATTTGCGAAGAGAGGGCAAAGTTTTTGAGGTTTGCAACAGGGTATTTGTTGTAATTGTTCGGGTCGAAAGAGGGGTAGTTTGCGAGAGCCAAAATAAATCCCGTTGCGGGGTCGCTTACTATGATTGTCGCGTTTTCGGGATTAAATTCTTCGACAATTTTTTGGAGCTGGCGGTTTGCCATTTCCTGTATTATTATGTCTATTGAAAGCTCGATGTTCATTCCGTCTGTTGCGGGTACTTCGCGCGTTCTGAAATGCGCAAGCTCGCGGCGGCGGGCGTCTTTTTCGCTTTGAATCCAGCCTTCCTGCCCCTTTAAATACCAGTCTGCGTTCTTCTCTATGCCATCGACTGCGACGCCTTCCTTGTTGACAAAGCCGATGACGTGCGCTGCCAAGCCTTCCGATGGGTAGGTGCGGACGTATTTTCTGTCGCCTGTTATTCCGTAGATTTTTAAGGCTGAAATCTCTTCATAGACGTTTTCTTCAACTTTTGCGATGAGCTTCCAACGGCGTTTGATTATTCTTCCGGAGGGGGATATTATTTCTTCGCTTTTGCATTTTTCCAAGATTTCCGAAAGCGGAAGATTTAAAATATGCGCCATTTTTGAAAGCTTTTCCCGAGTTTCGGGACGGTCGAACTTTTCCTTTATCGCTTCAGGATCGACGCCCAAGTCTATCACAGAGCGCGACGTAGCCAAAATGTTGCCGCGGGCGTCGGTGATATTGCCGCGCTTTGCGCTTATGGGGCTTACGATTTGTCGCTGGCTTTGAACAGCGTCTTTGCTGTTTTTGCTTTCAATTATATGGAGATCGTAAAGCCGCCACAGCATAATGCAAAATATCCCCACAGTGCCAAACAGCACGGCGCGGTATCTCCATTTTGATATGAACGGCGAGCATTTCATCTCTTTGCGGTTTTGAATGTTTTGTGCTGCCCATCGGCTCTGCGCGAGAGCAGACGTCTTTGGGCTTTTTCTCCGTTTGGCAAAATTTCTGTGATTTCGTAGGCAAGCACGACTTTATCCGCGGCGGGCGGCGCAAGCTTTGAGCCTGCTTTTGCCCTCAGGCTTGACGGTGCCTGCATCTTGGCGATTTCAGCGTCCCAGAAGTCGTTTTCGCGGTTTAAAATTCTGATTTCGCTTTCGGCGCGCTTCATCTCTTTTGCAATGTTCGAGCATTCGCGCATGAAAAACGACTTGCCGAGAGCGCCGCTTGTCAAAATGGCGCAAAACAAAATTGACAGCTTTAAAAATGACGGCATGAGGCTTTGTGTTTGTTTTTTCATTGTTTTACAGCTTTCTAATTGCCCTTAATTTAGCGGAGCGCGAGCGCGGGTTCTTTGAAATTTCTTCATCTGTTGCGGTTATGGGCTTGCGCGTTATTATTTCTGCAAGCTTTACGCGCTCTTGCACAAAAGAGTTGTCGAAGCGGTCTTCGGGTCTTCCTGCCATCTTTTTGAAGAATTTTTTTACTATCCTGTCTTCAAGCGAGTGGAACGATATGACCGCCAAAACTCCGCCTGAGGAAAGCAAGTTGAATGCGGCGGGCAGGGCTTTTTCGATTTCTCGAAGCTCGTCGTTTACCGCAATTCGCAAGGCTTGGAATGTCAAAGTCGCGGGATGGATTTTTGAGCGCGGATTGCGCCCCAAAACTTTTTCAACGAGGTTCGCCAAGTCGATGGTGGTTTTAAGTTCGCCGTTTTGGGCGGCGTCTTTCAACGCTTTTGCGACTTTTCTATAACGCGGCTCTTCCCCGTAATCGCGTATGATTTCTTCAAGCTCGAAAAGAGGCGTCCTTTCGATGAGCTCAAGGGCGGTAATGCCATGCGAAACGTCCATGCGCATGTCAATCGGGCCTTCTTTGCGGAGCGAAAAACCGCGGTCGGCTTCGTCAAGCTGGAATGAGGATACGCCGAGATCCATTAAAATCCCGACGTATCCCGATGTTTTTAGTTCGTTCAGTTTGGAGAATGGCTCTCCTATAAATTGAAATCTGCCGGGGAAATCTTTTGCAAATTCTCTTGCGCGGATTGCCGCGTCCCTGTCTTTGTCAAATGCCGTTAAAGTGCAGTCTGCGCTTTCCAAAATCGCGCGGGAATGTCCGCCGCCCCCGAAAGTGCAGTCTATGTACGCCCCCCCGTCTTTCGGCGCAAGAAGCGCGACAGACTCGTTTTTCAGTACGGGTTCGTGTCCGATTTTATCGGGAAAATCTTGACTTTCAGGGCATCTTGAAGGCATCTAACAGGGCTTTGAATAGGTTTCTTTTTTTTGGTGTTGAGTTCTTTTGTTGTTTCTTTTGCTGGGAGGGTGGGAGTTCAAAATATTCCCAACCCGAACGCGGGTCTTCTCTTGCGATTGTGAGGGTGCCTGTTGAAATCAGTAGTCTTGATATGTTCTGCATTGTTTTGTCCGGTTAAATTCCAAGTTCGTTCAGCACGTCTTCAACACTTTCTCCACCTTCTTTGTTTGACCATTCTTCAAACTTTTCAGGGTTCCAAATTTGGAAGGTTGTAAGATTGCCGATTAAAATCGTCTCTTTGGAAATTCCCGCATACGCAGTCAATTTTTCCGTAAGCGAAATTCTGCCCTGCTTGTCGCAGCCGAGACTTTCGCCCTTTCTAAAAATATTCATCAGCACCCTCTGCCTGTCCTGATTTGCCATCCCCATCTGGGAGACTTTTTCATACAGCTTTTCCATCATTTCAGGAGGGTAGAGGGTTATCGAGCCGTTCGGATTTGGGAGCGCGAGATAGGCGTTTTCGCCGTCGTCGCCTGAAAACCTCCACTTTGACGGCACAGTCAGACGACGCTTGTCGTCCATGGGACGAGTGTATTCGCCCATAAAGAAAGGTCTGGCTGTTCGAGAAGTGGACATAGTTGTATCAGTATTTTTCACCCATTTCCTACCATAATCGCCCATTTTTACCCACTGTCAACATTTTTTTGGAAAAAAACTCCATTTTTTGGAAAATTTTTTATTTTATTTAAAAAAATGAATACAAATTGATGAAAAACGACTTACGCAGAAAAAAATCGAACTTATGAAAAATTTTCTCTAAAAAAATCGCAAATTTTGAATACCCTTAAAAAGAAACCGATTTTTTGCATTAAATGGGGTTTTGGTATCCTCCCAAGCCCCCTTAAAATTTCATTAAATGTAAAATCTGCAAAAATATTACCAAGTTGATGCTTCCTACTCTTTGCGAATATACAATTTTCGTCGATTTCTTGCTTTGCTCGCATTTTATGTTTGAGCGCAGTTTACTAATGGATTTAAATTTATCATTAAGTCTTTTTTTATTTTATTAAAAAGTTTTTGTAAAATAATCATTCGATAAGAATGGTGTAATTTTATGAATATCTTTTTCGCTAAGTGATGGATTCAAATATGGAAAACAAAAAATATTATGCTAATACACGCATTCACACAACAAAGCGTATTCATACGGGAAAGTGGACGAACTACACGGACGCGCTTCCGCTTGAAGAAAGGGTTGTATTAAATGCGGCTTGCAGGTATAAGCTTGCAAAGCGCGGAAATGATGCGCCACGCGGAGGAAAGCAAGGCAACTTCATTGAAATTTTGAAGTTTTTTACAACGAATTCCATTTTGAAAAGAATGGAAATTGAAAAAGAAGAAGAAATGAAAAAAATTTCCAAAGTCATAGTTGCTGAAAAAATTGATTCTTTTGAAATAATATCAGACCTCGGAAGTATTATAATTGATGGTGTGGCATACTCCAATTTTTTGGGAAAAGGCGCAACTTGTGCAGATGTATTAAAGTGCAATTTTGAAGAGTTCAAAAACGCCGAGCTTCTTACGCGCAGGCAAGTCTATAACCCAAACGACCCGATAACAATCATCAAGTTTGACGCGCCGAAGGCAATCAGTGTGAAAATCAGCGATATCGATGACGAGTTCGGTACGCGAGAAATTGAAAATGCCTGTGGTTTTGTAATTTGGGCTAAAAAGCTAAAAATCTTTGTAGCCGAATAATCAGACTTTTTATTGACAATTCAGCCAAAGTAATTTTTACTTACTTTTGTAATTACGATTAAGAATCGAATTAGACCTCAAATCTTACAATCACCTCCTTTCTATGAGGTCGCCCCGCATTTATAGATGCGGGGTTTTTTTGTTTTCGAAGGCGGTGTCTTCGGTATCTATTTTAAAATATAGCGTTTATAGACATAGCCAACGCCAATCAATACCGCTCCTAACATTGAAAAAGATATAACGCGCAAAATGCCGTCCAGGTTTGAGGCGTCGAATATGAAAATTTTGCTTACTGCCACCAAAATCAAGATTAGCGACAAGTATCTGAAACTTATGTTTATTTTGCCCAATATTAACAATGCAACGCCCATTGCAAGCCATAGTGCTGAATATGAATAAAACTCTATTTGCGATGCTTTGTTATTTATAAAATTATCAGCAAAGCATAGCTTTAACTCAACATTTGCAAAAGCGAAAAGCAAAATTGCTGCCATTGCTATTGTGATGTTTCTCATTGCTTTTTGCGAAACTTTCTTGTAAAAGGCAATCATCAATATCGCAGGAATCAGCAAGTCGAAAATAGAGGCGTTAATTATGGGGTATCCGCATATATATAGACCGCTTATCCTTGCCACTGCAAGATTGGCAAGAGATAGTAAACTCATGATAAGTATCAAAAAATAACTTGCATTTCTAATGGCGTTTGAAGGAAGGTGCTTAGAAATTATCATTCCAAGCAGTGCAACTATTCCCATTAAAGAGATTGCAATCCCTTTTGAGGCAAATAGCCAATCTTCCCCCAAAAGTCGCGCAAATAAGCAGCCTGCAAAATTGAGCACGCCGCCTGCCAAAAATAACAATATAAAGAAATCAAAAAACTTATTTGTACGGCTGTCTTTGCGTGTGTAAAAATATGCAATGAAACTTACAAACGCAAGAATTGCTATATACGATACTCTTTCAAAATCGTTTAAATTAGAAGTTAGCGTATCGCATAAAAGAAGCGAGTGCCACAGAATTAAAATCGTTAAAAATGGAGAGAAAAGAAGAACTACCGTTTTAATTCCAAAATTAAACGAGTCGTCTTTTAGCAGATAAAAAAGCACTGCGTTTAAGGCTATAATACCGGAAAGACACAGTATAAATCCGTCTTTAAAAAGTTCGCCGTTTGCGACAAATGCCATCAAAACAATATTAAAAGTTGCGATAACTAATTCTTTGCGCTCGCAACAATTAAATTTGCGTTCTAATAGATAAATAATTGCAAGCGTTCCCATTGCAATTGCGCTATCAATGCTCATTCCATTGAAAGAGGCAACTGCGCCTATCACGCACAAAACAAGGCTTGCAAAAGATTTTCCCTTAAAATAAACAAATGCACTTGTTGCGCATACGCACAAAAGCCCGAGTTCCGCCAAGAAAGACTTATCTTTACACATCAGTAAAATTACCGCAGTTCCCAATGATGCCATAATGCTTATTACTGCATTTGCGGAACTTTTTATGCTTCCATATATCGCCAATGAAGCAAGCAGGCAATAAGCCAATGCCAAGTTATACATAGGCGAATGATAATGGTTTATTAAATCAAATATTGCGATGTCAAAAAACGATACAACAAGCCCCGCTGTCATAATCGCATAAGATATGAACCATTCCAATGCGCCAGAATCGGGATTTTCTAAAATTTCAAAAAGTTTGGGATACTGCTTGCTTAAAGATGAAAAAACCAAACGCTGTCCTGCCCAATGAAAAATGTATGAAATAACTGTTATATACCATATAAGCCACTTAAAATCCGCAAATGAGTTTTCCAATATATGCAAATTGACCGTGAAAATCCAAATCATATTGCCTAAAAGCATAAATAATATTTGAAACACGGCATTTCTTGAAACTGATATTTTTATCGACAAAACAGAAACAACAAAGAGATACGCCAAAAGCATCAGTACACTTGGATTGCCCGTCGAAAAAATGGCGGGAGCCAAAAGCGCGCCAAACGAAGCCAAATAAATCATGGAAGTTCCATGGCGGCGCACGGAAGCAAAACCTGCCATCGACACTGCAACGCTGCCCCAGAAACTGCATTTGTTGGAAATGATTCCGTAATACTGACCCGCCGCATAAAAATCTCCGTAAGCTATTGCCAATGCAGATGCAAACAATATCGTTTCTGACTTAAAGCCTTTCACCGAAGTGCGCTTTGCAGCGGACGGCAGCAGCCTGCAGTG
>ERZ835051.1825-NODE-1825-length-20771-cov-12.228133_pt1 | contig 20771 bp, 16 predicted proteins | sample MGYA00519575_ERZ835051 | MGnify/ENA primary metagenome ERZ835051 (study PRJEB31850, sample SAMEA3708769) | human gut metagenome | biome: human gut; feature: human-associated habitat; material: faeces | place: China | collected 2014 ... | reverse complement strand
TCCTCCCACTTTTCGGAGATGATGATGAACTGCTTGGCCTGGCGGTTGGTGTTGATGAGGTTGTCGGTCATGTAGGAGATGATGAATGTGCCTACCCAGCCGTAGATGATCATGGGCACGCGTGCCTCGAGGCGTGCGGAGAAGTCGCCATCGAAGGGTAGAAAGATGCCGGAGGCCACTATGGTCATATCGGTGATCATCATGGCGCGCCCTACGCTGACGTTGCTGACTTTGTTGACCAGGGCGGCGACGATGTCGGTGCCGCCCGACGAGCCGTTGTGGACGAAGACTGTGCCTACGCCCATGCCGCAGAGGATGGCGCCGAGCACCAGGCTCATCGTCACGTCGGTGATGATGGGCGGGTGGGAGGTGAAGTAGCCCTCGAGCACGCCGATGGTGAGGGCCGCGATGGTGGCGCCGAAGATGGTGCGCAGCACGAAGGTGCGCCCCAGTATCCTGTAGCCGACGGTGAGCATGAGGATGTTGCAGGCATAAATCGTCACCGACACCGGAATGAGGCCGTTGGTGGCGAAGAGCACCAGGGAGCCGACGCCCGTAAGGCCGCCGATGACGATGTGGTGCGGCAGGATGAACACGCAGAAGCCGATGGCGTACAGTATCAGGCCTATGATGATCATCACATAGTCCTTGGCGTTCACCATCAGGCTGTTGTAGACTTTCGTTTTAGCCATTTGTTTTGCAGGGTCTGAGGATGGGGACAATTGGGCGTATCTCTATTTGGGCGCAAAATTAGCGATAATTTTTCACATATCGGCGAAAATGACTATTTTTGCGGACTGAAACTTTTTGTATGAAACGAGTAATCTTAGCGATGGTGCTTACGGCACTTGGGTTCACTGGGGCAAAGGCCCAGTTTTTCGACACATCCAAGCCTGACGATTTCTTCCGCCTGGGCGTGCGCGTGGGAGTGAACATGAGCAACGTCTCGGCCGGGGGCAAGAACTTCGATGATGACAGCCATGACTCGTGGGGCACGGGCTTCGACGCCGGCATTGTGGCCGACATCAGCTTTCGCGACTGGCTTGCCTTGCAGCCGGGCATCTTCTACCAGAGCCGCTCGAACAACTACACGCACATCACGGGCGTGGGGGCCGACCAGCAGATAGCCGTGGGGCACACATTATACTATAGTTTCTACATCCCGATTATGGCCACGGCGCGGTTCAACGTAACCGAGAAGCTGAGGTGGAGCCTGGAGGCGGGCCCGTACGTGTCGTTTGGCGTGGGCCACAACGACACGGGCCTGAAGGTGGCTCCGAGCCCGGAGGAGTACTTCGATCGCGGCTATTTCTGCCGTCACGAGAAGACGACCATGGGCCTGAAGATGGGTACCGGCCTGGAGCTGCTGGACCATTACTACCTGGGAGTGCACTACATGGGCGGCTTCGGCAATGCCTGGAAGGAACCCGGCGTGAGCGGCCACAACAAGGCCTGGACTTTCACCCTGGGCTACAATTTCTGAGTAAGTTCGTGATGCTCCGCTATGTGCATGAGCGCATTGCCCAAAAGAAAGAGCAAGAGCTGAGAGTGCAGCGACGTGCGGGTCGCAAACGGTCTCTCAGCTAACAGCTTTTCAGAGGTTGAAGTAGTATGTTCCGGTGGAGAGGACTACGTAGAAGTCGTAGCTGGTGCCGTCGAGGCGGTAGGAGGTGTTGAAGGCCGGTATGTCTAAGCCGGTGTCCCAGGAGTCGGTCCAGGGGTTCCAGGCCGTCAGTACCGTGACGCTGTACTGCGAGCCGTTGTAGTTGTACTGGACGGCCATGGGGATGGTGCGCCATACTCCCTCGTCGTCATATCCGACGCCGACGACGTTGACTTTGCCGTTGTCCTGGTATGTGGGGGAGACGACTACGGTGGTGTTTGGGTTCCAGCCATAGTATCCGTTCCAGCCGTATCCCCAGGGTGAGCCCCATCCAGTGGGCGGCGGAGCCACGGGAGCCCAGCTGCCGCCCCAGCCACCGCCACCGGCGGGAGTTGTCACGGAACCTGAACCTGGTGCCGGCAGCGAATTCTGCGCCGACATCGCCATGCTGCCCAGCAGTATGGCGCCGAGAATCAGTATCAAGCGTTTCATAGTAGTCATGTTTTCTATGAAAACACCCGACGGCGCTAATTAGTTGCCATTTTTGACACAGCCTCTTTCAATGCATCGGATACTGTTTTTTTGAGTGAGCCTTCGCTCAGACACACTCAAAGAAACAGTATCTCAAGCGATGTATAAACGTGCCTACGCTTCCTTCAAAGAAATGAAAAAGACAAAGGATCTGCGCTTCAATATGGTGAAAACCAGAATCACTGCCATCAACGCCAGTGCAAGCCAGAAAGAGAAGGAGTGTCCCTGGATGTGGAAAGCATTCTGGATGCCCGTGAAGAAGAGCGGGGTAACAGCGGTGCCAAGATAGTTGGCGGTCATGATGTAGGATATGGTTTTGGTCGCTTCTTTCGAAGTAGGTGAGAGAAGTGATGCTTTAGTGTAGAATATCGGTTGGAGGAGTCCATAGCCGAACCCGACAGCTGCAACCGCTACTAAATAGATCCATAAAGAATGAAACAGAGCCATGAGCAACAACCCGACGATCATCAGAAGCATGCTCACCAATGTCGTTAGGTTCCTTAGCAACTTCACCATATAGGAGAGCATAAAACCTGCAGCAGTAATGAACAGGAAAAACACGGACGTCACCAATGAGGTGTCTGAGTCTGGCATTTTGTAGTCCTGCATTATGAATGGGAGATAGTAGGTAATGATGATGGTGCAAAGGGTGATGACGAAATAGAATCCCATTATTCCCCATACGCACGCCATGGCCGACTTGCGCGAGGTTCGGGCCACCTCAAGTGGTGTGGGACGACCAGCCTGTTTGTCAGTCGTTGTGGTCCCTGTGTGCAACGGCCTGACGACGGCATGTGGATGGTTGTCGACAGGTGTCGGAGCCTCCGGTCTGAGTTCGCCGGCCGAAGCCGTCTTACTTATGTATTCCCGGGTAAGGAACGGCGACAGACAGAGCGGAATCACAGGCACCAGATAGACGATGAACGGCAGGTGCCAGTCGCCTGTCCCGATCCAACCGACCACGAGAGTGGTGAAGATAAGCGTGAAATTGGCGATACCCGACTTTATGCCCATCTGTTTTACGCGCTCCACACCAGCGAATAGATCGGCAATTACACCTGCGGCCAGTGGGATGACGAGGCCACACCCGACGCCGATGACGCAGCTTATGATGATGAGCGCCGGAATGCTCTTGGCGAAGAAACACGCCACTCCACCGGCAATGAAGATAGCCATCCCCAGATTGATGAGCCCCAGTCTGCTTTTGGACACGGATAGTTTGCCCGATAGAAGGATAAACGGGATAATGCAGAAATTGGGCAACATGGCCAGCAGCTGGATCTCGAGATGGGTGGTATGCGGAAAGATAACGTCGAGCTGCGACATAATCGGCGAAATGGCGAGCCCCGGCAAGTCGACCACCAGTGATATCGACCATACAGCTATGAGCGTCAGTATAGTTATTTCTCCTTTTCCGGTATTTATTTTGCGCATGGTGTCGGATGTAATGACTTAAATGAATTCCGCCCGGCACGGATTTCCCTCCGTACCGGGCGGAATCTTTGATTTACAACTCTATGATTTGCCTAAGCAACCTATTGTCTGCCTCTGTGGTCCTGGTCAGACCCTTCTGCCGAATCAGCCTTGGTAAGGTTATCGACCTTCGACTCCAGACCAGCCACTTCCTGCTTAAGGTTTTCTACATCGTGGTATGTGGCTAAGAGGGCGTCACGGCTGGAAATCCAGTCGGCCACTTCCATTGAGTCACGTTTCATGGCGACGGCTATCTCGGCTTTCGAGGGCGTATAGCCGGGAGCCCATTTGGATACCTCGGAAGGTTTTCGGTTCTCTATCTGCCAGTTAAAGGGATAGAAGTCCGATTTGGCGTTCTTCCAGTTAGGGCGACGCAGTGCATATACAACGAGGGGAAGTATGAAGAAGAAGAGTACTCCTACGATGAGGATCGTAACGTATACAGTTGGGCTTCCGGTGTTGATCTGCGAAGGCGGAAAGAAACTCAGCACGGATGCGAATACTATGCCGACGATGCCGACGATGCCGATGAGCCATTCCACAAACTTTCCGCCGGGAATGCGGAAGCCGCGGTGAGCGTTGGGTTCAGTGCGACGTAGACGTAGGAACGCCATGTAGATCATCACACATAGGATAAGGTAGAGCACGGTCGACATCTGCGACAAGAGCTGATAGGCCGACTCTACGCTGGGGAGCACTACAAGAGCGAATGCAAGAAGCGTGACGAATATTCCCTGTACCCAGAGTATAGGAGTATTGATTCCATGACGGTTTTTCTTCTGCAGGGAGGGTGGAAGGAATCCACTCTCGCCTACGGCCACGAGGCCCGTTGACGGACCTGTGACAATTACGCTCACCTGTCCTATGACACCGTAGGCCACAAACAGGGCAATGATATTGCCAAGCCAGGGCACATGGATTGCCTCGAAGAGCTTATGGTATGAAGTCAGTAGGGTAGCCAACAGGTTGATGTCCTTGACGGGTGTCACGAGCCCGATTGCCAAAGTGCCAAGAACGAATATGATGAGGATGATAATGGCCGCGAAGAAGAGGGCGCGGGGATAGTCGCGGCCCGGATTTCGCATTGACTGTACGTGAACGGCATTCATTTCCATTCCTCCGAAAAAGAGGAAGATAGAGGCGGCGAACACTATCGTCGATATTTTAGTAAAGTCCGGGAAGAAGCTGATATCGGTGACCAGTTCAATCTTGTCGCCAAGGAAGAGATAGATGATGCCGAGGATAATCAGAATAGCGCCCGGAATTATCGTGCCGAAAAGACCGCCGGTCTGGCTGACGACATTGGCTTTACTCATTCCCCGGAATGAGTTGAACGTGGCAAACCAGTAGACACCGAGCACTATGAGAATTGTATAGAGCTTGTTTGACGACAGGGTGGCGTCGAACGTTTCGGGCCAGAATACATATGCCAGGGAGACGGCTCCGAACATGAGTACTGCAGGGAACCAGATTACGAGGCACTGCCATTCGAGATACATCGCTGTCCAGCCCCAGCGAGTGCCGAAAGCCTCGGCGACCCAGCGATAAAGGCCGCCGGAGTGGGTGTAAGTCGATGCCAGCTCGGCGCATACGAGCGAGAACGGAATGAGGAAAACAATGGCGGCGAGCACATACCAGAAAATCGACTGGATGCCGAATTCAGCCTGAGAAGCGAGGCCACGTAGACTCACCACAGTGGTGACAATCATTATGGTCATCCCCATGGTGGTGATGGCGGCAACCTTGCCCTTTGGAGGAGCTGCGTGCGCGGATGATGCCGGATTGGGTGTAGCCGGCCTGGGTGTTTGTTTAGTCATAATGTCGGGAATTATGTGTGTGTACAGGAAAGGGGCCGGACCGACCCGGCTGGGTGGAGTCCGTCCCCTTGTATGCTTGATTCTATAAGTGTATGTCAGAGCTCAACCACCGGGTACACTTCTCCGATCTTAGTGCCGACCTTGTAGTGGGTGTCCTTATGGGCGGAGATCGATACGTTCATGTTCGCGCTGAAGAGGTAGACGATGTCGGAACCGCCAAACTGGAAGTAGCTGATTTCGTCGCCTTTCTTCAGGGCTTTGCCCACTTCTGCGGTGACAACCACGGAGGAAACCTGCGGCATTGCTATCGGCAGGATGGCAACGTAACCGTACTTGGTCTCAAGGACGATAAGACCGCGGGTCTGCATGAATTCATAACCTGCCTGGTCGGGAGCGGTGGCTCTCCAAGCCTCCACCTCGTGGGTGGCGGGATTTTCTTTGGAAGGAACGGCAATCAGGTCCACGTAGCAGGCTCCCTGAATGACACGAGCCTCGCGAACGATGCCCGACAGTGGGGCGTGCTGACGATGATAGTCGGTCCAGCTCAGGAAGCTGTGGCACCACATGCCTCCTTTGAACTTGTCGGCATAGGGGCTGCCCTGAAGAAGTTCCTCGATCTTCCAGTCGAGGCCCTTGATACGCACGTGGGTGTCGGGGCGTATCTCCCATTGGCCACCGAACTGGGCGTCGGCGGGATGAACGATGATCTTGTCGTCATCGATGGCGGCGATGGGACGCCAACCGGGTTTGACGTGGCGCGCGAACATCTGGTTGAATGTCTTCCAGCCACCACGCGGCTCCTCATACTCGTCCATGTTGTAGACGGCGCTGTCGTAGAAGGATTTCACGCTGTCGGCAGTGATTGACTCGGGGCTGTCAAGCCAGTTGCCGATGCCGTAGCAGTAGTCGACCATCCATTTCGACAATGGAGTGAGTTCCGGCATTTTGTCGGCCGGGGCACACGGGGTCTGAAGCGATTTCAGCGGCTCCTGATCGAGCACGAAGAAGGAGCGGAAGAGATGCTGGTATACGTGAGTGCCCTCGCGGTTCTCAGCCGGTACCCAATGCATGTATGCTTCGAGCCAGTCGAGATATTTCTCCACGCTGTCGATGTCGGAGAGACCGGGGATGTTGTACGATTTGACCTTTGCGAAGGCCTGGGCGAACTTGTCTTCCCAGCTGTTCTCCTTGATGAGGTCGGCGAGTTCCTGTACTACAGGAGAATACTTTGTGTTTGCCATAGTATGATTTTGATTAAGCGTGAAATACTGTGATAGTACCGGCGCTTTGTTTTACGTTTGCATTTACAACACGGATAGAGACAGCTTAGTTCAGTCTGCAGGAAAAAATTTTTCTGCTCAACAAACGTTTGCTCACCATTGTTCTATATCTATATTGTTCTGTCACTATAAGGCGACAGAAAGTATGGCAGAGGTTTTCATACCCGAGACATATTTGACCGCAGCGTCCAATATTAATCGACACTATAACAGAGACAAAATAAACAAAACTATTTTAAACTATGAAAAGAGTTACCATTCTTTCGTTGGCCTTAGCCTCGGTCGCGCTTCCCGTCGTAGCCCAGTCGCATCCGGCCCGGAATGATGAAGAAAAGGTGTCTTCCTCCCTGTTTGTGCAGGGAGACACTCTCGGCATGCACGAGGCGCTACGCCAGAACATGCCGCAAGCCTACAATGTTCCTGGACTGCCTCGATTCGCCATTTTCGGCAAAGAGGGGAAATTCTATCTCGGAATCGGAGGTCAGGTAAAGGTTACAGCAGGCTACGACCTCGGAGACGTCATTGACGACCCCAACTGCTTCACGACCTCCGCACTGCCAATGAATGGAGCGCCAGGCAACGGAGGGAAGTTCCAGATCAGCGCCCAGCAGTCGAGCCTATTTGTCAATATGGTTGCCTTGCCAGGTACTGCCAACCAGATAGGAGCTTATGTCTCGGTGAATTTCATGGGTGAGAATTATGCTCCGTCGATAGTTCAGGCGTATCTTAAATATCGCGGCATAACGGCCGGATACGCATTCTCGCTATTCAGCGACATGGCGGCTGCTCCTCCGACAATTGACTATGAGGGCCCGAATGCTTTCACGGCATTGCCTCACACCGTTCTGTATTATGAGAAGCCATTCGGCCGTAAAAAGGAATGGAAAGCCGGCGTTGGCGTGGAGCAACCCGCCAACTCGTTTACGCTGGCTACGAAAACCCTCTCTGTAAATCAGCGCGTGCCCGATATTCCCGCATACATCCAGTATTCATGGAATAATGGAAAAGGTTGGCTGCGATTCTCTGCAATGTTGAGAAACCTCTATTACCGCGACTTGATTACTGCTCACAACGTCGATAGGATAGGATGGGGTGTCAAGGCAAGCGGCTCGACACCTATAGTCGGTAACCTCACGGCTTATTATCAAGCTGTATACGGAAAGGGAATCTCGAGTTATATTCAAGACCTTAACGGCATGGGAATGGATCTGATGCCCTCGGCGACAGACCTTGGAAAACTCAACCCGATCAAGGCCTGGGGTGCATACGGCGGACTGCAGTATAACTTCTCGAAGTCGGTGTTCTGCTCTGCCACCTACAGCCATGTGCGCACTTACGTCCCCCGCTATGCCGGAACCGACAGTCCATGGGGAGAGCAATACAGATATGCCCAGTATGTCGTGGCCAATGTATTCTGGAACATCAACAGCCTTATACAGACTGGAGTGGAATATCTTTACGGTCGACGCGTCAACTATAACGGCGACCAGTCGCACGATAACCGCATCCAGGCGATGCTCTCTCTCAATTTCTAATTCATCCTAAGAGCGCGAGTTCGGGATAAGAAATGCCCTGAAAAAGTTGAATCGGCAGCTTGGAAAAGTTGCCGATTCTTTTGGTAATGTCATTGATATTTAGTAATTTACTTGTCCTGCGTGTGCGGACAGTGGAGGCATCTGTTTCCCCGCCAGTTCTCGTACAGCCGTTTTGTCGAGGTCATGCCTCGTTGCTTCGAGGCTCTGACAATGTTCCTGCGCCTTGCCTGTTTCGGGAAATGCACGGGCATCAGCTTCGTTGACAGCACCTGCATCCCGGTTATGCACAACAGGCGTGAGTTCAGCATGAAGGTATTCAAGGGCATCGCGGCCAAGGGCAAGAGCACCATGAGATGGTACGTCGGCTTCAAGCTGCATCTTCTCTATAACGAAAAGGGCGAGCTTGTGAACTTCGTGCTGACCCGTGCCAACGTCGACGGCCACGAGGAGTCAGTCATGGACACGCTGACAGACAGGGCGTCCGGCAAGCTGTACGCTGACAGGGGATACATCTCGCAGTCGCTTTTCGGGCATCTGTGGGACAAAGGATACACATCGTGACCGGGCTGCGCTCAAACATGAGACAGCGTCTGATGACCCTCTACGAGAAGATAATGCTCCGCAAGAGAAGCGTCATCGAGTCAGTCAACGACATGCTCAAGAACGTGGTGCGGCTTGTGCATTCCCGCCATCGCAGCGTCCACAATTTCATCATGAACCTGCTCGCGGCAATGGGGGCATACTGCTTCTTCTCCACAAAGCCGGAAGTCAATTTCGATTACGGGGTGCCTGAATCCAACGGGCAGCTCGTAATCTGGCGATAACCATCGCAGGTCCCGAAAAACAGGCGACAATTGTTTGGCCGCCCGATTTTGCGTGTCAATATGTCGTTGTCTGATTGTGGATTCTTACCCCGAACTCGCGTCAATAGGTTACTTGCCGATGCAATTATAGCATATATTTAATAGTGAGGTGGTTGCGCTTTTAGAATACAAACCGGTAATTTGTGGAGTTCACACTTTCAATTTTAACAGTTCCGGCTCTCTCAAAGCGCCCATTCTTTACTGACTGCAAAGATAACGATTTTCTTTGAATTTTCATATGTGGTAGGGTCTCTTAATTACACATTAACTTGTGGGTGTCAGGATTTTGTGGTAAATTTGCAATATGAATCAAGAGAATCAGAACGTTGAGCATAAACGCCTATGGAAAGACGAGTACCTGAAATGGGTATCCGGTTTCGCTAACGCTCAGGGTGGAAAGATATATATTGGAATTGATGATGACCTGACAGTGTTTGGCGTTGATAATCTCCATAAGCAACTTGAGGATATACCAAACAAGATTATCAGCAACACCGGGGTATTTCCGGAGACCAATCATCTTGAGATAGAGGGCAAGGATATTATTGAGATTGTGATTGAACCTTGTGGGATGCCTATATCTTATCGCGGTGTCTATTATTATCGTAGCGGAGCAACCAAACAAGAGTTTCGCGGAACAGCCCTCCATCAGTTTCTATTGAAGAAGATGGGTCTGAACTGGGAGGATATTCCATGTGATGGCGTTACTTTGGATGATATTGACGATGGCGCGATTGAGTATTTCTTGGATCATGCTATCGGGGAGGGCCGTATGGAGCCTGAATCGCGCAAATCTTCCAAAGAGGAAGTCCTATCCAATTTGGGACTTATCAAGGACGGGATTCCTACGAATGGGGCTGTTCTGTTGTTTGGAAAATATCCTCAACGCAGATTTGTAACCTCCAGCTTCAAGATAGGCCGGTTTGGTGCGGATGATGCGGACTTGTTGAGTCAAGACCAAATCGAAGGGAATCTGATTCAGATGACTGATAAGATAATGCAGGTGTTAAGCAGCAAGTATCTTATCAGACCTATACACTATGAGGGGTTACAACGTAAGGAGCCGTTGGAGATCCCTGAAGCTGCCCTCCGCGAAATAATCTTCAACAGCATTGTCCATAAATTGCAATTTGGCACATGGAACCAGATGAGTATCTATGATGACCATATCCGTTTATGGAATGAAGGCGTATTGCCGGAGAATTATACCGTGGAAACTCTTATGAGTAAGCATACCTCCAAACCCCGAAATCCAAAGATGGCACAGGTTTTCTATCGCGCCGGATTCATCGAGGCATGGGGGCGTGGCTATGAAAAGATAATGAATGCTTTTGATAAAGCGAATCTTAAACGGCCGGAATTTACGGTTGAGCAGGGTGGAGTTACAGCCACTATTTACCGGGAGATTTTTATGTCTGTCAGGGGCGATGCAAATCCAAGCCAGACCGATAAAAACCGAACCAAAACCGAACTAAAACCGAACCAAAACCGAACCAAAACCGAACAGAAAAACATAATTATCGAATTGATAAGGGAAAATCCGACAATAACGAGGGTTGAATTAGCTGAAAAGATGGAATTACACGAGAGTAGTGTCCAGCGACGGCTTGAAGCTCTTGTAAAAGAGGGTAAATTAAGACACCTTGGGCCGACGAATGGAGGCATATGGGAAGTGATTGAATGACCTTACACTGACTATCTTACAACTGCCTTAAAACTCTTTTACTCTTTGTGATAATTCGTTATAGCTAAGAAATATGGATGACTTTTCTAAATTTATAAAAGACATAAGGCTTTCCTATGATAAAGAAAGCCCAATAAGGGAAGTGGTTGATGCTATCTCTCAGGCAAATACCTTGCAAAAGGTCATTTATCTAAATAGTGAGCGAGATAGACTGCAATCGGAATGTAACTCGTTGATATTGATGAAACAATTATTCCCAGCCATTGATATATCAGGGGATCTCAGATTTAGACAAGAGCTGTTGAATCAATGTGGACAGCTGCTCAATCAATTGGGGAGTGATATGATTACCGATGAAACGCAGATAACCGCCTCTGATATTAAACGGAAGGGATTGGCTGTATAATGATGAAAAAAATTGAACTGAATATCGACTGGGATCTTTTCAAGACTAAGTTTAACGGCAGGGAAACATCCAAATTTGAGCAAATGGCATATCTGCTTTTTGCTTCTGAAACCGGCAATCCAAACGGTATCTTCAGATATAAAAACCATCCTGGAATCGAAACAGAACCTGTTGATTTCAACGGAAAGTCCTCCGGATTTCAGGCCAAATTCCTTACATCTTTCTCTGACGGCAAAAATGATATCATCGATTCACTGACCAAGGCCAAAGTCAATCATCCAGGTCTGGAAGATATCTACATCTATACCAACAATGAGCCTGGAATGGCTTATAAGAATACAGGTGAAAAACCTGGGTATATGACGGATATAGAAAAGAAAGCCTCTGTATTGGGATTGAATGTTGTATGGCGTCTCCCAAGTCATATTGAGGCTCAGTATAATCCGCAAAACGAAACGTGCGACGCTCTCAGAACGAAACGTGCCAAAATTAAAACGAAACGATTCTCCGTCTCAAAACGAAGCGTACCTCTGAGGTGCTTCCAGGGATACCCCTTTTTCAAAAAATTTCGGCCCGGATTCGCCAGGGGTTGGGGTTGCCCTATAATTCTCAAAACGAAATTATAGACCCGATCAAAACGGAACGTATAAAAATCCAGCGAATCCATCTCTGCATGTAAAACGAAACGTATATTGAATTGTCATTTTTGAGACAATTATAAAGCCGAGTAGTGGCTCAACGATTGTTGTCTTATACTCGGCTTTATATTTATGGCTCAATTCGGCTTGTTGCTAAAGCCGGAAGACGTTATCCATTCACATCGCACTATGTTTGTGTACACGAACATCAGAGCATAAATTTTAGATTATGGTTGTGGAACGTGTTACTGTTCAGTAGCGGTTTATAAACTGCTATTTAGTTGATGTGGTCTCCCTTGATGTAGAGGTGCCCGACAATGTATGTCGGGCGGCCTATCCATTTCAGTCTTATCTCCATAGGTCACTCGGTGAAATAGTTGGCGAAGTATGCCACCGGCGTCGAGACGATTGCCCCGATGAAGTCGGCGACCAAGTCCCACACGCAGAAGTGGCCGCTCGGCTTGCGGCTGTCGCGGATCTCCTTGCCGATGCCCACCGCCAGCGTCAGCAGCAGCACGCAGAGCGCGGCCAGCCACGGCGAGAACGGCACGAAGCTGAACACTCCGGCCAGCACGGAGCCCAGGCCGAAGCTCAGGGCCATGTGAAACACCTTGTCGTAACCTTTGCGGTCGTTGCAGATTTTCTTTGTCATGATGTTATATGTTTTTGGTGATTATTCCGTTTTGGTCTGCTGTCCGAGCGAGGCGGCAATCGCCTTGCCTATCGCCTCGCCGATCTGCTGCCTGTCCAGCAGGCCGCCTATCAGCTCCCCGGCACGGTGGATGTCCTTGCGCGTCTTCTCGTCGGCCTTCTCGCGCAGGCTCCAAATCTCCACGATGCAGAGCAGGATGGCGATAAGGCCCGTGAACAGGGCTATCCCGTTGAGGACGTTGCAGCCGATGAGGGCCGTGACCCAGCACGTCAGCACCAGCACGTCGATGCCCCCGGCTATCATTATCGCCCCCTCGTAGAGGATGAACTTCTGCACGGAGCGTTTCAGCCCCCACGAGCTGTGCACCTCGCCTCGGATCTTGGCCTTGTACAGCCCGCTGGCGAGGTCCACCGTCATCGCTACGAAGACGATGAAGGCGGCTATGCACACCTGCAGCAGCAGCTGGCCCAGGCCGTTTAAAATCTCGTTGTTCATGATGTCGGTTGCATTTGCCCGTAGGCTTCGAGCTGCCGCTGTTTCAGCTCCTCGGCCTCCTCGGCGGTGATTTCCTTCCAGTTGGCGGGATCGTCGGTGGCGGCCAGGGTTATCTCCGAGCCGAAGGTGCGGTCGGTGATCGGGGTGTTGTCGTCGGCCTGCGTCAGGACGTGGCCGGAGGCGGCGGTGATGCGCCGCAGCGTTACCGTGTATGTGCTTGTTTCCATTGTGCTATGAGAATTGGATGAACGTTATCGATTTCTCCGAGGCCTGCGCCTTCATCTCGTCCGTGAGGCGGGCGTAGGCGTCGGCGTGCAGGGTGACCGTGCGCGTGCCTTGTGTGGTGGCTGTGGCATTCGTTATCATCCATTGCAGCGAGTCGGCGTTGAGGTTCGGCAGGTTGCGCAGGTCGTATGCTTGAACAGCGGTACCCCACCATCCGAAGTGCATCTCCTCGACCGGGCATGTCATATACAGTGCAGGGTTACCCCCGCCGGTCATTGTCCCGATGACTTTCTTGAGCTTCGGAACGGCGTAGAACATATTATTGCAAGTATTTGCGGCTCCTATGTTTGCGACTTCCATATTCGTGCAGCCGATGAAAGCCTGTTGGAATTTCACACTGTTGGTCCCGTCGACTCGCGGGGGCAGGTTGGTGCGTATGATGTGCTGTCCACCGTAGAACATCGTCGCGTCGTAATTTCGCGGCGTACCAGCATACCAGGTGGCTATCGCCTCGGCATAGCTCAGTCTAAGTCTGTTCAGGAGCCACTCGTCGGTGTCCGGGTCGTAGTGGCCGTGCACGGTGCGCGTGGCCGGGTTTCCTCCCCACCCGTCGTTGCAGCTTGCCTCGTTCCACAGGTCCGCTAACAGGGCCTTCTTGGCGTCCATGGGCGGCGCGGCGATGCAGCGCAGGCCGGTGCCGGAGGCGGGGCGGTCGTACTGACGCCCCGTGGCGGCGCAGAGGTACGTGCGGAAGATCAGGGGGGAGCCGTTGCTGTTGCAGACCTCGGAGCGCCCCTCCCAGTCGGCGTGGTAGGTGACGGTGGAGCCGACGTCGCCGCTCTCGCTCTCGGCCTGCCCCACGCCCGGGCCGGGATCCACGGGGATGTTCTGCACCCGCGCCACGAAGCGGCCCGCCAGCGGCGTCTCCTGGGCGCCCGGAGCCTTCCACACGTAATCGGTCGCCACCGAGCTGTCGAGCCACACCACCGTGAACGTGCCTGCGGGCTGGCCGCTGTCTATGGTGGCGCCGGGCTGGCGCACCACCTCGGCGAAGCGTATGGTGGCGTCCTGCGCGGGCAGATAGGCGGCTGGCACCTTGCCGTCGGCGCCGAGAGGCGCGATGCCTCCCGCCACGCCTATCGAGGCGTGGTCGGCGGCGGCGGCGGTCAGGATGCTGTCCACCTGGGCGCCGGTGTGTGATAATTCGTATTGTGTTGCCATTTTGCGTTATGATGTTTCATGTGAATATCGGCGACCACGTGCCGCCTCCGTCGTTGCTTGCCTCGATGCCCTCAGCGGTGACGCGCAGGGCGTAGTTGCCCGCCTTGAGGGTCGTCCCCTCCTCCAGCACCTTGACGTAGCTGTCTCCGGCCCTCAGCGCCGCGCCGTCGGCGGCTATCTCAGTGGCGGTGCTGGCGCCTGCGAGCGGCAGGACGGCGGGCGGCGCGTTCAGCGCCCATGTGCCGGACACTGTCAACGCAGTGTTGAGCGAGACTTCCACGCGCAGGGAGTGCTCGCCCGGCTGCAGCACCACCCTGCCGAAGTCGGCGAAGGCGGCGGAGAACGCGCCAGTGCCTCCTATGGATACAGTCTTGGCGGCTATCATGGTGCTGTCGGCGCCGCAGTCGTCGTAGAGCGCCAGGCGCACGGTGCCGTAGTACGGCCCGTCGCCGAAGTCGGGAGGCGGGGCCGCGCCCTCCACGAAGTTGGCCGCTGCCAGGAGGCTCAGGGCCGAGAGGTCGAGTTGGGAGATGGCCGACACCTGCACGCCGCTCACCAGCGTTTCTGTGGCCGTGCGCTCGGTGGCCTGCATGGTCGCGACGAGCTGCGGCACGAGGACGCCCCCCTCGTCGGCGTTGTCGGGGCTGAGGGCGCCGCTATGCACCAGCAGGCGCACGTCACCGTCGTCGCCGTAGTAGACCTGCCGGCCGCCCTCTATGACCGTGCGGGCCTTGGAAGTGTCGGAGGCGGGGCGTGTCTCCACGCGGTCGGCGGTCACCCCGCCCGCCTCCACGTACTCGGCCTTGATGCGTCCGTCGCGGAACAGGGCGGCGGTGGAGCCGTCGTTGGTGATAATCTCCGTGTCGCCCTTGAGGGTGATTTTGCCGCTCTGTATGTCGATGCCGGTCTCGGTCAGCTCCCGCTCCAGGGGGATGCGCGTCACCGACAGGCCGGAGACGCGGAATTGAACCCCGGTGCCGTAGCCGTCAATCTCCAGCAGCGAGCCGTTGCCGACGGGTTCGGCCAGCTCCACGTCAAATTCGTAGTGGCGCGTCTGCTCCGTCCAGCCGCCGGTGTTGCCCTCTAAGACCGGGCCGTAGATTGAGTCGCCCCCGTCAACGTAGACCTCGAACTCGTCCCAAGGATCCTGATCGAAGTCGATGTCGAAGGCTATTCTGAGCCGTGTGCCTGCCTTGAGGCTGCTGATTTCGGGGCGCAGGGAGAGCACGGCGATTTTGTCAACGCTCTCCACCGTGCCGGACTCGGCGCTATAGTCGGCCTGAGTGCCGCGAACGCTGAGGCTTATGCGGTCGGCCAGGAACTGGGCCAGGGGGACCTCCGATCCGTCGGCCACAACCACGAAGTCTCCTGTGAACTTGGACCCGTAGGGGCTGATGACCGTCTTGTCGCAGCCCGCCGTGCTGTAAGTCTTTATGCCCTGGTAGAGGGTTATGGAGGGAGCGCCCGGGCCGTATGCCGCCATTGATATGGCGTGTTGGCGCTCAGGGTTGAAGGCGTTGCCGAGCGTGGCGGCGGCGTCCCCGGCCATCGGGGCGTCGGAGCCTGCAGCGCAGTCGGTCATGCTCAGGTCGATGTAGTCGGCGCCCACGCCCACGCAGCGCCGCCACCAGAAGCGTTGCCCGGAAGCGAGGTTGAACGTGCGGCACTGCACCAGGTCGCCCACGGCGAAGTCGTTGCTCACAGCCTGCTTCCCGTCGTCGGTGCGCAGGCGGCAGCGCCACACGGTGGCCAGCGACGCCGGGTCAACGACCGTCAGCGTGGCGCCGTCGGAACCGAGCAGCTCCTTGCCGTCCGCGTCTCGAAGGGCCAGGCTGCCCAGGTACGTCTGCGCCTGCTCGACACTGATTATCGTGCCACCGGCGGGCGAGAGTATGCTGACGCCTCCAACCTGGCTGAGGCGACGTATCTCCAGCGCGTCGAAGATAGCTTTATAGCGCACATACAGCCGGTCGATCACCAACCTCGAAAGCCCGTCCTTCTCCAGCCCGAGCCACCAGCCCGAACCTAAAGCGTCGGGGTTGAAACCTTTGCTTTTGAGAGCCTTGAGGAATTGCCAGAGCTCCCGTATTTCGTCGTCGCGGTCTTTGTAGGCAAACTGGTCGCGGGCGGGGGAGTCTTCGGTGAGGTCTTCGGCCTCGGCCGCCAGGGCCGCCTCCTCGGCATAGTCGGCGGCGAGGGCGCGGTCGGCCAGCGCGGCGCGGTCGGCCGTCAGGGCGTGCGAAGACGAGCCGCCGACGGCCACGCCGCCGGAGCCGACCGACGTTGCCGCTTTGGCGTCCGAACCGAGCGTGCCCGATATTTTGATGATTTTCGGCATATCTTAGAATTTTTCCACCACCTTGACGGTGGCTGCGTCCGCGCGCCAGTCGCGATTGATCGTCGTCGGCACCATCTTGCAGCCTGGCAGCAGGGCGTCGGTGTACAGGTCGGCAAAGCCCGCGTCGGCGCCGTGGCGCGTCAGTGTGAAGGCGCGAGCGGGGCGCGAGTACTGGTTTACCAGCTTGAACACCAGGTGCTCCTCGGCGCAAAGGCCGTCGGTGGCCGTGGCGTACTCCTCGTTGTCGATCGTCCACGCGAGCTCCTTGGTTTTGAGGGCCTTGTTTATCCAGCGGCCGAGGAAGCGGGTGCCACCGACGGTGCGCACCGCCACGTTGGAGTATGCGAGCTTCTTGGCGTCGTAGGTGGTGATGCGGAGCTTCACCTCCGGCAGCTCCACCGCGTTGGCCTCGTCGATGGTGTTTGTGAATTTCGTCTCGGCGTCGATGTCCCGGTCCAGCGAGCCGCCCACCGTCACCGCCAGCGACAGGTCCTTGACGAAGACGCGGTCGAACGTGTAGAAATGCGGGCCCTCGTCCTGGCGGTACCACATCTCGGGGTCGTGCGGCTTGCAGAGGCCGAACTGCGGCGTCCGCTCCAGGATGCCCCACTCGGCGGGCAGCGGGATGGCGGTGCCGGAGAGGCCCCCGCCGATCCCCATGGTGTAGTCGATGGTGTTGCGGATGGGGATGTCGGTGGAGATGCACTGCGGCACCGTCCGCTTCTCGTTGGCGTCGTCAACCTGGAAGTACCACAGCTTGAAGAAGACGTCGCCCTGCGGGTCGTCCACCCATGCCGTGCCGTCCCACGAGCGCCCGGCGTGGCGCAGGAAGGCGTATGTCCAGCACTCGTTCGAGGGGATGTACATGTAATTGCGGTCGAGCTTCTTGCGGCGCCCGATTGGCGAGATCTGCCCCGAAGGCACGGGGTAGGGGTTCTGGCCGGTCTCGGCGTCGGCCTGGTCATACTGCCACACCAGGTTGCCGGAGATGACCAGGTAGGCGTCGGCGCCGCCGGCGAAGCCTCCGCGCACCTTGTGTTCCTTGACGGTGAAGTAGGGTATCTTGTCGTAGTCCCCCGACGGGTCTATGTGCCCGCGGTCCGGGTTGAACAGGCATATCACCGGCTTTGCGCTCAGCGACCGGACGGCCAGCCGGGCCGCGAGGTCATCGTGCGCCACCGCGATGTTGGACGCCTTGCCCGTCAGGTCGGCGCGGGTCACCCACGTGCCCTCCCTCCAGTCGCGCGTCCATGCGCCGTCCCACGAAAACTTGTCCGCCTTGTAATTGTCGTCAGGTCGCTTCATTTGCATTATCATCACCCGGAACTCGTTGTCCGGGCACTTGTGCGGATGAGCGATGAAGTCTTTGGAGTGGTTCCGATCGACCGTGTTCACGAATTTGTAGGCCAGGGGATGCACGGCGTAATAAGCGAGCGCCCCGCCGGTAAACTCCTTGGCGGAGCTCCAGCCGAGGGCCTCGGGGTATGCGGCCGGAGAGGGCGTCCCGTCCTCCGAGACGACGTAGGCATCGAGCGTCACATTGTCGGACGTGTGGAAACGCATCACCACCAGGTTCGGGTCGTTCCACTCGTCCTCCTTGACCTTGTAGACGCTGTCGAACAGGCGCTGCGCCGCCTGCGGCTTCTCGTCGTCGGCGGCCAGGCGCACGTTGCACACCTCCAGCAGCGCCCCTTTTTTGGGGTCCATCTCGGCGGGGCTATCGCCGACGATGCCGCACGGATCGGACGCCGCTGTGATGTTGTGCAGGGCCTCCGGGGCAAACGGGTCGATGGTCACCTCGTCCATCTTGTTGAAAGAGTCCGTCACCGTCACCTTGTTGTAGACCTTCTCCAGGCTCAGGGTCGCCCCGGTGGCCGCGTAGGTGTCCCCGGTCACCGCCACGTCCGCGGCGAGCCCCAGGGCCTTCAGGGTCGAAGACCCCGTGCAGGTGCCGTCCTCCACGCTGTACGACCACACCTCGGTGTCCCCAGCCAGCAGGGCGTCGTAGTCGAGCAGCAGCACCTTGTCGCCGACGGCCACGGCGGTCACGCCGAAGTAGCGGCAGATCTCCTCCAGCACCTCGCGGCACGTCCAGGCCAGCTCGTCGTCGGTCTGCTTCGGGTCCCGCCGCTGCGCAAAGAAGTTCTCCTCGGAGATTACGATGCTGCCGAAGGGGTCTGCCGCGGCCTCCGGCACGTGGATGTTCTTCGGCACGTAGAACGCCGTGTAGGCATTGCACCGGGCGAGTGTCCGGGCCATCAGGGCCGCCATGGTCACGGCCGCCCCTTTGTCATTGGTGCGGTGCTTGAGATACTGGAGCGATGCCAGGGCGCAGGAGCAGTTCACCGCCACGGTCTCCCGCGCGCGGGCAAAGCCCTGCCGGTAGATGGTGGGGTCGACGTAGCCCGTCCAGAGCACCGACCCGTCGGCGTCGAGCAGCTCGGCGCGGGTACCCTGCGCCTTGCCGCTGTACAGGTCGAACAGGTAGTCGCCCACTACGATGCTGGCCGTGGCCGCCTCGTAGCGCGCCGGCTCGTAGAGCGTCTTCCCCTCCGACATGGCGGTAGTGAATGGAGAGGCGCCGAGCGTGAGCGCCACGTCCGGGCCCTCCGTGGCCGTGGTGAAGCGAAGCGTGAGCAAGCGGTCGGCGTTGTAGCCGCAGTAGAATTGCCCGGTGTATTTCATGCCAGACCCATTTTAGATTTGTAATTGGCGATGCTGCCGTAAAGGCTGTCGCCGCGCAGCACGAACTCCACTTGCGCGGGAGCGCCCGTGCGGCCGCCGCCTGAATCGAGCAGGCGGAAGAGGTTGGACTGCTGTGTGCGGTTGAGGATCATCTCCCCGGCGTTGACACGGGCCACTATGGCGTCGCCGTGGAAGGTGTTGCCGTCGATGATGCCGCCGCCCGCAAAGCCCTTGACGGTGCCGATGACGGAGGCAACGGTGGCAAGCCCCGAGATTAAAAAGCCCAGCCACACTATGGGTCCGCCTTCGGCCGCTGCCGCGCTGGCGGTAGCGAAACCCAAGATCAACTGGCCGATTGACGCGGCTATGGCGCCCACCTTGGCAGCCGCGGAATTGGCCCCGAAGGCTTTCAGCGAATCGCCCGCCACCACCATGGCGGCGCCGGCCTTTTCGGCGCCTGTGGCCATCTCGTTGTTGAAGAGTTCGGCCAGCCCGGCCCAGCGGTTGACGGAGGCGCTTACGTCGCCGCCCATGCCGTCGAGCACGTTGCGCAGCGCCGTGAGCTTCTCTATCGCCGCATCGTAACCGTCCAGCGGGATCTCCGAGAGCCGGTCCGGTATCTCCGGGAGCACGTCCGCGGCGTTGACGGGAGCCAGAGATGTACGGTCAGCCGTATGGTCGATGATCGCCGGATGCTCGTTATCCCACTTCGCCGCATTGAGCTTCGAGGCCAGCACCGCCTCCTTTTCCAGGGATGCGGTTATCTCATTTGCGGTCAGCGTGTGAGTTTCCCGGTACTTCTTCTCGGCCTCGATCAGCTGCTCGTAATACTTCACCGAGCCTTCTTCCGGCTTCTCCTGCTGTCGCTGTGCGCCGCCGGAGCTGCCGCCGCTTCGGGTCCCGACACTGCGGGCGCCCCCGGAGCCGCCGGTCCCGCCATAGAGGCTGATGCCCATCTTCGAGAGTCCGTCGGCGGCCTCCTGTATGTTCTTGTTACCTGCGTCGAGGGCCTTATTCAGCGCAGCCAGGGCCTGGGCGGAGCCACTCTCGTAACGGGCATTGGCGGCGGCCGCCGCCGTGGCGTTGAGCTGCTGGGTCAGCTTGCCGACGCCCGACTTTAATAGCGTGTAATAGGTGCTGCCATCCGTCTCCCGCATAAAGCGATAGTCGACGCCAGGGATCAAGCCTTTTTTACGCCAATCGGTATCGTCGGAGTAGGACATCGGGCCCTGGTACGTCTTTGGTTGGTAATACTTGCCGCCTGCGACGCTGTCGAGGGCCTGCATCCGCTCCATGTACTTCTTGTAGGCATCCATTATCATCTG
>ERZ835051.1813-NODE-1813-length-20856-cov-9.541945_pt1 | contig 20856 bp, 12 predicted proteins | sample MGYA00519575_ERZ835051 | MGnify/ENA primary metagenome ERZ835051 (study PRJEB31850, sample SAMEA3708769) | human gut metagenome | biome: human gut; feature: human-associated habitat; material: faeces | place: China | collected 2014 ... | reverse complement strand
ACTCCGGAAGCATCTAAAGTGATCCGCAGATATAATGCCCGCATTGTAGAGGTGAATCCGGTATTCTCTATCGTTGAGAAGAACGGCATGAGTGAAGAGATTACTTCCCTTTACGAAGAACTTCGGGCTTTGAAATGCGTTCTGCAATTTGTCCGTTCGGGTCGTGTGGCTATTACTACCAGCTGTTTCGAACGTGTGAATGAGTTCCTGGACGGACAGGAAGCGAAGTATAAGCAAAGTAAAAAGGAACAGGAGTAATGAGTGAAGAAAATAAAATAGGGACTTATCAGTTTGTGGCAGAGCCGTTCCACGTAGATTTTAACGGCCGCCTGACAATGGGCGTGCTGGGAAATCATCTGCTGAATTGCGCAGGTTTTCATGCCAGCGACCGTGGATTTGGTATTGCTACGCTGAACGAGGACAATTACACATGGGTGCTTTCCCGTCTGGCGATCGAGCTGGACGAGATGCCTTACCAATACGAGAAGTTCTCGGTTCAGACATGGGTGGAGAATGTCTATCGTCTCTTTACCGACCGTAACTTTGCTGTCATTGACAAGGATGGAAAGAAGATCGGCTATGCCCGTTCCGTATGGGCGATGATCAATCTGAATACCCGTAAGCCTGCCGATCTGTTGGCATTGCATGGAGGAGGCATCGTCGATTATATATGCGATGAACCCTGCCTGATAGAAAAGCCTTCGCGTATCAAGGTGACAAGCAATCAGCCTGTTGCGACGCTGACGGCAAAATACAGTGATATCGATATTAACGGACACGTAAACAGTATTCGTTATATCGAGCACATACTTGACTTGTTTCCGATAGAACTGTATCAGACGAAACGTATCCGCCGGTTTGAAATGGCGTATGTGGCTGAAAGTTATTTCGGAGATGAACTCTCTTTCTTCTGTGATGAAGCGAATGAAAACGAGTTTCATGTAGAGGTGAAGAAAAACGGCAGCGAGGTAGTATGCCGTTCCAAAGTGATATTTGAATAATATAGAGTATAAAATCAATTAATAACAGATGGCGCAAGTCATCAAAACAAAAAAACAAAAAAAATGGCACAGTTGAATTTTGGCGGAACTGTAGAAAATGTAGTTATCCGTGATGAATTTCCATTGGAAAAAGCTCGTGAAGTATTGAAAGATGAAACAATCGCTGTAATCGGTTATGGTGTACAGGGTCCGGGGCAGTCTTTGAACCTGCGTGACAATGGTTTTAATGTAATCGTTGGTCAGCGTCCGGGAAAAACATATGAAAAAGCGGTTGCTGACGGATGGGTTCCGGGAGAAACTCTGTTCGGCATTGAAGAAGCCTGCCAGAAAGCAAGCATTATTATGTGTCTGTTGTCTGATGCAGCTGTTATGTCTGTATGGCCCACTATTAAACCTTGTCTTACTCCGGGTAAGGCTCTTTATTTCTCTCATGGTTTTGCCATTACTTGGAGCGACCGTACAGGTGTGGTTCCTCCTGCCGATGTTGACGTAATCATGGTTGCCCCCAAAGGTTCGGGTACTTCATTGCGTACCATGTTCCTCGAAGGTCGCGGCTTGAACTCTTCATACGCCATCTATCAGGATGTAACCGGTAAGGCTTACGAACGTACTATCGCTTTGGGTATCGGTATCGGTTCCGGCTATTTGTTTGAGACTACTTTCCAGCGTGAAGCTACTTCGGATTTGACAGGTGAACGCGGTTCATTGATGGGTGCTATTCAGGGATTGTTGCTGGCACAGTATGAAGTGTTGCGTGAAAACGGACATACTCCTTCTGAAGCATTCAACGAAACTGTGGAAGAACTGACTCAGTCATTGATGCCGCTGTTTGCAAAGAATGGTATGGACTGGATGTATGCTAACTGTTCTACTACTGCCCAGCGCGGTGCATTGGACTGGATGACTCCGTTCCACGATGCTATCAAGCCTGTGGTTGAAAAACTGTATCACAGCGTGAAGACCGGTAACGAAGCTCAGATTTCTATCGACTCTAACTCTAAACCCGATTATCGCGAAAAGTTGGAAGAAGAGTTGAAAGCATTGCGCGAAAGTGAAATGTGGCAGACTGCCGTTACAGTTCGTAAACTTCGCCCTGAGAATAATTAATATATTCCGCCTTAAGTGGAAAAGGGGATGTGTCAAACGACCTTGACACATCCCCTTTTATATTATAATAGTGTGATGATTGTGTTTCTTGTAAACTCAAAAAAGGAGGGTATGTCGAAGCTCTCATAAACTAAAAATCACCCTCGCCACAACGACCTGTGGCGAGGGTGATTTCGATAAAAAGGGAGTTTTGACACACTTCCCTTTCCATTTATGATTTAGACGAGGATAGACTTAGAAATATAAGTAGCGGTCATCTTTTACTTCTGCTTTCTTATATAAGTCGCTGATGAAGCTGTTTGAATAGCGTGCTGCCATATTTTCCAAATTGCTTTCTTCTGTTTTAGCATCGAATGTTTCGGCACTCTTGTCTTTATTGATAATCTGCATTACATACACGCCTGCATTACCCTTGATGGGAGCAGTAGTCTTGTTTACCTCAGTTTTACTAGCAAAAGCACCTAATACAGGTTCGCTGGCACGAGTAATAGAAACATAAGCGGGTGCTGCAAAAGTGATGTGTTTTACAGTATCGCTTACTGCATTTGCAGCACTCTTGGCTTTATTAATGTCTGCACCGTTCAATTCTGCCATAATCTTTTCAGCTTTCTTATCTTTGATAATTTCGGCTTTCAGCATATCTGCCACCAAATTGATGTTACGGTAGCCGGCAGGATTTATCTTTTCAAGTGCAACTACCATCAAGTGGTCGTTTTCACCACATTCATACAAGGGAGATACTTCACCTTCTTTAGCAGCAAAGATCCATTTCAATGCGTCGCGAGTACCTTTCACACCACCTACATAGTGTTCACCGCTACGGAAATCAGCACGTTCTAACAAACGATAACCGTTGTCTTCTGCATTGGCTACAATCTTATCCATAGTAGTGTTCTGTGCTACGAACTGGCTGAAATCATTGTATGCCTTATTGTAAGTTTCTTTGCTGAATTCTACCGGACGTTTGATGATTGCTACCTGATATTTATCTTTCATGGCTTTCTTGTCCATTACCTGAAGGATGACGTTAGCCTGACCGACTTGCAAATTGTTCAGTTCTTTAATACCGCTGTTAATCAAGGTATTGATAAATTTAGCGTTTTCAGCATCAAGAGCAGCACCTTCATAATTGCGTGCTGTTAACCAACTTGCTTCACCTGTCTGACCATATTTTTGAGCAAGCTCGGCAAAATCCGCACCACCTTTCAGAGCTGTGAAAATACTGTCTGCCAAGGTCTTAGTCTTTGCTTCTGTATCGGCATATACCTGAATCTGACGGAATTGGATTGAGTCAGGAGCTGTTTGTTTTGCTAAGATTCTGAAAGCGTTGTATGAGTCGTCAGCTTGGTTGTAGTAAGGACCGTAAACTTCACCGAGCTTCACTGAGTCCAAACGGGCTACGATGTCGTTGGGAAGTACTGTCTTGTTTACAACCACTTCAGAGAAAGGTACTACAGAGTTGGTAGAACGAACGAATGTGCTCATATCAGCAACATTAGCCAACTGAGTAGAATATTCTGTAACTTCGTCTAAAACTTCTTTACGGTCTTCGTCAGAAGGAGTAACCAAAACATCGATATATTTGATGTTGCGAGTTTCTACCGGTTGTTCGAAAGTTTCTTTTTTCTTATTGTAAAGCGCTTTGATTTCTTCGTTTGAAACAGTGATTGTAGAATCGTTGATAGAAGAATAAGGAACAGCAGCCAGCAATACATCAGTCTGATTTGTGCGTGAAGCAAATGCGTCTTCGGCAGAAACAGGATTTGAAATTAATGATTTAGCCAGCAAGTTCTGATATTTTTCAGCTAAAGCAGTTTGTCTCAAAGTCTTTTCAATGAAGTTCCAAAAAGCACCCATTTTCTGATAGTATTCTACATACTGTGCAGGCATTTGGCTTTTGCCCAAGTTGGCATAGTCTACCAAAAACTTTTTCAGCATGTCTTTGTCGAAAGCACCGGTTTGCGGGTTGCGGAATGGAGTCTGCATTAACAACGGGTGAGTGCCTTCTTCGATAATTGCTTGGATTTCAGCATCGCTTACAGTCAGACCTAACTTTTTGGCTTCTGCTGCAATTAATTGATTGTTTACGTAAGATTGCCAAACTTGGTCTTTCACTTGAGTCAGTTGGTCGTCGTTAAGAGAGTTCAAGCCTTGAGTGAGCTTAATAACTTCTGCGTATTCATCAACCATTTTCTGATACTCTTGTGCGGTGAGTGTTTTTCCATTGATTTCACCTACGTCTTGTTTTCCCTGATGTGGCTGGAGTACTTTCCATGCGTCACCCGCAATAAATGCGAAAAGGGCAAGACCGATTACAACGACCAACAGAGGGCCTTTACTTCTAATTGTTTGTAATGTTGCCATTTCTAAATTATACTATTTTGTTTATTGTTTTTCTATACTTTATAGATTTAGCGCACGAAGATACAAAAAATGCGGTTTACAATCTATTTTATTGTGAAAAAAATCTGTTATTCGGTCACTTTCAGCTTCACAAGCTCAATTTTAGTAGCCGTAACTTTAATTATTTTGAACTGGAAATTGTCGAATTTTATCACTTCATGCATTTTGGGAAAGCTTTGGTAATGGTGCAGGATGAGACCGCCGACAGTTTGATATTCATCGCTTTCGGGCAAATCGAGTGAGAAAAGTTCATTCGCTTTCTCTATTTCCAGACGTCCTGAAAGGATGTATTCATTGTCGCCGATTTCTTTGGCTATGTAAGATGTGGTATCATGTTCGTCTTCTATTTCGCCAAAAATTTCTTCTACTAAATCTTCCAGTGCCACAATGCCCGAAGTGCCGCCAAATTCATCGACTACCACTGCCAATGATTTCTTTTGCTGCATGAATAGCTTCATCAGCTTATGTGCGCCCATCGTTTCGGGAACAATGGGAAGCTGGCGGATATGTTCAGCCCAATCTGTTACTTCGCGGAACATTTCTGATGAATGGATGTAACCGACAATATTGTCTATATTTTCCTTGTATACAATAATTTTGCTGATTCCACTTTCTATGAAACGTGCTTTTAATTCTTCGAGTGAAGTGCCGTATTCGATGGATACTATTTCGGTACGAGGAACCATGCAGTCACGGATTTTTATATTGGAAAAGTCAAGTGCATTTTGGAATATTTTGATTTCGGTGTCAATTTCTTTTCCATTGTCAGTGTCTTGGATGCTACTTTGAATGAAATAGTCCAAATCTACTTTTGTAAATGCTTTGTCACTTGCTTCTTTATTCACTTTTATGCCGAAAATGCGTAATATCAGGTTGGATGAACTTGATGCAAATTTGCTGATAGGGTAGAGGACTATGTAACAAATGAATGCAGGAACAGCCAATATATTCAATGTTAAGTTGGGATTGATTTTGAATAGTGTTTTAGGTAGAAATTCACCGGTTACCAAGATGATTAATGTCGAGATGATGGTTTGAATCAGTACCAGAAGGAACTCGTTTTCGATGAGGCCTGCCAAGATATTTTGTTCGATGACCTGAGCCATCAATATACCGTAAATAACAAGGGCTATATTGTTTCCTACCAGCATGGTAGAAATGAAATTGTTCGGGTCATGAAAGAAGATGGAAAGGATTCGAGAGGTAAGGCTCTGGCTGTTACGATCCATCTCAAAGCGTAGTTTATTTGAGGAAACAAAGGCTATTTCCATACCTGAAAAGAATGCGGAAAAAGCCATTGTGATAAGTATTTCTATGATGATGCCCATAATGATAAATTGATTAATGTACCGAGTCGGTCTTGATACTGTCCGAAGCAGCAACTTTTGTACTGTCTGCCGGGGGTGTGTCTTTTACAATAAACTCACCGCCACTGTTGTATATTTCGTATTCGGTCAGTTGTTGGTTCGACTTGAATCCATATTGTCCATTTATAATGCTTTTGTCCGCTTGTTCGATACGGATAGGCTTGTCAGAGTAAATTTGTTCTTTTGCTTCGTCCCAAAACAGAAGTTGTGTATCAAATTTGTCCCCTTGAAGGTTGCGGATGTGCACATTGCTTCTCAGTTCCCAAAGTTTCTTTTTCTCGTAATAATAAGCTGTATCGGCTTTGATGCTGGCATCGATGTGAAACAGAGAATCGAATTTCTCCAAATAGACTCCTTTTTCAAAAGCCCAATAAGGTGGGTTCTTTTTATCGTATATTTCCCACTCTTCGGTAATAATTTTGTAGCGTGTGATGCCCGAATCGGATATTAAGGTAGTCACTCCCAGCGTTTTCATGGTAGGGAGAGAATCACGTTCGGTTATGGCTTCTGCCAAGTTCTTATTGTCTCCCGAACATGCGGGGAATAAAACAAACATAACAGTTGTCCAAACGACAACTGTTATGTTCATAAATATAAGGTGTGAATTTCGTTTTTTTACAACTGACATAATTATCTGATAGTAGTTGTTTCACCAATCCATCCGCCGATTGTTACACTGTCACCTTTCTTCAATCCGAGGAAGAATAAGTCTTCATCTTTCGGAGTATAGCGTGAGTAAGTGCCAATCAACTTGTTTGCTTCTTCTTCTACGCTTGAATCTACACTCTTAGCTCTCTGTAATTTGTCAATAACGGCAAAGTATGTACATTTGTTCAATGCATTTTCATCGCTCCAGTTGGGGCTTGATGCATACATATTAGCTATCAGGATATAGGGTTTACCGTTGCTTCCATCCAATGAGATAGATTTCAGTGCATATTGTTTAGCTTTGCTCAATTGTTTTTTATTAAACAGGATGGCAGCAGTCTTATAGCAATAATCTGCTTTTTTCACAGGGTCTTGTTCCAGTTCGATTGCCTGGTCAAAGTATGTGATACATTTGTCCAAGTCGCCTTTCTTGAAATACATATATCCGCAACCGATAGCTGTTTCTGAAGTCGGTTCAATAGCATGTGCATGTTCGGATGCAGCAAAGTATGCTTCCTGTTCTGTGCATCCTAACATTTGCATTACGCTGATTACTTGTTTTAAATAATCCAGATTAGTCTTGTTCTGTTCAACTTTCGGAGCGTAAATAGATTGCAAATTATCGCAAGTAGCCACACCACTGTTAATGAAAAATGCATCGATGTTGTCTTTGGCAACTTTCAAGAGTTCTTTAGTCTTTGCTTTAGTCTCTTTTTTGAATGCTGCGTCTGCATAACCGGCAGCAGCGATATAGTCTTGAATGAACTGTTCTTTGTGTGTTTCATCAGCCTTAACCTTACGTCCGGAAACATCGGTAAATTCTTGAAGTACAAAGTAATCGGCGTTATCTTTTTCTAATTCAACGGCTTCTTTGAACAAATTATATGCAGTATTCAGGTCAGGACATCCCATTGTGAAATAGTCGTGAGCTTTCATTCCGATAATAGAACCTTTAGTTACAGGAGTTTTAACGTAGCTGTTCAAAATGTCCAGGTATTTAATACGTTGATCGTGTACTTTCATCAGTTCTTCAAAATATTGCTTTTGCTTAGCTGCATCTTTTTCATTGGCAATGAACCAACGAAGAATCTTTGCACCGTTTGTGTAAGTACCTGCCTGAGCAATAGGAGCTTCATTGAATACACTCTTCCACGGGGTATAAGCATCCTTGAAGTTGTTTGTTTTTACGTACTCAGAATAGATACTGATGTTTTGCAGACAGTTAATACTGTCTTGACCATGACCATACCTTGAACCGTCTGACGCTCCGGTTTGAGCGAAAGAAGCTGTTGCACTTAAAGAAAGAGCGAACAGCGCTGTTACCATCTTCATTTTCATCGTATATAAATTTAGTTATTATTATTAAAACTCTATCTTGTTGTTTGTTAATCTACTTTCCACTTCATAAACCAACGTTCGTTGAAGGTCAGTCCGATGTTGATTTTTAAATAGTTTTCTTCCAGCATTCCTTTTACTTTCGGACTTACTCTTACATATTGTCCCGAGATATTCAGGATGGACTTGCTTTGGAACAGCGGGAAGCCGAAACCGGCACTTACTCCATATTCACGAGTACCGTCCTGACCGTCTACTTTGGTGTATGGATCTGAATAATATCCACCAACACGGTAGCGGACACGTTTCAGATAATTGCGGCTGTAGGGGTTGGGAACAAACTCAGCACCTGCGGCTATTTTTGTACGGTTGCTGAAATAGCTTTTCTCATTATAGAATTTTGCATCCTCCCATTGTTGATAGGTAAAATCGGCCCCTATAGTCAGTCGGTTGTCATATACATAAGTCAAACCGGCTCCAAAGGTATGTGGCAAACTGAATGCGTTGGTAATCGTATCACCTGTCTGGGTAGAAGGATAATCAGCTCCGTTCAACCACTTCTGATTGTATTTATATCCTTTGCCATTCACTGAATGTCCCAGTGAATATACGGCACCAAAGTTCAAAACGTGTTTTTTATTGAATTTATAACTATATTGCAAGCCAAAGTCCAGTTTATAATCATTGATGGATATCTTGTCCAATCTGACACTGCTAAATGAACTTGAGTTGCTGAAAGCAGTTGTTACAGAATGTGTGATATCACCATATATATAAGAGATGTTTGCACCGATTGACAAGTTGTCGAGGACTTTGAAACCTACACCTGCAAATACTTGCTGCAAACCTCCGTCACCAGCGTAAGAAGCAGTCTTGTTGATAACGGTTCCGTCTTCGTCCTTAGTCAATTCGGAAGTGTTGCTCAGACTGTATCCTACTGTAGAGAAAGGGAGAAATCCCACAGCCATTCCCATACGTTTCCATAAACGGAATTGCATGGCCAGATAATCAAAACTTGAATTTTTAGCGTTAGTCTTTATATTGCCTTCCTTAAAGTTGGCATTTTGCAAAGTCATGCCGGCATCAAACAAGAACGTCAAAGAATCAACTGCCGTATATGACGCCGGATTAGATGCGTTGATTTGATAACCGTTTCTTAATCCATAGGCTATTCCACCCATCGCTTTGCTATTACCGAAGCCTTGATCGGCCAATGAACCAAATCCATAGCGCGTATAAGGTGAGTTTGTGCTTGTTTGGGCTATGGTCAGCCCAGTGAATGTGAGTATAATTAACGCACTAATCAGTCTTTTATAATTTATCATTATAGCTTAATATTCTGTTTAAACCTTTCAATACTAAAAATCTATCTGCAAAGATGATACTTTTTAAGTTTGTATCAAAAGAAAAATCATCTCCGCCTGTTAAAAAAACCAAAACTCCGGGGTAATTCTTTTGAATAAGGGAGATGTATCCGCTCATTTCAAGTTCCATACCTCTGATAACTCCGGCACGGATAGCAGTTTCTGTCGTTTGTCCATAAAGGGGGATGTCTCCTTTGGCACTGACTTTAGGCAGCTTGTCCGTAAATATATTGAGTGCTTTGAAGCGCATGCGCATTCCGGGAGATATATTGCCACCGTGGTATTGGTGTTGTGCATCGATGAAATCGTATGTGACACATGTTCCGGCGTCAATAACCAGTATATCATTATTGGGTTTCAGCCATGTGGCGGCTACAACGGCGGCAAGTCGGTCCATTCCCAGTGTTTGAGGTGTCTTGTACAGATTGGTGATGGGAACCGGAGTTTCGTGACTTAGCTCTATGATTTTAAAGGGCAACTTGTCCAGTTGTCGGCGGATCGTGTTGCTTAATGTGATGACAGAGGCTATGATACCTCGTTCCAAGGGGTATCGGGAGCAAAGCATCGGCAGGCTGTCCAATGAATGATTGGAGCCACGGAATACTTCTACCAACTCGTCTTTGTCAAAGATAGCCAGCTTGGCTACTGAATTTCCTATATCAATTATTAAATTCACAACTTTGCTTTTATGGCTGCAAAGTAACGCAAAAAATAAATAGGAATTGCAATAAAAAACGGTATTTGTGAGGTATTAATTAATATTTAGGTGTACTTTTGCAGCGTAAATTGTAATTTTGATACGGATAAACAATGATTCAGTGGTATCAAAACATTGATTAATATGAAGAAACTGCTTGTTCTACTTTATTTAATATTGGCTTCCTGGAGTGTTCGTGCTCAGCAGGATAGTGTAAGGGTGAGTTTGCTGACTTGTGCGCCGGGAACCGAGATATATGAATTGTTCGGTCATACGGCTATTCGTTACGAAAATCCGGCAGAGGGGAAGGACTTGGTTTTTAATTATGGTATCTTCAGTTTCAATACTCCTAATTTTGTGCTGCGCTTTGTGAAAGGTGAAACTGATTATCGGTTGGGAGTGGTGCCTTATTCTTATTTTGAAGGAGAATATGCCGTGCGCGGCTCTTCGGTCTATCAGCAAACACTGAATCTTACCGACGAAGAAAAACAAAAGATATGGGATTTGCTTGAAGAAAATTATCGTCCAGGGAACCGGATTTATCGTTATAATTACTTTTATGATAATTGTACTACGCGTGCGCGTGACAAGATAGAAGATTGTATCGATGGAAAAGTAGTTTACCCGCAGGCGGAAGAAGGGGTCACTTTCAGGGATATTGTTCACCGGTGCACGAAAGGGAATGAATGGGATGAGTTAGGAATTGATCTTTGTCTTGGCAGCGAGGCGGATGTTCCCATTGACGGACGAAAGCAAATGTTTGCTCCTTTTAATATGTTGGAAGCGGCAAGGGGCGCGGTCATTATGCAAGGAGACAGTGTTCGTCCGTTGGTACTCAGTGAGTCGAAAGTGGTGGATGTAGAGCCGGAAGAAGCAGAACCGGGTTTCCCATTGTCTCCTCTGTCGTGTGTATGCATATTGTTGGTTGTGACTTGCATTATTGTATGGCTTCAATTGAAATGGAAGAAGGTGATTTGGACTTGGGATTTGCTCTTGTTCGGAGCGCAGGGGGTAGCCGGATGTATCATTGCTTTTTTGTTTTTCTTTTCCATTCATCCGACAGTCGGCTCCAATTGGCTGATTGTTTTGTTCAATCCCATCCCCCTTATTTACTTGCCGGTGATGATTTATAAGGCGATAAAAGGTCGAAAAGACCTCTATCATCTAATAAATATGGCTTATTTAACGTTTTTTATAATGATAATGCCATTTATACAGCAAGAATTCAACGTAACGGTATTACCTTTGGCACTGTGTTTGCTTGTATGCTCTACAGGCCACGTATTTTTATATTACAGACAAAACAGTAAATGAAAGGACGCATCTTAACTTCTCTTCTGACCGTTATAGTATTAACGGGGCTTCAGGCACAAAATGTTCCTGCGGTTCCTAAGTTGGTGGTAGGGCTTACCATCGACCAACTGCGGACAGACTACATTGAAGCTTTCTCGGCTTTGTATGGAGAACGGGGCTTCAAACGGTTGTGGAAGGAAGGCAGAATATACCTGAATGCAGAATATGATTTTATCAATGTTGATAAATCATCGTCTGTGGCCGCTATTTATTCGGGAACTACTCCTTATACCAATGGTATTGTAGGGGATAACTGGATGGATCGTGCAACTCTGCGCGTTATCAATTGTGTGGACGACAATAACTTTATGGGGATTTATACTTCCGAGTCCACCTCTCCTGCCAAATTGAAAGTATCAAACCTGTCAGATGAGCTGGCAGTGGCCACACAAGGCGTAGCAGAAGTTTATTCCATTGCTCCTACCCGGGAAATGGCAGTGTTGGCTGCCGGTCATGCAGCCAAAGGTGCTTTCTGGATTAATGATGAAACAGGAAAATGGAGTGGAAGTACATATTATGGCACTTTTCCTTCCTGGATTTCTACTTATAACGATTATCAGGGACTTGATTTTCGCATCAGTGATATGGTGTGGGGACCTTATCTGCCTGTTACCGCTTATAAATATCTGACTACAGAAACCAAGCAGCTGACTTTCAAACATAATTTTGATGATGAAAGGAAGCAGAAATACAGAAGGCTGAAAACCAGTCCTTATGCCAATGACGAGGTGAATCGTTTGGTAAATGCTTGCCTCAATTCTACTTCCATCGGTAAGGATAATGTGCCGGATTTATTGTCTTTGGCTTATTATGCCGGAAATTATGATCACAAATCTCCGTCTGAATTACCTTTGGAGATGCAGGATACCTATGTCCGTTTAGATAATAGTATTGCCGAGTTGTTGGATATGATTGATAGAAAAGTAGGTTTACATAACACTCTTTTCTTCATTACCTCCTCCGGATATACAGATCCCGAACCGGCTGATCCTCCTCAATATAAGATTCCCAGTGGAGAATTCTATATTCAGCGTTGTTCTGCATTGTTGAATCTTTATCTGGCTGCGATCTATGGCGAAGGCCAGTATGTGGAAGCTCATCACGAACAGGAAATTTATTTGAATCATAAGCTTATTGAGCAGAAACAACTTAACTATACCGAGATTTTGGCTCGTTCGTCGGAATTCCTGGTGCAGTTTAGCGGTGTGAAGGACGTCTATTCTTCACAACGCTTGCAGTTGGGCTCTTGGACTCCTACTATCGATAAAATAAAGAACAGTTATAATCCGGCGTGTTCCGGTGACTTGTGGATAGAGGTTTTGCCCGGCTGGTCGGTTGTCCGTGAACATTCTTTAGATAAAAGAGTAGTGCGTGAAGCTTATGCTTCTTCACCCCTCGTTTTAGTGGGATGGAATATGAAGCCCGAAATTATTCACACCCCTGTGAAGATTGGCAATATTGCACCTACTGTAGCCCATTTCATGCGCATTCGGGCGCCCAATGCCTCTACTTTGGCTCCGATGACTGACATCCGCAAATAATATTTAGAGAGAGAAGTGCAAATAAATCAGCATTTTATTTTAACTTTGCACTTTCAAAATTAATCAAATTAGAAAATAATAAAAACAAAAATACAATGGGATTTAATGAATTTATCGGCAAATTGTTTGGAAACAAGGCCACCCGTGACATGAAAGAAATAAAGCCGTGGGTAGACAAAATCAAGGCTGTATATCCGGAAATTGCCAAACTGAGCAATGATGAACTTCGTGCCAAAACAGAGGAACTGAAAAAGTATATCCACGATTCGGCTACGGAAGAACAAAAAAAGATAGAAGAGCTGAAAGCTACTATCGAAACTACTGAGTTAGAAGATCGTGAAGGCATCTTTACGCAGATTGACAAGTTGGAAAAAGAAGTGCTTGAAAAGTATGAAAAAGCATTGGATGATGTGCTTCCTCAAGCTTTTGCCATCGTAAAAGATACAGCCCGCCGATTCTCTGAGAATCCTGAAATCGAAGTGACTGCTACTGAGTTCGACCGTAACTTGGCTGCGCAGGGAAAAGACTTTGTGCGTATCGAAGGCGATAAAGCTATCTGGCAGAGCCATTGGCTTGCCGGTGGTAACGATATGACATGGGGAATGGTGCACTATGATGTGCAGCTGTTTGGTGGTGTCGTTTTGCATAAGGGTAAGATTGCAGAAATGGCAACCGGTGAGGGTAAGACGTTGGTGGCTACTCTGCCGGTATTCCTGAATGCTTTGACCGGTAACGGTGTGCACGTGGTGACAGTCAATGATTATTTGTCAAAACGTGACTCGGAATGGATGGGACCACTTTATCAGTTCCACGGATTGAGTGTCGATTGTATCGATAAGCATCAGCCTAATTCTGACGCACGCCGCAGAGCATATATGGCCGATATTACCTTCGGTACGAACAATGAGTTTGGTTTTGACTATTTGCGTGACAATATGGCTGTCAGCCCGAAGGATTTGGTGCAGCGTAAACATAATTATGCTATTGTCGATGAGGTCGACTCAGTTTTGATTGACGATGCGCGTACTCCGTTGATTATCTCCGGTCCTGTTCCAAAAGGTGAGGATCAATTGTTTGAACAACTCCGTCCATTGGTTGAACGTCTGTTTGAAGCTCAGAGAAAGCTGGCTACCCAATACCTTGCCGATGCCAAACGCTTGATTGCATCCGATGACAAGAAAGATCAGGAAGAAGGGTTCCTTGCTTTGTTCCGCAGTCATAAAGCGTTGCCTAAGAACAAGCCGTTGATTAAATTCTTGAGTGAACCGGGCATTAAGGCCGGTATGCTGAAGACCGAAGAAATCTATATGGAGCAGAACAACAAGCGTATGCACGAGGTGACTGATCCGTTGTATTTCGTCATCGACGAGAAGAACCACTCCATCGAGCTCACCGACAAGGGCATCGACATCCTCTCCGGCACCAACCAGGACCCCGAATTCTTCATTCTGCCCGACATCGCCGCCCAGCTCTCCGCCGTCGAGAACGAAGACCTCTCCGACGAGCAGAAGCAGGAACGCAAGGACGAGCTGCTGCAGAACTACTCCATCAAGTCCGAGCGCGTGCACACCGTCAACCAGCTCCTCAAGGCATACACCCTGTTCGACATCAATGTGGAGTACGTCATCGACGACGGCAAGATCAAGATCGTGGATGAGCAGACGGGCCGCATCATGGAGGGCCGCCGCTACTCCGACGGCCTGCACCAGGCCATCGAGGCCAAGGAGGGCGTCAAGGTCGAGGCCGCCACGCAGACCTACGCCACCATCACCCTCCAGAACTACTTCCGCATGTACCGCAAGCTCGCGGGCATGACCGGCACCGCCATGACCGAGGCCGGCGAGTTCTACGACATCTACAAGCTCGAGGTCGTGGAGATTCCTACCAACCGCCCCGTCATCCGCAACGACCAGAACGACCGCGTGTACCGCACCAAGAAAGAGAAGTACAACGCCGTCATCGACGAGATACAGGCCATGATCGAGATCGGGCGCCCGGTGCTCGTGGGCACCACCTCCGTCGAGATCTCCGAGCTGCTGAGCCGCATGCTCCAGCTGCGCAAGATACCGCACCAGGTGCTCAACGCCAAACTCCACCAGAAAGAGGCCGAGATCGTGGCCCACGCCGGCGAGAAGGGCATGGTCACCATCGCCACCAACATGGCAGGCCGCGGCACCGACATCAAGCTCGCCCCCGAGGTCAAGGAGGCCGGCGGCCTGGCCATCATCGGCACCGAGCGCCACGAGTCCCGCCGCGTCGACCGCCAGCTCCGAGGCCGCGCCGGCCGACAGGGAGACCCCGGCAGCTCTGTCTTCTTCGTATCCTTCGAGGATACCGTCATGCGACTCTTCGCCAACGAGCGCATCGTCAAGACCCTCGACCGCCTCGGCTTCAAGGAGGGTGACATGATTGATTCCAAGATGGTCACCAAGTCCATCGAGAACGCCCAGAAGCGCGTTGAGGAGAACAACTTCGGCATCCGCAAGCGCCTGGTGGAATACGACGACGTGATGAACGCCCAGCGCAAGGGCGTCTACGGCCGCCGCCAGAACGCCCTCAAGGGCGAGCGCGTAGGCTCCGACATCGCCAACATGATTTACGAGACCGCCGAGGAAATCACCGGCCGCGCCTCGGACTTCGACACCCTGCAGGAAGAAACCCGCAAGGTGCTCTCCCTCGACGTCCCCATCACCGCCGAAGAGTACCCCCACCTCGACCCCTCCGACATCACCGCCCGCATCGCCGAGGCCGCCATGGCCGACTTCAACCGCAAGAAAGAGAAGATGGCCCAGGGCGCCATGCCATACATCAAGGACTTCGTCGAGCTCCAGGGCGCAACGGGCCTCGTCGGAGTGCCCGTCACCGACGGCAAGCGAGTCTACAACATCCGCTTCGACATCACCGAGGCGTACAACAACAACTGCTCGTCGCTGAGCAAGTCGTGGGAGAAGGCCGTGCTGCTTAGCTCCATCGACCGCGCCTGGCAGGAACAGCTCCGCGAGATGGACGAGCTGCGCAAGTCCGTGCAGAATGCCAGCTACGAGCAGAAAGACCCCCTGGTAATCTACAAGCTCGAAGCCTACGAGCTATGGAAGAAGATGCTTTGGGACATGAACACCAAGTCCGTGTCGACGCTGCTCCGCGGCAAGCTCGCCGTGCCCGACTACGAGGAGGCCAAGGCCCAGGCCGAAGCCGCCCGCGCCGCCGAAGAGGAGGCCCGCGCCCAGGCCGAGGCCGCACGACCCCGCCAGGCACTCCGACGCGAGTACTCCGCTGCCCCCGCCTCCAACCCCTACGCCGGATACTCCACCACACGCGACGACTACGAGACCAACCAGCGCAAAGCCATGCAGAGCAGCTACTCGGCGCAGCACCAGCAGCCCTCGCGCACACCCATCAAGAACGCCCAGCCCAAGGTGGGCCGCAACGACCCCTGCCCCTGCGGCTCCGGCAAGAAGTACAAGAACTGCCACGGCAAAGGACAATAAAGTCCCGGCCAAAAAGAAAATCTGACACCCGACACCCTATCGTCGAGCCGCTTGCGCTCGGCAATAGGGCGTTTTCAAGTACATATTCAGCTATCAGATCAAACTTCCATAATTTGAACTGCACCCCCGTTTCAGTACAGGAAGCCTAAGAGCCACATAGGGATTTTGTTGCCGAAACCTGATTCTATATCATCGGCGACAACGTAACTGTCAGGCTTGTCGGCTATCTGCGAGAATCCTTTGCTCTTCCCTCCGACTTCAAAAATATACTTCCGGTCAAGGAGGAAATCACCTTCTTTCGCCGCATATAGCTTTCCGGCCGCACTCAACATAGCGGCCACGAAACTCTCCCTCACTGTTCCGATTTTGTTGAAGATGCCCAATGCCTGCATCACCGACGGATTGTCAAAAAGGATTTTCTCCGGCCACGATCTCGGCGTACCGCACGGATCTCCTCCAGTTCGAGGGGTGGCTCCACCGTGAGCAGCACTCGCTCGCCCGGCCCGGAGAGCTGGAAAAATACCACTTTCAGGACTATTCCGCGCATCTTTTTCATGAAGGCCAAGCCCGCAGTTCCATCGGCCGCAAGCTTTCGGCCCTGCGCTCGCTGTTCCGGTATCTCATGAAGATGAAGAAAATCGACAAGAACCCGGCAAAGCTCGTGCGTAACCCCAAGCGGGAACTCCGCCACCCCACGGCGCTGAACGTGGATCAGATGTTCACCCTGCTGGACGAGGCCAGCGTGGAGTCCGGCGGCGCGGCGGGCCTTGATGGTTCCCGGCAGGCCGAGCAGGCGGTTACGGACCGCGAGCACGCCGGGCACACCCGCGATCTGGCGCTGGCGGAACTGCTCTACGGTTCCGGGCTGCGTATTTCCGAAGCTCTCGATCTGGATGTGGACGATGTGGACCCGGCAAGCGGTTTCATCCGGGTCATAGGCAAGGGTTCCAAGGAACGCATCGCGCAGATTTATGCTTGTGCCGGTGCCAACCGTATCAAGGTAGAGGAAATGGTAGCCGGTGACATCGGCTGTACAGTGAAACTGAAGGATGTACATACCGGCAATACATTGAACGGTAAGGGCTCTGAAAACCGTTTCAACTTCATTAAATATCCGAACTCCAAATACTCACGTGCTATCAAGCCGTTGAACGAGTCGGATACAGAAAAGATGATGGTTGCTTTGAACCGTATGCGAGAGGAAGACCCGACGTGGGTGATAGACCAGTCTAAAGAATTGCGTCAGACTATTGTACACGGACAAGGTGAATTCCATTTGCGTACCTTGAAGTGGCGTCTGGAAAACAATGAAAAACTGCAAATCAAGTTTGAAGAACCGAGAATACCGTATCGCGAAACGATTACCAAAGCTGCCCGTGCGGATTATCGCCATAAGAAGCAGTCGGGTGGTGCAGGCCAGTTCGGTGAAGTTCATCTGATTGTTGAGCCTTACTACGAAGGCATGCCGTTGCCCGAAACCTATAAATTCAATGGTCAGGAGTTCAAGATGAACGTCAAGGGTACCGAAGAAGTTCCATTGGAATGGGGTGGCAAGCTGGTATTCGTCAATAGTATTGTGGGTGGTTCCATTGATGCACGTTTCATGCCGGCCATCTTGAAGGGTATCATGTCACGTATGGAGCAGGGACCGTTGACTGGTTCGTATGCTCGCGATGTACGTGTCATCGTATATGACGGAAAAATGCATCCGGTTGACTCCAATGAAATCTCCTTTATGCTGGCGGGACGGAATGCGTTCAGCGAAGCGTTCAAGAATGCAGGCCCGAAGATTCTAGAACCCATTTATGACGTGGAAGTATTTGTTCCGTCGGACAAGATGGGTGATGTGATGGGGGACTTGCAGGGACGCCGTGCCATGATTATGGGTATGAGCAGCGAGGCCAGTTACGAAAAACTGAGTGCTAAGGTGCCTTTGAAGGAAATGTCATCCTACTCTACGGCACTTAGCTCACTGACTGGTGGACGTGCTTCGTTCATCATGAAGTTTGCCAGCTATGAACTCGTTCCGAGTGATGTGCAGGATAAACTGATTAAGGAATTTGAGGCAAAGCAAGCTGAAGAATGATTTTCAGGGGTTGGTAGTTTGGCTGTTGTAACTACCGGCTGCTAATATAACAATTGTTAAAGCCGTTGTTACTTCATGGCAAGTAATAACGGCTTTTTTCATTAACGTAGATTAAGAACATGCAGAATTGTGAATTGAATGATTAATTTTTTATTAAATTTGCAAACCAAAGGCTTGTGTTTTTGTTATAATGCTCATAATACAACCTAAAAAATGGTCTTCGGTTAATTTACGAGAACGTCCGGTTAAATCAGGTTAATTGGTTAGGAGTGTTAATTAGGGAGTGTTAATTTTGTGACTATGAAAAAGTCAACTATATGGATATTAGGTGTTGTTATGGGGCTTTCCTTCCTTAGTTTGCTGTATCTGCAGATAAGCTATATTGAGGAAATGGTGAAGATGCGTAACGGACAATTTGATGAATCGGTGAAGCGTGCGTTGATGGCTGCTTCGAAAGAGGCAGAGTCCGCAGAGGTTGTGCGTTGGCTGAATGAGGATATCTCCGAGGCAGAAAAGAAGGCGTGGGAACAATCGCAAAGCAGTAGCGGAGTGATGCGTACCCAGCGGTTTGTGATGACAGCTCCGGATGGCAGTGTCCGTTCTTCGGTGGAATTGAAAACTTTCAGTAACGAGCCTTCTGAATTGCCAAGAGCAATGATTTCACGCAAACACGGAGCAAAAACCATTCCTCAGACTTCACGCTCGCAGATAGAGATGCTTAAAAACCGCTATCTTTACCAGCGTGCATTGGTAGACGAGGTGGTGTTGCAGATGGTATACAATGCCAGCGACAAGCCGATTGAGGAGCGTGTTAATTTCAAAAGTCTGGACCAGTATCTAAAAGCAGGTCTGATAGAGAATGGTCTCGGTGATATGGATTATCACTTCAAGGTGATAGACCGGGAAGGTCGGGAGGTATACCGTTGTGCGGATTATAGCGATGCAGGGAGTGAAAGCTCTTATTCGCAGCCATTGTTTTTGAATGACCCACCAGCCCGTATGAGTATCGTCAAGATACATTTTCCGGGAAAGAAGGATTATATCTTCGATTCGGTCAGGTTTATGATACCGTCGATGATATTTACTTTTGTACTGCTGGTGACGTTCATCTTTACGATTTACATCGTATTCCGCCAGAAGAAGCTGACGGAGATGAAGAATGATTTCATCAACAATATGACGCACGAGTTCAAGACGCCGATATCGACGATTTCTCTGGCGGCACAGATGTTGAAAGACCCGGCTGTGGGCAAGTCTCCGACTATGTTCCAGCATATATCGGGTGTCATCAACGATGAAACGAAGCGCTTGAGGTTCCAGGTAGAAAAAGTGCTTCAGATGTCGATGTTTGACCGTCAGAAGGCTACTTTGAAGAATAAGGAACTGGATGCCAACGAGCTGATAGCGGGTGTTATCAACACGTTTACACTGAAAGTGGAGCGTTATAATGGAAAGATTGAATCGGAGCTTAAAGCTACCAACTCTGCCATTTTTGCCGATGAGATGCATATCACCAATGTGATTTTCAATCTCATGGATAATGCAGTGAAGTATAAACGTCCGGATGCGGATCTGCAACTGACGGTGAAGACTTGGAATGAGCCTGGCAAACTGATGATTTCCATCCAAGATAACGGCATCGGCATCAAGAAGGAGAATTTGAAAAAGATATTCGAGAAGTTCTATCGCGTGCATACAGGTAATCTGCACGATGTGAAAGGCTTCGGCTTGGGACTGGCTTATGTGAAGAAGATTATCATGGATCATAAGGGAACTATCCGGGCAGAAAGTGAACTGAACGTAGGAACTAAATTTATTATTGCATTACCTTTATTAAAAAATTGATTGATATGGACGAGAAACTGCGTATTTTATTGTGCGAAGATGATGAGAATCTTGGCATGCTTTTAAGAGAATATTTACAGGCCAAAGGCTACGCTGCCGAGTTATATCCCGATGGAGAAGCCGGATACAAGGCTTTCTTGAAGAATAAATATGACTTGTGCGTGTTTGATGTGATGATGCCGAAAAAAGACGGTTTCACATTGGCTCAGGAAGTTCGTGCCGCAAACGCTGAAATTCCAATCATCTTCCTGACGGCAAAAACGTTGAAAGAAGATATTCTGGAAGGTTTCAAGATCGGTGCCGACGACTATATTACAAAGCCGTTCAGTATGGAAGAGCTGACTTTCAGAATTGAAGCTATCTTGAGACGTGTTCGTGGCAAGAAAAACAAAGAAAGCAATATCTATAAGATCGGCAAGTTTACGTTTGATACTCAGAAACAGATTCTGTCAACGTCTGAGAAGCAGACCAAGCTGACCACTAAAGAATCCGAACTGTTGGGGTTGCTTTGTGCGCATGCCAATGAAATCCTGCAACGTGACTTTGCCTTGAAAACGATCTGGATTGACGACAATTATTTCAATGCACGTAGCATGGATGTGTATATCACAAAACTACGCA
>ERZ835051.1792-NODE-1792-length-21038-cov-3.839584_pt1 | contig 21038 bp, 24 predicted proteins | sample MGYA00519575_ERZ835051 | MGnify/ENA primary metagenome ERZ835051 (study PRJEB31850, sample SAMEA3708769) | human gut metagenome | biome: human gut; feature: human-associated habitat; material: faeces | place: China | collected 2014 ... | reverse complement strand
CGTTAAAAACTGATATAAGATTTGTGAATAGTTACAAATGGGCAGAGCCGATTTTTCAGGTTCTGCCCATATCTGCATTGTGCAACATATTTACAACAGTAACTTTGCAAACAAAAAATGAAATATGCAAATAAAGTGAAAAGGTGAGGAGCTGTAATAGAAGCTAATAAAAACGAGTTTGAAAATTTTTAATCCTTATTCCCCCCTGCAGGGTATGTCTTGCTTCAAGACATACCCTGCATTTGTGTTTTAAAAGCCATCATGCTAAAATGGGGTAGATAGTGACAGGCAAAAGGAGGTTTTACCATGTATTATGTACCGGATGGCACAAAGCAGTGCGGATATTATGAATGTAAAAAGTGCGGGAATCGTTTTCTGTCCTTACAGACGATGACGCGGATTCCCTGTCCGGATTGTGCATCGGAGGTTGATTATGAGATCGGGCCGGATGAAACGCTTGCGGACGTGACAGATACGGCAGTGCTTCTGCAGAAAATCGAGGGCGAGGAGGAAGTGGCGAAAATGGATGCGCTCTTAAGCCTTGCAATTACCGGCGGAGACTTTAACTGGATTTAAGAAAAGATAGAACGGGAAGTGGATGAAACAGATAAGACACAGAACAGGAGCGGTGACAGAGGTGGAACGGACAACGGCAAAAAAGAATAAATATGAGATCGATATGTGCAACGGAACGATTATGGACAAATTGATTTCCTTCTCGCTGCCGCTCATGCTGTCGGGTATTTTACAGCTGATGTTCAATGCGGTAGATATTATCGTGGTGGGCAGGTTCTCCGGCAGTCAGGCGCTGGCGGCGGTGGGATCGACCAGTGCGCTCATCAACGTGTTCACGAATCTGTTTATCGGAATTTCGCTGGGGGCAAATGTACTGACGGCGCGTTTCTATGCGGCGGGGCGTGAGAAAGAGGTGTCGGAGACCGTACATACCGCAATAACCCTGGCATTGGTCAGTGGAATTATCATGGCGCTGGTGGGACTTGTTTTTTCCAGGGGAGCGCTGGCGCTGATGGGGACGCCGGATGACGTCATCGGACTGTCGGCACTTTATATGCGGATTTATTTCCTGGGAATGCCGTTTTTCATGCTCTATAATTATGGCGCGGCGATCCTGCGCGCTGTCGGGGACACGAAGCGACCGCTGCTGTTTTTGGTGATTGCGGGCGTTATCAACGCGTGCCTGAATATGGTGCTGGTCATTGTATTCAAGCTCGGCGTTGCCGGTGTGGCGATCGCCACGGTCATCTCACAGATGATTTCCTGCGTGCTGGTGCTGCGCTGCCTCTGCCAGTCAAAGACCAGTTACCAGCTGCGGTTTTCCGAACTTGGCATGAAAGGGTACTACTTAAAGCAGATCTTTTCGGTCGGCGTTCCGGCAGGAATCCAGAGTACGGTCATTAACTTTTCCAATGTGCTCCTGCAGTCCTCGGTCAATTCGTTCGGATCGACGGCGATGGCAGGCTACACGGCGGCAAACAATCTGCTCGGCTTCTTGTATGTCTCGGTGAACTCCATCACACAGGCGTGCATGAGCTTTACCAGCCAGAATTACGGCGTTGGAAAATTAAAGCGCATGGATCGTGTGCTGGCAGACTGCATGATCTTATCGGTCGTGGTCGCTGTAGTTTTGGGATGCATCTGCTATGGGTTCGGACCGGAAATTTTACAGATCTACACGGAGGATGCCGAGGTAATTGCGTGCGGTATGGAGATCCTTGCATACACGACGATCACCTATTTTCTGTGCGGCTGGATGGATCTGTTCCCGGGGGCGCTGCGCGGCATGGGATATTCCGCGGTGCCGATGGTGTTGTCGGTCATCGGAACGGTTGGTACGAGAGTGGTGTGGATTTTTGGCATTTTTCCATACCACAGATCACTGGCGATTCTGTTTATATCTTATCCAGCGTCGTGGATTATCACGATTGTCCTGCAGGTAATCTGTTTTTACTTTGTGAGACGGAGAGTGCACCGGAGGAGCCAGGCGCTCGCCGGACAGGAAGGCTGATTCCGGAATCCGACAGGAAATCCAGCTCATAGTCCAGCTCATATAACTACACGGAGACAACGATGGAAGCATATTATTACAGCAAAATGGACAAAACAAAGCAGGCGGTATATCATGCGATGCTGCAGGGACTATTGGCGTTGGAGGATTCCATTCCGATGCCGCGCCTTGAGGCGGAGGATCTCTATCAGGTATTTTTCCTGCTGCGGCTGGATCATCCGGAGATTTTCTGGGCGACCGGCTACAAGTACCGGTATTATCCGGAGTCGGCGAACCTTGTGTTCCTGCCGGAATACCTCTTTGAAAAAGGCAAGATCAGAGAGCATCAGAAGGCGATGAAGGCGCGGGTAGAAAAACTGGCGCGTGCGGCGCAGAATCTCTCCGAGTGGGAGAAGGAAAAATACGTTCATGACTTTATCTGCGAAAACGTACACTATGATAAGCTGAAAAAGCCGTACTCCCATGAGATTATAGGACCGCTCGGACAGGGCGTGGGCGTCTGCGAGGGAATCGCAAAGTCAGTAAAGGTGCTTTGCGATGCACTTGGCGTCTGGTGCGTGATCGCACTGTGCGGAAACTGCCCCGAGAAGGGGATCAAATACCGTCATACGTGGAATATCGTAAAAATTGGCGGGCAGTATTATCATCTGGATGCCACATTTGACAACACGCTCGGTGCGGGAGCACAGATCCGGTACGATTATTTCAATCTCTGCGACAAGAGCGTATTCCGGGATCATCAGCCCCTGATCGCGCCTGCGCCGGAATGTACGGATGCACAGCATTTTTATTATCGGGAGAAAAAGCTTTCCTTCACGAAGGTGGAGGATGTCTATAAACGTGCGCTTCAGACAGCAAAAAAAGGAAAAACGTTTACCTTTCACTGGAGGGGCGGGTATCTCACCAGGGAGGTCTTGGGGGAACTGTTAGAACAGATTTCCGCGGCCGGCAGGGAGCGGGGAAAAAGCGCCAGAGTCAGTGTGAACTGGCAGCAGGCGGTGCTCCGGTTCGATTATGTGGAGGCGGGCAGCGCGCCGGAGGCGAGTGTTGTGATGGAAGAAGCAAATGAGGGAGAAAAAGAATGACGGAAGACTTACTGGAACAGATTCAGAGAAAAGACGCGGCGGCGTTTACACACGGAGGGAAATTTCATGCAGACGATGTGTTTTCCGCGGCGCTGCTGCTTTACCTGAATCCGGAGATTGTAATTACGCGCGGCAACAGGGTGCCGGAGAATTTTGCCGGGATCGTGTTTGACATCGGAAGAGGACGGTACGACCATCATCAGAAAGACAGCCGGGTGCGGGAGAACGGTGTGCCCTATGCGGCGTTCGGACTGCTGTGGGAGGAACTCGGGGGAGCAATCCTCGGGGAGGAGTTGGCGGCGGAATTTGACGAGGCGTTTGTACAGCCGTTGGATAATAACGACAACACCGGGGAGAAAAACGAGCTGGCGACGCTCATTGGCAATTTTAACCCGGCATGGGATGCGCAGGGCGGAAGCGACGCCGCCTTTTTTCAGGCGGTCAGCGTGGCGGGCATGATTCTTGAAAATAAATTCGAGCGCTATCGCGGAAATGAGCGCGCCGACCGTCAGATCGAGGAGGTGCTGGCGGCGCATGAGCGTGCCGTAACGTCCGGGGAGACGGCGGAGCGCGATGCCGCGATTCTGATATTGCCCTATTTTATTCCGTGCCAGAAACGCCTGTCGGAGACCGGTATTGCGTTTGTGATTTTCCCGTCGAACCGGGGCGGATACTGCATCCAGCCGCAGAAGCGGGAGTATTCTCTCCATTATAAGTGCAGCTTCCCGGAACGCTGGCTCGGACTGGAAAAGGAAGAACTGGCGGAGACATCGGGGTTAAAGAGCGCCGTTTTCTGCCATAAGGGCGGATTTCTCATGACGGTCGGGGAACTTTCCGATGCGGTGGAGGCATGCCGGATCAGTCTGGACAGCTTTAAGGAAGAGAAGGCGCTTGTAAACGTGGGCGGCAGCGATGCGGCGGACGAACTTTTAAGAGAATTGCCGGGGATGGCGCAAGCACAGATCTATCATATCCCGCTGCCGGAGCTGCCCGGGCTGGAGCAGGACGGCAGTTACGGCGAAGTGGCAATGGAAAAAGCCGACTGGAAGCTTCGGAACAGGGACTATGTGAAACAGATCCTGCAGTGCCGTCCGGAGGCTGTTTACGTCGAGGGAGATGTATTTGCGGCATATCCGGTGGTGCATCTGCTTCGGAAAAAGCATGTGCCGGTGCTTGCCATGGCGGAGCGCGGCGGGGAGAGGATTCTCGTGCGGATTCCGTCCGGTTCTTAGATGGGACTTGTAGAAGACAAGCGAAAAGTGCTATGATTCTTATGCAATGTGGAATATGCTTTCAGGAATTTCTGCTTCCGGCGAAGAGGCAGGAAAATCAGATAGACATACCAAGGAGGAATGGACAATGGCTTGTACAACGATTTTAGTGGGAAAAAAAGCATCCTATGACGGATCAACGATGATTGCGCGCAACGACGATTCGGGTTCGGGACATTTTACACCGAAGAAATTTGTGGTCGTGCAGCCCCAGGAGCAGCCGCGACATTATGAGTCTGTGATTTCACATGTGAAGATCGAGCTGCCGGAGCAGCCGATGCGCTATACAGCGGTGCCGAACGCGGTCGACGGGGAAGGCATCTGGGCGGCAAGCGGCGTGAATGAGGCGCATGTTGCCATGACGGCGACGGAGACGATCACTTCGAATCCGCGCGTGCTCGGCGCAGATCCGCTGGTGGTATATCAGAAGGCAGAGGACGGTCAGCCGGAGATCTGCGGAGGAATCGGCGAGGAAGATCTTGTGTGTCTTGTGCTTCCGTATATCCGCAGCGCCAGGGAGGGTGTCAGACGGCTGGGAAGCCTGCTGGAGCAGTACGGCACCTATGAGATGAACGGCATTGCATTTCAGGATCAGGATGAGATCTGGTGGCTGGAGACAATCGGCGGACATCACTGGATGGCGCGCAGAGTGCCGGATGATGTCTATGTGGTCATGCCGAACCAGCTTGGAATCGACCGGTTTGATTTTTCCGATGCCCTCGGGGAGCAGAAGGAATATATGTGCTCGGCGGATCTGGAAGAATTCGTAAAGACGTATCACCTGGATCTCTCACAGGATGGCGAGTTTCATCCGCGCGACGCGTTCGGCAGTCATGACGATGCGGATCATGTATACAACACGCCGCGTGCGTGGTTCATGGAGCGCTATCTGAATCCGCACACGAAGGTGTGGGACGGACCGCATGCGGATTTCACACCGGTTTCGGATGATCTTCCGTGGTGCATGGTACCGGAGAAAAAGGTGACGGTGGAGGACGTCAAATACGTCTTGTCCTCCCATTTCCAGGGAACGCCGTATGATCCGTATGCCGCTTACGGGGATAAGTCCCTGCGCGGTGCATACCGCTCGATCGGCATCAACCGGAACGATTTTCTCGCAGTGATCCAGATGCGCCCGCAGATGGAGCAGGAGAACGGCGTGATCGAATGGCTGGCATTTGCGTCAAACGCATTTAACGTGCTGGTGCCGTTCTATGCCGATGTGGAGGAGACGCCGGAATATCTGTCGAACACGACAGGCGAGGTGTCCACGGAGAACTTTTACTGGTCGAGCCGGCTGATTGCGGCGATGGCAGACGCGTCCTACCGGAGCTCGGTGTTCCATATCGAGCGCTATCAGGAGCATGTGATGGCAAAGGGGCATGAGCTGATCCATCACTACGACGAGCTCCTCGCTAAGGAGACGGATGCTGTGATGCGCAGAAGACTTCGCGAGGAGGCAAACCGCAGCATTGCGAAGATGCTGCAGAAGGAGACGGCAGATACCCTGGACAAGGTTTTATTTGAACTCAGCAGTCAGATGAAGAATGCATATTCCAGATCGGATGCATAGGGAGGACTGCCATGGTAAAAATTGATCTGATCACGGGCTTCCTCGGATCGGGGAAGACGACGTTTTTGAAAAAATATGCGAAGCGCCTGATGGAGCAGGGGCAGAATATCGGAATTCTGGAAAATGATTTCGGCGCGGTCAATGTCGATATGATGCTGCTGCAGGAGTTAGAGGGGGAGCAGTGCGAGCTGGAGATGATCTCTGGCGGCTGCGACCCCGAGACGCACCGCAGAAGGTTCCGCACCAAGCTGATCGCCATGGGAATGTGCGGGTATGACCGCGTGCTCGTGGAGCCGTCGGGAATCTACGACATGGACGAGTTCTTTGACGTGCTGCACGAGGAGCCGCTGGATCAGTGGTATGAGATCGGCAATGTGATCGCTGTGGTGGACGCGCGGCTGGAGGACGCGCTTTCGCCGGAAGCGGAGTACCTGCTGGCATCGCAGGCGGCAAATGCCGGCTGTATGATTTTAAGCAAGTGCGACACGGCGACAGAGGAGCAGCGGCGGAATACAATCGCGCATCTGAAGCGGTCGCTTGCAGCACTCGGCTGCAAGCAGCGGGCGGATCAGAAGGTTTTGTGCGAGGGCGCAGAGCCGCTCCCGGATCAGGATTTTGCCACAATTCTCTCCTGCGGTTATCACATCGCAAGCTATGAGAAGCCGGACTTTGCGAAGGGACAGGCGTTTGAGTCGCTGTATTTTCTGGATATGCACCTGGACGGGGATGCGGTTACGGCGGCGGTGAAGAAGATGCTGAAAGATCCGTCGTGCGGACATATTTTCCGTGTGAAGGGATTTTTGCAGAATTCGGACGGCACATGGCTGGAGATCAATGCAACACAGCAGGAGATCACGCGAAAGCCGATTGCAAACGGGCAGGACGTTCTGATTGTGATCGGAGAGAAGCTTGCGGAAGACGCCATCCGGGCGTATTGGAAAGGTTAGAGGCAGACGATGATTTATGTGGTGACGGCGCTCTATCAGGAGGCACACGGATTCATCCGGGAACTGGAATTAAAAAAGAACACGGCGTATGCGCCATTTGAGGTGTTTGACAATGAGAGTGTCGGCATCCGGCTGGTTGTGACCGGTGTGGGGGAGATTGCGGCGGCCGCGGCGGTCGCCGCAGTCTGTGCGCGGGATGGAGCAGATGCGGCAGACTTTCTCATCAATATCGGCTGCTGCGCGGCTGGCTGCTGTAAACCGGCAGACCGGGGCATGGACAGCTGCTGCGCGGCGGCACACGCCGCACAGATCGGAGACCTGTACGTGTGTCACAAGATCACGGAGCAGGCAACCGGGAAAACGTTCTATCCGGATATTCTGTACCGGCACCCGTGGAAGGAACGGGAACTTGTGACCGGGATGCAGCCGCTGCAAAGAGCAGCGGCACACGGAGCTTTATATGATATGGAAGCGGCGGCCGTCTATCAGGCAGGCATCCGCTTTTTTTCGCCGGACCGGATGCTTTTTTTGAAGGTGGTATCGGATTTTGGAATTGCAGGGCAGGAGAGAATGACGGCGGAGGCGCTCACGGGGCTGCTGGAGCAGCATGTAAAGGAGGTCGTGGCATTTCTTACAAATCTGCGGGAGGCGGCAGACGAGGAGGAGACGCTGCGAAACGACGGTATTTTGCAGGAAGACGAGGCGGTGCTGGAGCGGCTTTTTGCGGCGCTGCACTGCTCGCAGACGATGCGGGCGTCGGCGCGGCAGTATATCACGTATGCGGCGCTTACCGGATACGACTGGAAAGCGGAACTGGAAGAATGGTATGCGCGGGGGCTGCTCCCGTGCAAGGACAGGCGGGAAGGGAAGGTGCGGCTTGAAGAACTTAAACAGGTCTTATTATAATCCGCCGTTTTCCCATATTTATGTGGAGCGGGAAGTGGCGGAAGATCCGGAGACAAAGCGGATACTCACGCAGTTTCCGCAGGCAGAAGTGATTGCTATCGACCACTATAAGGATGTTTTCTGCCGGAGCAGGCAGGACTATGTCAGGCAGCATGCGGCGCAGAATCTGATTCTGGCGGCGAAGCACGGTGAGCTGCTCTACCCCGGCGCGCCGGTCTGCCAGAACTTTGGAAATGAGCATTTTTACTACACCTCCTGTGTGATGAACTGCGTGTTTGACTGTGAATACTGCTATCTGAAGGGAATGTATCCGTCCGCCAACCTGGTGGTGTTCGTCAATCTGGAGGATATTTTTGCGGAAGTGGAAAAGAGACTTGCCGCGCACCCGGTCTACCTGTGCGTGTCCTACGACACGGATCTGCTGGCGTTAGAGCATCTGACCGGTTATGCGGCGCGCTGGATCGAGTTTGTGCGCAGGGTGAATGCCGACGGGCAGCGGCTGCGCATCGAGCTTAGAACCAAGGGAACCGGAGGCAGCCTGTGGCAGACGGTCCGGCCGGAGGCAGGGGTTGTCTGTGCGTTTACCATCTCGCCGCAGCAGGTGATTGATGCATATGAGCACGGTACGGCTTCGCTCGCCGGGCGGCTGGCAGGAGCGAAGGCGGCGATGGAACACGGCTTTTCGGTGCGTCTCTGCTTTGACCCGATGATTTATTGCAGTGACTGGAAGAATCACTATGACGCGATGCTTGCGCAGGTCTGTGGGACGCTGGATCTGGAAAAACTATCGGATGTCAGCGTTGGAACCTTCCGCATCTCCCAGGATTATTTGAAGAAGATGCGGAAAAATGAGCCGGACTCGGCGGTGGTGCAGTTCCCCTACCAGAATGACGGCGGGGTGTACCATTACCCGACGGCGCTCATGGAGGAGATGGAGCAGTATATGACGGAAAAACTTGCCGCTTATCTTCCGGCAGAGCGGATTTTCCGATGGAAGGAATAAGGAGAGAATACATGGAGCAGTGTAGAGAAAACGAGGCGGCGATTGTCACGGGGGCGTCCTCCGGGATCGGGGCGGCGATCAGTGCCAGACTGTGCAAAATGGGATATGAAGTGTTTGGCATCGGACGCTCGTTCGGCAGAAGTTTCGCGGAACAGTTTCCGGACGCTGCAGATAATCCGCTGTTTCATGCGGTGGTCTGCGATCTTCTGGACACGGAAAAAATGTTGAAGCTGGTGCGGGGGATTGCTGCAGAAGCTACGGTCACGCTGCTCGTCAATAATGCCGGCAGCGCGTACTACGGATTGCACGAGGAGTTAAGCCCGAAGAAGATTCAGGAGATGGTGCGCACAGATCTGGAAGTGCCGATGATTTTAAGCCAGCAGCTGCTGCGCGGGTTTAAGAAAAACAAGGGCTGTATCGTCAATATCGCATCCGTGACGGCGCAGCAGTCGAATCCGCACGGCTGTGCCTATGGCGCGGTGAAGGCAGGACTTGCCAGCTTTTCGCGCAGTCTTTTTGACGAGGCACGGAAATACGGCGTGCGGGTGGCGGTGGTATCCCCGGATATGACGAAGACGGAATTGTACCGCAATGCAGACTTTACGGTGGGGGAGGAGACGGAGAGCTATCTTCTGCCGCAGGATGTCGCGGACGCGGTGGCGTATATCGTGGAGCAGAGAGAGGGCGTGGCGGTGTCGGAGGTGACACTCCGCCCGCAGTATCACAGAATCCGGCGCAAGCCGGTGACGAAAAAGGAGAGACCGGTCGAATGAAAGATCTTACAAAAGGAAAACCGTCAACGCTGATTCTTGCGTTTGCACTGCCGATATTCCTCGGGAATCTGCTGCAGCTGACCTACAGCGTGACCGATACGAGAATTGTCGGCTCTTTTCTCGGGGAGGATGCGCTCGCTGCGGTCGGTGCAACGACAACGCTCAGCAACCTCGTCATCGGCTTTTTGCTCGGACTGGCGAACGGGTTTGCCATCATCACGGCGCAGCGGTTCGGCGCGAAGGATATCCGGGGCGTGAAAAAATCGTTTGCCGCTTCTCTGGTGCTCGGAACGGTGATCTCGGTTGTGCTGACGGTGCTTGGACTGGTGTTTTTACAGCCGATCCTGCGGTTTTTAAATGTGCCGGAGCATCTGATTCCGGTGGCAGGACCTTACATATTTATCATCATAGCAGGACTTCTTGCGACATTTCTCTATGACGCGTGTGCCGCAGCACTTCGGGCACTCGGGGATACCGTCACGCCGCTCGTGATTCTGGCAGTGTCGGTGGCGCTAAATATCGCGGGAGATCTTCTGTTCGTGCTGGTGTTAAAAGCGGGCGTGCGGGGAGCTGCCGCCGCCACGGTTCTGGCACAGATCCTGGCGTTTGTAATCTGCTGGATCTACATGCTAAGACGATATGAAATCCTCCGCCTTGCGCGGGAGGATTTCCGGGATGCGGATACGGCGATGGTGAAAAATATGCTCGGGTCGGGGCTGTCGATGGGCTTTATGAGCTCGCTGGTCAATATCGGCTCGCTGACACTCCAGACGGCGATCAATAAGCTGGGGCAGGACATCATCGTGGCGCACACGGCGGCACGGAAAATTTCTGAGATTTTTATGACGATGTTCAGCGTCTTCGGACAGACGATGGCGACCTACTGCGGACAGAATCTGGGCGCGGGCAGGATCGACCGGGTCAAAAAAGGCATCCGGATCGGCATTTTCTACACCTGCATCTGGTGTACGCTTTCCGCGGTGGCGAGCTACACGATCGGTAGCTGGCTGGTATATCTTGTGACGGGAAGCACGAATGAGGTTGTGATCTTAAATGCGACCAGCTACCTGAAATTCGACACGCTGTTCTACTATGTGACGGCGGTGATCTGCGTGCTCCGAAACGCCATGCAGGGACTGGGCGATCATATCACGCCGCTCATTTCGAGTTCGCTTGAGATGGCCGGGAAAATCGTGATCGCCGCCACGCTTGTGCCGATGTTAGGCTACACCGGTGTCATTGTGGCGGAGCCGCTCGTGTGGTTTATCATGGTAATTCCACTCGTCGTGCAGATCTTCCGGATGCCGGTACTCCGGGAAGAAAACAGGGCGAATCAGGGAAAATGATGCATCGTTGGACAATAACAACGCTTGAAATGCCCTAAAATCAAGCAATTACAGGATTTCACAAAAAGTTCACAGAAAATTAGCACTCAACGCTTGACAGTGCTAATAAACGGTGCTATAACATAGTCAGAACAAAGGAGAGGAACAAAAGGAGAACAGGAAATGAGTTCTATGAGTTCCCAGAACATCCCGGTTCCAAAGAAACAAGGAAACAGCATGAGTGTATCTGCCGAAGGCAGGTACGAAGTAGAAAAGGAGAGATGACTTATGTTAACACCTAGTATTTTTGGAGAGAACTTATTTGATGACTGGTTTGATGATTTCCCATTTTTCGATGACAGAGATTTGCGCAAGGTTGACAAGAAGCTGTACGGCAGAAGAGCCGGTAACCTGATGAAGACAGATATTCAGGAGATGAAGGATGGCTACAAGATGGAAGTTGATCTTCCGGGCTTCAAGAAGGATGAGATTACCGTAGAGCTGGATGACGGATATCTGACCATCAGTGCCGCCAAGGGACTGGATCAGGACGAGAAGGAGAAAGAATCCGGACGTTACATCCGCAGAGAGCGTTATGCAGGTGCCTGCAGCCGGAGCTTCTATGTGGGCGAGGGCGTAACCGAGGAGGATATCAAGGCTGAGTTCAAGCACGGTATCCTGACACTGGTTGTTCCGAAGAAGGAAGCAAAGCCTGCAGTAGAGCAGAAGAAATACATTGCGATTGAAGGATAAGGATGACAGAGAGAAAGGAAGCGTATGATCATGTCAGATAAGAATCCAAAACATCCGTTGAAGAAGAAAAAAGTAGCAGCAAAGGTGAATATGGCAGACCATGAGGCGGTCGAGGAAGCGAGAGAAGCCCACAAGTCGAAAAAGCATGTTTACTAAGTGATACGCCTGTAGATGGCAGGAGAAAAGGGACAGGGAGCCGCACAGCACAAAGTGCTGTGCGCCCCCTGTCCCTTTTTGCGTCCAAAGATTACCCATTCGCTAATCCAACTGCATGGAGTTGAGTTTTTCTGCCAGCAGAGCCAGGAAATGCTTGCTGAAATTACTTAGTTCGTGATCCCTGCGGGAGATCCAGCCAAGTTCGATCCGTTGATGCGTGTCCAGATTCATGACCGCGTAATCTTTTTCCAGCAGATTCTCACCGGACATGCCGGAACCGATGGTATAGGTGTTCATCTCCATGCCGATGCTGGCATCTGCCATCTCGTCCGTGATGGTGATCGTCTTCCTGGCGACAGTATTTTCCACCAGCTCCTCGGAGAAGAAGCGGTCCCTGGAACTGTCAATGCCCTGAAAATAGTGGCTGTAGACATAGGGAGCCAGGTCTTCCATCGATACCTTCGTCCTGCCGGCGAGCGGATGCTGCCTGGGGACATAGACTTTGGGGTGCATGGTTGCCAGCAGATGAAAATCAAGTTCCTGCTGCTCCATCTCCCAGTCGAGAACGCGGTTCTCACGGTTTTTCAGCAGAACGCCGATTTCGCAGAATTCCGAGGCGACGTAATCTAAGATCTCCTTGGTGCGCAATGGTGAGAGTCTATAAAGTGCCGGTGCTAAAGCCGGTTATGGATGTCCTTATGGCACTGAGCAAAGCGTTTCCGATGAACCTGGTTCTGCTCATCTTTTATCTGATCTGGACGACGCAGTTTTCCAGTATCGCAGTATTTTTTCATTCACAGAAGACGATCAAGGATGTCAGTCTGATGTATGTGGCGATTGCAGCTCTGGTGTTCTGTAGTCTTGCCAGTATTTCGGAAATCATAAGAAGCGGTCTGATCTCCGTGGACAAGGGACAGTATGAAGCGGGATATGCCTCGGGACTGACAAAAGCACAGACCTTTTTCCATGTGATTGTGCCGCAGGCGGTGCGGGCGGTCATTCCACCGCTCACGAACGATATTCTCTCGCTGGTAAAGGGAACGGCGTTAGTGTCGGTCATTGGAGTGTCAGATATTCTGACGGATTCCATCAACGCGGCAAGTGCGGCGTACTTTTACCTGGAGGCGTATGTGGCGGCAGCCCTGGTATTCTGGGGCATCGGAATTGTGTTAGAGCGGCTGAGCCACTATGTGGAACGGAAATTTTCAAAGAGCGTTAAGACACTGGCAGGCTGAGATGCGGTACGGCATCGTACATTATTATAATAGGAAGGAAACAGGGCTATGGCAGTATTAGAAGTGAGAAATGTAAAAAAGGTTTTTGGAGATAATGTGATTTTAAGAGGAATCGATCTTGATGTACAGAAAGGGGACGTCATCGTCATACTCGGGCCGAGCGGTTCCGGTAAGACCACCTTTTTGCGCTGCCTGAATCTTCTGGAAAAACCGGATGAAGGCTCGATGGCCTTAAACGGAAGAGAATATAACTTAAAAAATGTAAAAAATAAGGAAAAGCTGGAGATTCGGAGAAATACTTCCTTCGTTTTCCAGAATTACAATCTCTTCGTGAATAAGACGGTTCTTTCCAATGTGACGCTGGGGCTTACCGTGGGATGCCATATGAAAAAGGAAGAGGCCGAGAAGACCGGAAAAGACCTTTTAGACAAGGTCGGTCTTGCAGGAAAGTACGATTACTACCCGGCACAGCTATCCGGCGGCATGCAGCAGCGTGTCGGAATTGCACGGGCAATGGCAGCGAATCCAGAGGTCATTCTTTTCGATGAGCCGACCTCCGCACTTGATCCGGAGCTGGTGGGAGAGGTGTTAAATGTCATGAAACAGTTCGCAAAACAGGGAGTCACAATGATTGTGGTAACACATGAGATGCAGTTTGCAAGAGAAGTGGCAAGTCAGGTTATTTTTATGGCAGACGGTGTGGTTGTGGAAAAAGGAACGCCGGAGGAGATCTTTGATCATCCGAAGGAGGAGGCAACCAGAAAATTCTTAAAACGTATTTTAAAGGAAGAGTCATAGCTGTGTGCGAAGACGGAGAGGAGAGAAAGATATGCAGAAATATGTGATTTCAATTTCAAGACAATTTGGAAGTCTGGGAAGACCGATTGCAAAGAAACTGGCAGAACTTCTGGAAATTGAATACTACGACAGAGATATTGTGGAGAAGGCGTCCAAAGTTCATAACATTCCGTTAAAGGAAGCAAGCAATCTGGAGGAGTCGGCAAAGTATCTGTTCATGAGTTTCCCGCTCGGCAGCGGAACCACGGCGACGCAGGATGCCCTGTTTAAGACGGAGAGCGAGATGATAAAAAAACTTGCCGTGAAGGAATCCTGCATCATTGTGGGCAGATGTGCGGACGCAATTCTGGAGGATTGTGATCATCTGATCAGAATTTTTATCTATGCGCCGTACGAAGACCGTATTGTCAACTGTGTCAATGATCTCGGCATGGACACAAAGGCGGCGAAGCGGATGATCCGCGATGTGGACAAGGCGAGAGATGCCTATCATATGCGGTATGCGGGGTATCTGCCGAACGATATGAACCATATGGATCTGATGGTCAACAGTGCAACTCTGGGAGTCGATATGACAGCGAGACTGTTGGCGGAAGTGGTGCGTGATAAATTTTCATAAGACGGGCAGTGTGCGTAAGGCTGCACAGTCCCACAGAGGATAAGGCATGGAAAAACACAGAAAAAAACTGATCAAAAACGTAGCGGTATTCGATGGGCACAGCAGCGGGCTGGCGCAAGGGAAAAAGATTGTCATTGAGGACGATATTGTCACAGAGATTACTGCGGGTGAAGTATCGGAAGAAAATTTTGACGAGGTATTTGACGGCACAGGCATGGTGGCGATGCCGGGAATGACGGACGCGCATGTTCACATGGGATGTCTGTTCGCAAAGGGAGAATTCCCGGTGGATTACGCCACGGTGCTGACCGTCGCAAAATGTAAGGATGCGCTGATGGCCGGGTTTACTACGTTCCGTGATGCGGGAAGTGTGAGCGAGGGATTAAAGCTGGCGTTTGACGAGGGTGTGCTTCCGGGACCGCGCATCTATCCCTGCGGTGCCTACATCAGCCAGACGTGCGGGCATGGGGATTCGGAGTATGCGCATACCTATCGCGACATCCAGTACAGGCATCCGTCCAGCACCGTTTTGGCGGACGGGGTGCCGGAGATCATCCGGGCAGTGCGCGAGCAGTTCTACCGCGGTGCATCCCACATCAAACTGATGGCTACCGAGATTTTAAACCGGCATGAGGATATCAGGCTTTTGTTCGGAACGGATATGATGATCACGGGACCGGATTATCAGGTGGAGCAGAGCGAGGATATCCGGTATTACGAAAAGCGCTTCGGAACAATGCGGGCGCTGCGGGCTTTGACGGGCACTGCAAACGAGGTGTTTGCGCTTACGACCTACCAGAATCCTTACCCGAAGGGAAAGATCGGTGTACTGGAGGCGGGAGCCTTTGCGGATCTGCTTCTGGTGGATGGAGATCCGACAAAACGTGTATCGGTTCTTGCAGACACCGATCATCTGCGCCTGATTATGAAAGGGGGAACGGTGTACAAAAATACACTGTGCTGAGATTTTATTCCGCTAATACGCTGACTTGCATGTGGCTGAGATTCGTAGTAATCTTATTCCAAAAACTAGAAGCAGGAGGTAATTATGAAAGAGCTGCTGTACTGGATTGTGGAATGGATTGCGAAGATTCACAGCCACATTCTTCGTCTGAATGATGCGTATGAATACAATTTTACAGATAAAGAACTGCATTTTCTCGTCATTGGTATGATGGGAATGGGATTCATTTTTGTCGTGTATTCTGTTTTTAAATGGCTTGCAAAGCATGAGCATGTCATGGTAATTGCGTGGATTTATGTGTTGACACTGATTATCGTGATCACGTTTGCCATAGAGATCGGGCAGAAAGTAACAGGCACCGGCAATATGGAATTTGCAGACATTGTGATGGGGGTATTCGGATTCATTGTAATGTTCCTTGTGTTCTCAGTTCTGCGGGGTATTTATAAGCTGATAAGAAATCTGATCAGAGGAGACAGGGAAGATGAATGAATTTTGGAAAAGAGTGCTCGAGACGTGCGTGGTGATTCTGGGAAACTGCCTGTATGCATTCGGCGTGGCGATGTTCATTGTGCCGGGAGGACTGATTACCGGCGGAACGACGGGAATTGCGCTGTTTGTGCACCACATGATGGGTTGTTCCGTCTCCGTGTTTGTACTGCTGTTCAATACGGTTATGTTTCTGATCGGATTTGCGGTATTCGGGAAAAAATTTGCAGCTAACACACTGGTCAGCACCTTCAGCTATCCGGTAGCGCTGGAGCTGTTTACACGGATTCTGCACGGATATGCGATCACCGACGATATGATTCTCTGTATGATCTTCGGAGGAATCTGTATCGGAGGAGCCATCGGCGTTGTGATCCGTGCGGGCGCATCGACTGGCGGCATGGATATACCGCCGCTTGTGTTGAACCGTTATTTTAAGATACCAGTGTCAAAGTCCATCTATGTGTTTGATATGCTGATTTTGCTGCTCCAGGCGTTTGACAGCACAGGAGAACAGCTTCTCTATGGTATTCTTCTGGTGATTGTCTACAGCGTGGTGCTGGATAAGTGCCTGATGCTTGGAACTGCAAAGATGCAGATCAAAGTAGTCAGTGAGAAAATCGATGAGATCAGAAAAGCAGTCTTAACAGATATCGACCGCGGTGTTACAATGTTAAAAAGTGAGACCGGATACATGGAGCGGGAGACAGAGATGCTGCTTACGGTGGTGTCAATACAGGAACTGGCGAAGACGGAGAAGCTGATCCATTTGGTGGATGAGGATGCATTTGTTGTGATCAATCGTGTCAGTGAGGTTTCCGGCCGCGGTTTTTCAAGTAAAAAGCGTTATCTGGAAAAGGAGAATTCATGACATTACAGCAACTGAGATATGCACTGACGATAGCCGGCTGCGGATCGATGAATGAGGCGGCAAAGCGTCTGTTTTTATCGCAGCCCAGCCTGTCCGAGACGGTAAAGGAACTGGAGCAGGAGATCGGGCTGCAGATTTTTATGCGCTCGAACCGGGGAATCATCATAACACCGGAGGGTGAGGAGTTTCTGGGGTACGCCAGACAGGTGATCGACCAGTACGGAATCCTTAAGGCACGTTATGTGGAGAAGCAGCGCAAGGAAAAGTTCAGTGTGTCCATGCAGCACTATACGTTTGCGGTCAAAGCGTTTGTGGAGACTGTAAAGAAAGCAGGGATGGACAGCTATGAATTCGCGGCGAACGAGACGACCACATACGACGTTATGGAGAATGTACGTAACTTTAAGAGCGAGATCGGCGTTCTGTATCTGAACGATTTTAATGAGCAGGTGCTGATGAAGATCATCCGGGAGAAGGGGTTGGAGTTCGAGGAACTGTTTGCCTGCGATACCTATGTCTATCTGTGGTCGGGACATCCGCTTGCAGGGCAGAGCGTGATCTCCATGGAAGAACTGGACGAGTATCCGTGCCTGTCCTTTGACCAGGGACGGAACAGCTCGCTCTACCTCGCGGAAGAGATGAAGAGCACCTACGATTATAAGCGGCTGATTAAGGCGAACGACCGGGCAACACTGCTAAACTTTATGATTGGGCTGAACGCGTACACGCTGTGCTCGGGAATTATCTGCGAGGAGCTAAACGGCAGCGATTACATGGCAATTCCACTCAAGGAGACGGAAAAGATGCGGATTGGCTATGTGAAGCGCAAGGGGGCATCAATCAGTCACATCGGACAGATCTATATCGAAGAATTGAAAAAATATAAAGAGAAAATTATGTAGTGGTTGGCTATAGGTTTCACCTATAGCCAACTATCGGCTTCCTGTATTAACACTTTTCCAAACTGCCAGTTATAATAGGCAATGTAATCAAAAAACACATGCAGATAACAGACAGCATGGAGTGGAGAAGCAGGAAGGAGGAAACGGGTATGAGAGACACAGCGTGGCAGATGAGATCAGCGATGATGTGCGACAGGATGCGCCAGATGTCCATGCGTGATGGCATGGATGCAGATGCTGTGCGGCTTTTCCCGGATTCTTCAGACTTTTGGAAGAACAGATAGATACCGGCGCTATGGAGCGCAGGTCTGAGGGCAGCCGCAGGGGCTGCTCTTTTTTCGTTCTATATTTTGAAATAACATTTTAGGAGGTAGCAGTGGATGCCAGCGATTGCGATACGTCATTTATCAAAGACCTTCGAGCAGAAGGGAAAAAGTGTGGAAGCGTTGCGGGATATCTCGCTCGACATTGAGGAGGGAGACATCTACGGAATTATCGGAATGTCCGGTGCCGGGAAAAGTACTCTGGTGCGGTGCCTGAATTACCTGGAGAGACCGACGGGCGGTGAGGTCATCATCGGTGGTAGAGATCTGGGAACGCTGACCGAGAAGGAACTGCGGGAGCAGCGGAGCGACATTGCAATGATTTTCCAGCATTTCAATCTTCTCATGCAAAAGAGCGTGCTGGACAATGTATGTTTCCCGATGCAGATTGCGAAGAAAAAGAAGGATGAGGCGAAGAAAAGAGCACTTGAACTGCTTGAGACTGTCGGACTTGCCGACAAGGCGGACGCTTATCCGGCACAGCTTTCCGGTGGACAGAAGCAGAGAGTGGCGATCGCCAGGGCGCTTGCGACGGATCCGAAGATTCTGCTCTGCGACGAAGCAACCAGTGCCTTAGATCCGCAGACAACGCAGTCCATTCTGGTACTCTTAAAGGAGATCAACCGGAAATTCGGCATCACGATTGTGATTATCACGCATCAGATGTCCGTGATCCGGGAAATCTGCAGCCATGTGGCGATTGTGGAAAAAGGAAGCATCGTGGAAGTCGGTCTGGTCGAGGAGATTTTTAACCATCCGAAATCCCGTGTGGCGAGAAGCCTGATCTTAAGCGACCGTGCTGCGGATGCCGCGTCATATTCCGGGGCGGAAGGTGATATTGTGGATGGAGCGGAGCTGACCGGATGGAGCGGTGAGAGCAGACAGCGGGACCGCATCGGCGACGATAAGAAGCTTCGTATTGTATTCTCAGAGAATTCCGCATTTGAGCCCGTCATTGCCAATATGGTGTTAAAGTTCGGTACGCCGGTGAACATCCTCCGCGCAGATACCAAGAATGTCGGCGGAGTGGCAAAGGGTGAGATGATTCTGGGACTTCCGTCAGACGCCGGGCTGCAGGAGCAGATGGAGGCTTATCTGGTGGAAAAGGGACTTGAGATTGAGGAGGTGACCGGAGATGTGGAATAGTCAGGTAATCATCATGCTTTTGGAGGGAATCCGGGACACCCTGTATATGACCTTAGCGTCCACATTGTTTGGATATATCATCGGACTTCCGATGGGAATTGTGCTGACTGTCACGGACAAGGACGGCATCCGTCCGAATGCGGCAGTCTACAAGGTGCTGGATGTGATTTCCAACCTGCTGCGCAGTATTCCGTTTATTATTTTGCTGATTGTGCTGATTCCGTTCACCAGATTTGTGGTGGGAAGAAGCTACGGATCGACGGCGACGATCGTCCCGCTGACGATTGCGGCGGCACCTTACATTGCCAGAATGGTAGAATCCTCATTAAAAGAGGTGGATGCAGGCGTCATCGAGGCAGCGCGCTCCATGGGAGCATCCGATTTTCAGATTGTGACCAAGGTCATGCTGGTGGAGGCGAGAACGTCTCTGATTGTCGGAGCAACGATTTCCCTTGGCACGATTTTAGGATATTCCGCGATGGCAGGAACCGTCGGCGGAGGCGGACTGGGAGATATTGCCATCCGCTATGGTTACACCAGATGGCAGACCGATATCATGGTTGTCACAGTGGTGCTTCTGGTAATTTTATTCCAGATTTTCCAGACGATCGGAATGAAGATTGCGAATCGGCTGGATCGCAGAAAGTAGCAATAACAAATTTGCATATATTTTTAAGTTTTAAGGAGGACACTATTATGAAAAAGAAAGTATTGTCAACGATTCTGGCAGGCGTGCTCGCATTATCCGCATTCGCAGGATGCGGAAGCAGCACGGAGGAGAGCACAGACACCAGTGCAGCAACAAAGGAAGAGACGCCCGTAGCTGCAACGGAGGAGGCTGTGAGTGCTGAGAACACAGAGAGCACCGATACAGCAGCAGAAGGCGGCACCATCAAAGTGGCTGCATCCGCAACACCGCACGCAGAGATTCTTGAGGAAGCAAAGAAGATTCTTGCCGATGAGGGATGGGATCTGGAGATCAAGATTTTCGACGACTATGTAATGCCGAACGAAGTGGTAGAAAGCGGCGAGTTTGACGCAAACTACTTCCAGCACATTCCGTACCTTGAAAGCTTTAACGAAGAGAAGGGAACCCATCTGGTCAATGCAGGCGGCATCCACTATGAGCCGTTCGGCATCTATCCGGGAACAAAGTCCGATCTCTCCGAGCTGGCTGACGGCGACACCATCGCAGTGCCGAACGATACCACAAACGAGGCGAGAGCACTTCTTCTGTTACAGGATAACGGCATCATTACCTTAAAGGAAGGCGCCGGATTAGAGGCAACTGTTAATGATATCGCAGAGAACCCGCACAACGTCAAGATCGAGGAGCTGGCAGCAGAGCAGGTTGCAAGAGTGGCTCCGGAGGTTGCATTCGTCGTATTAAACGGTAACTATGCATTACAGGCAGGCTTCTCCGTTGCAAAAGATGCATTGGCTTACGAGGCATCCGATTCCGAGGCAGCGAAGACCTACGTGAACATCATTGCAGTAAAAGAGGGACATGAGAACGATCCTGGCATCCAGGCACTTGTAAAAGTATTAAAGTCTGATGAGATCAAGCAGTACATCAACGACACCTACGATGGAGCCGTTATCCCGTTTGAGGACTAGTTTAAAGAGGAAGAAATTGTCGCAATAAGCATATCGTGCTTTGCTTTGATAAGTAATATTATTAGAAGACCACACCGTGGGATTTCAGATGGAAATGCAGGTGGAAATTTGGTTCAAAAAATGTGGAATTTCTAACCAGCCGAATGTTTGCATCTGCGATGATCCGTGTCTTTCCAAGTTTGGAGCACTCCACGGACTGTGTCCGCAAATCATGAGACAATTTAAGAACTTTCGTGTGGCGCTTTTGCCGCTGCTG